>SDBT01000118.1_pt1 | contig 101352 bp, 111 predicted proteins | sample 2277101 | NCBI WGS metagenome assembly SDBT01 (sample SAMN10404973, study PRJNA504765) | marine sediment metagenome | isolation source: marine sediment core GS10_PC15, 103 cmbsf | place: Arctic Ocean: Southern Knipovich Ridge | collected 2010
TCATTTTGGAGAAACAAAGTTTTAAATGATTACGGCATAGAGAAGAAGTATGGAGATACTTGGAGACAGACAGCCATAAATATGGACAAAGTTAATATGATTAATCTGAATGGTGTATGGATCGATAGAAGAACTTATAAAGAAATATTTGATAATGCTCTACAGAAGGAAAATACTGAATATGTCCTTTATTTACAAGAACGGTATCTTCTTCCCTATGCAAATAAATCGGAAGATGATGTAGGTTATCTTCAATTTAGGACTGAAAACACACAACTTCAAATTTTTGCTAATCGAGTATTAGGTAGAGACTATACGAAGAATGAATTGAATGATATATACTACATCAAAAATAGAGAAATTCGTGTAATCTACCTTGCTGTTCTAACCTATAGAGGTCATTTTAGTTTATATTTACCTGGAAGTACAGATATAGATGATGCTGGTACTTTCTTGCAGTCGTATGAGTTTCTACGTGAAATGATAGATCCTATTCTTTATGTGATGCAATTTAGTTCATTCTCAGACGATAAATTAAATCATGGCCCATATTAAGTAACTTAAAAGTGATAATAGTTCTTATTATATCAAAGTTTTGATCTTCTTTTTTGCAAAATTGACATAATTATACTAAGCGTAACAAGTGTAGTAAACGATGCCTATACCGGCTAAGCCATGGAATATGTCTAGTAATGGAATAAACTACATTGATGCCAGAAAGTTGTGGAAGAAGACCAAATATCTTTATCAGAGTGAAGAAGCAACAGACATATGGCTTCCTTCATTATGTAAGAAGCTAAATCTTAATGTGCATGGAGGATGGGACAAAATGGATATTGAAGAACTTCAACAGAATCTGATTAATATAAGACATGATGTTGAAGATGTTGATGGATTGTTACCTAGACATTTTGACAGTGTGGATTGGAGATATTTTGAAAGGGGATCTACACATCCAAGATATTGGGACTACGTCTGTCATGGAGCTTGTAATTTTATGGTAGAATTATACTATTTGATAATCATTCAGGCTTTACCAGAACATGATTGGCAGATAATACATAGTAATAGTCACTCTACAGTTTGGAATGGAAAAGATTTAATATATGATCCTGCCTTTCAAGCACTACATATTACCGCTGGAGAATGTTTTAATATGGCTTATGAAGATGATCTATAATACTTTTAAAAGATTCTAATGTTTATCCTGACTCTTTACTAATCACTAAACCATCATATGTTATCTGTTAGCAAAATATATGGAAACACAGGCTATTGCAATACTCGTGGTATTCATTACTATGTTCAATCTCTTTGCACTTTTCAGATCCTCTCTGACATCACTAATTTCATCAGGGAGTGCGTTGTTTCTTTTATCCCATTCAGCGTCCTTCTTTTCAAATTTATCATTCATCACCTGTAGATTAAGATTAAAGTGTTGATCATATGTTTTTCCCCATCTGTCTCCATATGATCCGTAGGTTAGATTTCTGAGTAATTTATCTACTTTGATGTTTAGTTTTTCTTCAAGTTCTTGATAATGTTTTTCTTGCAATTGGTGCCATCTCACATTATGTCTTAACAATTGATCTAATCTAGTAGAAAGTTCTGTATCTATTATTCGGCGAGTATATTTTTCAGCAATATCTGGGACGTAACGGTTGCAATATGTTTTGCTTATTTCTCTTATTTGATTTGTGAATATTATATCTTTCGCCCATCTCTCCATCCATTGTGAATTGTTGTGATCTGAAATCAATCGTCTAACTCTTCCTCTAAAACATGCATTATCGTAATCGTCCATCGTTTGGATACAGGTTGAATTAATCACACTTCATCAATTTTATTCTGATGAGAAAGTTCTTCAGAATACGAAACTAATCAACTTAGCGGATGTAATGGTTCGTGCTGAGGGTATTTTTGAGGATATGATGCATACCTCATTAAATGATCAATGGTTGCTTTTATTAGCTTGTCTTCCATGATTATTTGGTATAAAAATGATTATTTGGTATAAAAATTAAAAACAACATGATAAACTGCAGCCTGCGTGATGGGGTTCCGATGTGGATGTGAAACCAAGAGAGGAGGGTTATGTGCTAAACTTGTTAAGAAAGAAAGAGGTAAGTGTGTTATTCATAAAGATTCTCCTACAATAGTATCCTTTCCCTGTGAAATACTTATAGATGCAAAAGCACTGTGCACTAAAAGGGTCCGCGTTAAAGGAATTTTGTGTAAAGATCACAGAGTTCCTAAAGGTATTGTATGTGGTTTTCCCAAGACAAGAGGTAAAGGTAAATGTATTCAACCTGTTCCCAATCTTGGTGATAAATGTGTGACACATAAGGGAATGATTTATGATGAAATGACAGATATATACATGTGTGGACAACCCAAATCTGGGAATAGAGGACCTTGCAAAAAAGTAGTAAAGTCAAAAGACGGTAAATGCAAAGATCATGATGAATCTGTCAAAGATAATTTCATATGTGGTGAGCCTAGGGTGAGAAACAAAGGGCCTTGCACACAATCAGTATCTATTATAGGAGGTAAGTGTAGACATCATAATGATACAAATATTAAGTGTAATACTACTTCTACTAACGATGGAAAACCATGCAGACAGATAGTTACTGTTTTGGGAGATAAATGTAAAAAGCATAACGGGACTAAAAAGAAAATTACTTTCAAGTGTGGTTCTGAAACTAAATGGACTAAATCACCTTGTGAACGTGAAGTGGGAAATTTAGGAGAAAAGTGTTATGATCATAATCCAAACAAGAAGATTGTCAAGCTATTTCCTGATGAAGAACCTGAGAAGAAACATGATCATGAACTATGCAAACATTGTAATGAACCTGTAGAGTGGAAATGGATGCAGAAGATGAATTTTTCTAGATATCAGCTGTCCCACACTGGAAGAATTTACAACGTAATGAGAGAAGAATATCTTAATGGAAGTCACAATATTGATGGATATCTTACGTATGGGTTAACAGACGATGATAATAAATGGATTAATCTAAGTGTCCAGTCATTATTTAGAGTGGTTTATTTTGATATCTCTCCTTATGATAAAGATGCCGAAGAGGTGATTACAATGGATCATATTAATCAAGACAAGAAAAATAACTGTGTTTGTAATCTTAGACCAGCTACCTTATCCGTTCAAGCTAACAATCAAACTCGCTGCATTAATAAACAAGGTAGAAAAGTTTTCAAGTTAGATGATAATGATACTATTATTGAAGAATTTGATAGCATTAGGCAGGCTGTTGACAAACTTGAAAACATAAGCTCTGATATGCTAAGAAAATGTTGTAATAATGGTAACAAATTTAATGGTTATAGATATAAATTCTTTGATAAGAGAGATCTTCCAAAACAAAATTGGAAATCGACATCTGAACTATATCCAAATATACAACCTCCAATTGAAATATCTGACGAGGGTTATGTCTACAGGAAGAGTGGAAGATTGAATAGAGGAACAAAACATGGATTGTACTATCGTATAGGAGTTTATGATATCAAAAAAGGAAAAATTGTTCAAATGTATGTTCATATCTTAGTTTGGACAGTATTCAATAACAGACTAGCTACTTCTGGTCTTCAAATCTCTCATAAGAATAGTAAAGGACGTGATAATAGACTTATTAACTTAGAAGAAGTTACTCGATCGAGGAACATTATGGTAACTGTTCTCAACGGTTTACATAAGAATGCTATACAGGTAAGAAAACATTATCATGATGGAATTTACAAACACTATATGAGTATTGGATTAGCTGCTAGAGATACACCTACAGCCTCAGATACTCTAATAAGAAATGCACTTCATGGAGGAGGACTCGCAGGTTGGTGTGAATGTGGTTTACAATACTCATGGGAACGTTGTTAATAATTTTAAAAGTTATTAGAAATGGGAAATGCTCAACAGAAGAAGATTGATCTAAATCAGGTTTGTAGCTCTAACTATGATCCTAACTATGAGTTACCAGGCTTTTGTACACTTGTAACTAAGGATGGGATTAGAGATACTTTCTGCAAGAAAATAGGAAAAGATTCAGGAGAATGGGTATTCGGGAGAAGAGGAGGAGGATGTCAGTACAACGATTGCAACGAAACCAATCAACTTAGTGGATGTAATGGTTCGTGCTGCGGATTTTCCGGCCGCAAAGACCTATGCAAAAGAACATCTTTTAAAGCTTCCCCGTTTGAATGTTGTGTTCAGGATTTCGACAACGTCAAAACAGCTGGATTATGTTTCATAACCAACTCAGATAAGAATGTTGACACATGTAATCCTAACTATAGATCTTTGGCGGGAGACAGAGGTGCTCTTCAACTAAATGGATCTACATCAGGACAATCATGCAGGGAGATGCTGTTCGACTTTTGCACCATATTAGATGCTTCGAGATGGTCTGGAGTTGATTCTATATGTGTGAGAGCCATTGATAGAAATCTGTTCGGTGATAATACCAAGAGACTTTCTATATCATCCGGCATTCCTGTTACTGATTCATCCGACTTTACGAGCGCATCAGGGATAACATGGTCGAATTCTGTGATAGATCAACTCACTAAGAATATATATGCTAATGATCAGGCTTTAGGTGTTCAACCTGGATCTACTTTCAGTTCAGATTTCGAATCAGTCATACTCAAAGCATGTTTGACAGCACCAGGAATTTGCACTGACGCTTTAACAAATACTGTATGTGTGAATGAGTCGGAGACTAGCTTAGCATTCAATCCATTTCGTGTTCCATACTGTGGTTGTTATCTAAATGATGCATCATACGCTCAGTATATTAATGAATTTCAGATTACTAAATCTTGTAGTCCTCCATGTAACCGCGGAGGTAACATTGGTTTGGTAGAAGTAGATGGAGCGACCTTGATAACTTGCAAACAAAGTGTGTGCATCATCGACAATGTTAATGTTAGCATCACTAATGCACAAGCACAGATAGGTAATGTAACATTTAACCAAACATGTCAAGCATGCGGTTCAGGTGATGATTCAATATGTCAATGCATCATTACAGATGAGACCATCATAGCTAGTGGAACTATCAACAATATAAACATTTCTCAAAATTGCGGCAGTGTAGAGAACGTATGTTCAGATGCAACAGGAAACCTTACTAACTGTGAAACAGGTGAACCTTTAACAAGACCTCCAGATGTTCCTGTCGACACAACTACTGATTTTACTACTAATCATACTATGATAATAATCGCAGTGGTCATCACTATAATACTTATTCTTGCCATATTGATAGAAATTATCGTTAAGAATCGCAAATGAAACTTTTAAAACTCCTTCATGACGAAGATCACAAAATTCGTCTTATCGTTACAAAATTGATATATTGATACATTGATTTTGCAATCAAAATAATGCACTATTTGAATGAGATGCTACATTCGAAATTCAGTGATCTAAACAATATCGGTTCAGACACAATTCATAAGATATTAGAATATCTCACCATCGGAGAAATATCACGATCATGTAAGACGAATCAAGTCTTTAACTTTGTTTGTAGAAAAGAGTTACTGTGGAAGAACAAGCTTCATGATGAATATGAAGTGAATGAGAAAAACGAAGAGACATGGAGAAATACAGCGAAAAATGTGTTTCTAGAGAGCGAGGAATACTGGAGCAGGATTGATGAATTTATCAAGTATTATATAACGGATATATCTGACTATGGTCATAGTCAGTTATATAAGGATGCTGCTATAGATGATAGTATTAATATACGTCTTCTTTTTATTCAATTCCAATGTAACTTTGTTGATCATGCTTTACGAGAGCATAAGGAATTTTATGCTGCTGAACTTATCTTCAAATCTTTCTATAACATTTCCGTTCGACCCTTTTTTCCTGAAGAATCAGACTTTTATCCTAATCTCATTCCCTTGTTTCAGAAAGTTGCTGAACTATCTCCAGAAGGTAAGATATCTATGAAATGGGTACTAAGTCTTAATCATATTCAAAAAGTTAAAGTCGATATAGAAAAATGTACAAGATTAGGTATTTATGACATTAATTCTATTGAACGTGATATGGACTTAGGAAATATTAATTTAACCAAGACCATTAGGCATTTATCTCTATTCTATTTCTTACATCGAAACCTATTCATAGATGATACCGATGGAGATCAAAAAGATATAGTAATTGTAATGGAAAATTTGTGGGAAGGTTATTATGATTCTTAAAAGTTGTATGGGAGATCGAGCACACTACTGGGTTGTTCTTTTAGTTTAAATTCTAAAACTGATATAATTGTAGAACAGATACACACAAAAAAACATGTCGAGTTTACTCAAACGTAAAGCTGATGAAAATATGGAAGAAAAGAGTAACAAGAAGGCAAAAATCAAAGAATATGTAACAGATCCTAACGGTTTAATCGAAAAAGTTCATCATAATTTTTTGCTTCTCTGTTTTGAATTGAGTTCATTATCAGCTTTACGTTTGGGTTTGCTAGTAGGAACTGTGGGAGAATTAACATCCATAAAGGGTATCAATTTATCGTACTGTCGTGTGTTGTTTAAACCTTTCTCGAAGATGTGCTGTTATGGTAAATCTAAATCAAAAATCTACCATCCTGCAATCAATGTTATTCTTGATATGGATAAACAATCAAATGGATAACACAAAAAGATGACTGTAAAAGTTGGTCATTTGCAACTAATGAGCTTGTTGTAACCTACGTTGATTGTTAAATCACTCGCTGATGATGAAAAAATTATTACCTACACGAAGAATGGAGAGGTGACATGTTTGAAAATGAAAAAGAGCTACAATATATTTCTTCTATGTTAGATGGAGTTCTTTTAAAACTGATGTAATTGTATGATAGAATGACGATGTTGTGCTGTGATGTTGAAAGCTTATAAATAGATCTTTTAAAACATCATTTGTGACTAGTATTACCACCATTATGCTTTGTTAGGTTATCGAATGTGAGCTTTGGTAACTTCCTTTCGATTCTGGTTATCTTAGATTTCACGGATTCTTTCTTATAACATATTAGAGGTTCATCCAATAGTTCAAACTTAGGTTTAAATTCAACAATGTCTTCTTTTTCACTCTTAGCTAGTTTTTCCTCATCATTAACCGTTTTCTTGGATTCAACAATGTCTTCTTTTTCACTCTTAGCGAGTTTTTCTTCACCATCAACGATATCTTCTTTTTCGCACTCAGAAGATTCGCTTACTGTATCAGGCTTTGGAGCATGACATTCACAGTTTTTAGAACAAAACTGTGATACAAATCCTTTTCTCCGTGGGTAAAACCCATTTTCCATTTTAATCATATTTCAAACTTACTGATGTTTTTTTTAATGTCTCTTTGAGCGAATTTATTGCGTTTATCATATTCTCGTCATCCTTGTAGTATCCTTCTTTAAGATAATTTAAGCCCTCTAAAGTAGAATCTACAAGATTAGAATCAATCTTCATGTTCACCAAAGTTATATCCTGCTGTAACTCTTGAAGATTAATTTTCAATATATCTCTGCTCTCACTGAAGAGAGTTCTTACTAATGATGAAGATAGTCTTTCACTGAATGTTCCCCTTCTATAGATACACATAGACTGTAATGAAACTGTATCTCCTAACGATACTTTGCTCAGCAAAGATAACCTCTCATTAACTTCCATTTTATTAAACCGTTTTATTTCTTTAAACAAGAGTAAATGAAAAGAACTCCAGACAATATAACATTGATAACTTGGTTGATTCTTATTACCATCATAATCGTATCAATCTTGATTAGTCCTAGAGCAAGTCAATCACCTACCGAAGTATTAACATAGATGGAGAAAGAACAGCATAGATTTTTACCCGATCCAGCATTGATGGGCATAATGACTATCATATTGATTATCATAGTGATAGTAATCTGGGTTAGTATATCTAGTGTAACACTTCATAAACAACCTGCTAGTGTAGTAGCTGATGCACCTATTCCTCTCACTATAGATGACCCTATAGGAGCATCTACCAACGGCATATACACACTCTCTGATGATGGAGACTTCTTTACCGACTCTGCATCATGTAAGTTGGCTTCTAACACTCAATGGTCTCATCTGCAGTGCACGTGTATAGTTCCATTTTTCGGAGATAAGTGTACCAGAGAGAGTTATAATTCTACTTATTTCGCTGTAGGAAACCCTACTACTTCAGATGTTACTTTTGATGTACTAAGTTCGCCTGTAGTTGATAGTCTTTCGTTTCCAACAGACTCCATCTCATGCACAGGAGAATGTGATATGGATCCTCTATGCACTGGTATTATATTCAGATCTACATGCACACTTCTCACAGGTGATGTCATAGTGAACACTGGTGCTATGATACCGTACAGCATGGACATTGATTCAACTCTCTATCTAAAGACTGATGATAGACATCTCATCTTCACAGATCGTGTTTTTGTTTACACCGGAACACTTCCAGCTAGATACTACCTCAGAACAGGAGTTTTCTCAAGCTCTGCAGGTCAGATGATACCAATATTTCAAGGTGATATTATTAATCTTTCATTCTTTCCAGTAAAACAACTCAATGTTTCAACACTCACTGGTGTGTATTCTGAGAATGAAATCACCCAAGATATGTTGAACCAAATTTCTCAAGGTATAATCTTACCTGGAATAATATTAGTTCAACCTAATGTTGTCGATCTACCAGATTTTTCTCAATTCTCATCATTATGGGTTGCATACATTGCTCAGGTATAAAAATAATCTATTCTTATGTGGTTTTTAAAATTAATCTATTCTTCAGGATGTTTGTTTGCAATAGCAACACAAAACTCTAAAAATATGCTTTGAGACATTACATTTTTCATTATGTTGATACATGAACATTATCAATAGTGTAATCTTTTGAAGAGTCAATTCTATCAATGCTAAGATTGAAGTAGTTAGCTTTAATGCGATGTCTGTCTTCATTAGTTCTTCTACCTTTAACCAAAGTCATTTCTATTCCTGACAAGTAACAAAGACCTTCTTGTTTAATGTACATTAGTTGAATCTGCTTCTCTGTTATAAGAAATATGATTTCTCTAGAACCTCTCACACAATGATATTTAGCATCATTGAATCTATTTCTGATGAAACGCTTTTCAGTTGGTCCTATCTTAATTTTCTTATAACTATCATCATAAGGTTGGAAAGACTGTATTTTTCTGCAAATTTTGAATATCAGGTCTTCATCGAATTCATTTTTGATCTGATTGTATCCTTTTGTTGTAAACTGAACATTGTATTCTATGTATCCTTGTTTACTATCTATACGATCGCAGCTTATATTATAATAGTGACTATTATCCTCCTCTTCTTGTGTCGTTTTCTTGTGAAGTAATTTATGTCCTGTTCCAGGACAAATCATACATTGATCATCACATAAATTTATCATACTCTCTTTTGAAATATCCATACAGATATTATCCGACTTAGATCTAGACTTTACATGTATGTAAAGATCATTCATATACTTGTCAAAGTTCGACAAGCGTCTAGCTCCTCGAATATTTGTACAAGTCTTGCACAAATGAGATAATCCATCTCTAGTTGTTGATTTAGAAGACATCATTGATACATCTTTAATCTTTTTACAGTCAAAGCATCTCTTAGTACCTACTGTCTTTCGAGAATAATATCTTGCAGAAGCTTTATAACATTCTCTACACTTGGATTGTAAACCTGATGTTAATCCCTTATTAGTGTTGAACTTTGAAACATCTTTATTCTCTCCACACTCAGAACATTTTTTAGTTCCTTCTGTTTGACGAGGATAGTTATAAGAATTTTGACATTTTCTACAATCAGATCGTAAACCAGATGTTAATCTCTTATTAGAATTAAACTCTGCAACATCTTTTTCATTACCACATTTGGAACATTTCTTAGTTCCTTCTTTTTGGCGAAGATAATTGGAAGAATTTTGACACTTTCTACATCGGGGTTGTAAACCTGATTTTTGCTGCTTGTGAGAATTGAACTCTAAAACATCTTTTTCTTTTCCACATTTGACACACTTTTTAGTACCAGATTTTTGACGAAAATAATTGAGAGAATTTTGACATTCTCTACATTGAGATTGTAAACCTGATGTTAATGCTTTGTCAGAATTGAATGCTAAAACATCTTTTTCCTCTTTACACTTAGAACATTTCTTAGTTCCTTCTGTTAGACGAGGATAATTATTGGTTTTTCTACACTTTTTACATGTAGATTGTCTTCCATATTCTCCATTGACATATTTGTGAAACTCAGTTAAAAGTTTCAATAAACTGCACTCTGCACATATCTTCTCAGTTACATTTTGTAAATTGTTGTTAGATTTTTTTCCTGTGTAAATAATACTTCTCATGGTTACCATGATTTCTTCCGCAAGGATTACTCGTCTTTGTCTCGAGAAATGCACAAAATTTCTTAGTCATTTATAAGTCTTAATAGTTCGAAATAAACATCATTTTTATTATTTGGTATATATTCTCAAGACCAGATCACACAAGACATACTTAACCAAATCGCTCAAGGTATTGACGTGCCAGGTATAATTATAGTTCAACCTAATGTTGTCGATCTACCAGATTTTTCTCAATTCTCATCATTATGGGTTGCGTATATTGCTCAAGCGTAAAATGTGGATTTACCTGTTTTAAAATACATACATCAGCATACTTTAAAATACATACATCATTAGAATATTCATTCTTGGTTTATGATTTCCTCTACAATTTCTTCTAGTTGGGGAAGAATAGGGGGAGGAATAGGGGGAGGAATAGGGGGAGGAATAGGAGGAAGAAAGATAGGTTTCTTTGGGATGGAACGATTTTGTTCTATGACTTGGAGCATGGAGCCAGTTTTATCCCATTTGGTACGTCTTAGATTGAGAAGGTCTTTCTTCGAAAGTTCTAGCTTTTTCTTTAATCTTCTTCCCTCAAAAAATCCAGCTCTAGAGATATCTTTCTCCAGATCCTCGATTTCATTTAGCGTACGTTCAATATTATTTTCGCACTTTTGACGATCTAATTTAAGAGCGTTGAGTTTCTTGCTTTGATTCATTGCAAGACTGTCCATTTTTAAGAGAAAAAAAATATTTTTGAAATTTTAATCGGCTAAGAAGAGATCAAATATGACATGGAAAGGAGTAACTTAAAATAGGCTTTTTCACGGTCTGTTTTTAGTGTGGTGAAGTGTTGGAAATTATAATATTCTTATTTAAATACGATGGACAACAATGATGTTGGAGAGGTTGGAGAGGTTGGAGAGAAATATGTTTGGGTGATTGGAGTCATCATCGTTATACTGGTCATTATTGGAATTATTGTAGGTCTTGTTTTCATATTAAGAGGAGGTACAAAGAAAGTTGGAGAATCCTGTGACAACAGTCTACAATGTGGTGATAATTTGATTTGTGAAAACAGAACTAATCCAGCTTTACCCACAAACAGAGTATGTTTAGCAAGAAGTGGAGGTAAATGTACTAATAGCAGTGATTGTGTTGCCGGATCTAATTGTGTTAATAGAATATGTAGCTAATACAAGACTTTTAAAATTCAATGTTCATTAACTTAGCTGCGATCACATATGGTTGACAGATCATGTTCTGATCAGATATCAATAAATCCTTCAGATACTCTTTTGTCATTGGTTGTATTTTTCCATCTCTTCTTGCCATCGGGTGAACCAAACCAACGCTTATTTTCTTATTATGATACACATCATGTAAGAACTGAAACACATCTGTCTTTGGTAACAACTTAAAAGATGGCTTAACATAACACTCCATTTTCCATTCTTGAAATTTAATATACTTCCCTTTGGCTTTGTACATAACAACATCACTTCCATTATCCCAATTAAACCCACCCCGGCTTGTCAACGCAATACTTTGACTCCACCCTGTCCACTCTTTCAACCATGAAGATTCATGGTTCTTCAGCCATGTTTGAATGTCTACTTCAATTCCATCTACCTTCATTGTAGAATCGTTGACAATTTCCATATTCCTGTGAGGTTTTCTTGCTGGTCTCCAGAAACATTTTCTTTTGAAGTCTATCTTTCCTCCACCTTCGATGTGCATTATACAGATGATTTTGCTAAATGCTGAATTCACTAAACATAAACCTTCTCCTGGATAAGGGCCTAGAGTAAAACTCGAGACATTTTGTTGAGGATATCCTTTGCTGATAGGACAATATTGTAGATCTCCTGGGTCAGCATTTTTCAAATCATAATGTTTGTAGCTCGGACCTCCACGGACTCTAGGGATCAAAAAGATCTGAGGGTCTTGATAAGGTTTACCGTAAATCTTGCGGCTAAATTTTCTTGTTCCTTTAGCATATTTCTTTTCCATAGTCTCTTTATATGCTTGTTCCCACAGAAGAGGATCATTGGAATCAAACAGAGCAAGATTGGCAATAATGCGGTTAGTACTTGCAGTTGTTGGTTCTCCAAGTTTAGATTCCTGCATAGTGAATTTTGGTCACACGGATACATTTAATTATTAATATCAATTTTTGGTGAAAGTATCTCATATCTAATAACAATACTCCAGAAGGTTCAAAATTTTAAGATTCTACTTTGATGTTTAGAAAATTTCTATCAGAATAGCAACGAATACATCCTGGTACTCCAAAGGTGGCTGAAACATACAAACGGGTTTTTTCTACTTTAATTTTACACACAACACACTCGCGAGTCTTCTTGATAATATTCCAACACTTTTCACAATAAGAACCATATTCTTCTTCCTCTTTTGCAGTTCTGCGACTACAGGAACACATCGAAAACGTTAGAATCATTGAATTCATAGTTTTTCTTGTGTCTAGTGTATATTTGTAGAAATCAGTTTTATAAGTATGATCTTAAATATCTTCTTTAATTGGGGAAACTTTCTCTTCATAGAGTTTACGGATTAATGTAAACCATTCATTTAACAATTCGAACTCTTTATTTGACATTGGGTTTCTCTTGTGTTCACTAATAAATTCTAGACATATTTTACATTTGCGATCTTCATTTAACAATGACCTTAACGCTGTTCCAGATCTACATGATAGAAAATCTTGAACAGAAAGATTACATTGAACTATAACGCTACTAGTTTCACTAACTACATCAGACCTTTTACTTTGAAGTCTCTCTAAACAATCTCTAAAGTGGAATGTTTTCAATTGATCCATTTTGATTCATTTTGTAAATGTTTTAAAGAGTACACTCCTGTAACATTTCTTCAGAGAACATGCTGGATCTATCAATCCACGTATATGGTGATCTTCTCTGTAACCTTTTCAGTCGTCATGAATTGTGGAGATTCATATCAAAATTGATATAAATAAAATGAATTGTCACAAAAAGAAACGATGGCAGTCTATCGAATATTAGTTCCGGGAACTGTTGGATATTTTACAGATTTTGAGAAGGCTAAGGCAATTCTCAAATCTAAACATAAATCAGATTTTCAGAATGTCTCTTTGATCAAGGCTAATGAGATTGGATATTTTAATCCTCTTGATTCTGTCAACGTTTTCGAGTCTAATAGATCTTTGAGAAAATTAACATCCGAAGAGATTAACGAATTATCAGAGCTTTATGTGACTTACACCCCAAATAAGTCTAGAATGTATGAACTATATCTCAATGATTATTCATACTTGAAGAGTGAGTTTGAACTAGGTGATTATGATAGATGGAACTGTTTCTTTGGACATCTTGGTTCCATTAGAAAAACATATACTCTTCATATGATGTTTAATTATGTTGTTGGGGATAATTACGACGAAGAATCCTTTGAAGAAACTGTCGTTTATCTCGAAGAAGAAGAGAGTAAATACTACTATACAAATATCAAATTAAATGAACTTATTGAACGTAAGGACATGAAATTTATGGATTATCTGTCTCTTCAAACAGAGAGGAAATTACGACTTGCATTTGATATGGCTAAAATCTATCTTGCGTTGATGAAAGATTAGATTTTAAAATTGATAATTTTAAAAATCTATGACGAAGAGAAAAAGGTATGGACGAATTCAAAGTCGAAAAGTTTCTCAAAGGGTTGTCGGGTGATGATCGGAAAATAGCCTCAGTCATCATAGAGAATACCATTCACATTGATGATAATTACATGTTTGAATTGTTAAACAAGGCATTGGATGAATTTGAACTTCTTGTTCCGAAATACAATCTATTCATTCCAGATAATAAGATTGGGAGCGAACATTATCTGATCTCTAAGGTATGTCACAGGTTGAAACCATCCAAATGTTTTTATGGAACTATACCAGACAATGATTATCCAATTTTGATTATTGATGATGCTATCTATTCATCGTGTAATATGTGTAGTATCATCGATGAACTAATGGAGAAAGGGATGAGTGAAAAGAAGTTCTACTGCGTTGTAGCTATTACATCAAGTGTAAACTGTGATGTTAAGAAGATGTTCGCTGCAGACATAATAGCTGGATTGAATCTTGAACATCTTACGGTGGAAAAATTGATCCCTGACTATTCATCTGATAGAATGTACAATCTCTTTGGTTGTGAAACATATTGTGTTTTGCCAGTTTTCTTTGATCATAAGATAGCAAATGCGTTCGGAAGTTATCAATTTTATTATCGAGTAATCAAGAAACCTATAGATAGATCACCTATTAATATTATTACAGAGGATGATATTCAGAAGATAGCTGATAGTTTTAAAGTTAACATATTTTAAAATGCCTCATCAGGAAGGTAATATGGAGTAACTTTTAAAAATCATCTCATTATTTTGGCATATGCCTGAGCAAGATCATAAGCTTTTCGTAAGTTCTTTTCATCGATGCGTGGGAGATATATTTCTCCCATATTCTTCGTATCTAATGATGTTAATTCTCCGATTTTAGCCGTCCCAATGTAGTCATCGCCATCTTTGACATAATTAACAATCCCTTCAAATGTAATATCAGCTGGATCTGGATCTTCAATGATAGCTTCAAATAAAATGTAGGCTGCGAAATTATCACAATAATCTCCAAATGTGCTGAAGATTTCACCATAGTATTCATGATAATAGCGTAAATCCTTAAGAAGAGATTTTTCTGTGTCATAAGATATATGTTCGATCTCTTCTTCTCCATTCATATTCAGAACATAAAGTTTGTCAGGTAATCTCTTCATTTCTCTCTTTGTTATCTTCCTAAGAGATTGACCTTCTAGCGCAAAATCATCCACCTCAAACTTCCCAGTCTTTTCATTGATTTTCATCAAATATATTCCTATCGAACTTCCATTATCTTCATCATGAATCTGTTCAAGAAACTCTTCTGCTTGTTTGAGATCGGTAGTCAAACCCATAAAATCATCGCTAAACACCTGATAAACAGCCATTGTTTAGTGTAGTAGGTAGAGATTATAATTTTGATCAATTTTGCTATAAAAAAAATGGAACAAAAGGATAGAGTATTAAACATTTAACATTTTAAAAAGATATCAACAAAACTTATCAAAATAATCTCTATCCCAAGGAACAGAAGTAAGACCACAGTTATCTATGCAATATTTATATATCTCTTCGTGTCTTCCTTCTTGTGCACTTCCTATGTAATAATTAGCGAGAATGCATCCTCCTGATATAATGTGTTTAACAATGTTGAAATGACCTCTCCTCGCAGCATGTGCTGCACTGTCCTGTATGCTTGAATCGCTGACTCCTTTTGACTCTGCGTACTTGAAAATTTCAAGCTGGCCTCCTTTTGCTGCACCATGTAAACAATTTTCCCAACTATGCGAGCGAAGCTGATAGCTATCTTCAATGTGTTTGACAATATTGAAAAATCCTTTCTCTGCTGCTATATCGATGTGGACAAATAAATCTGCTCCTTTCTTTTGTATGACTTTAGCAGCATCGAGATCTCCTTTTGATATTGCTTTCTTCGATTGATTCCAAAGATACTCGAATTCATGATGAGGTAAATTAAACATTCCCACTTTCTGCATACCAGACATTTTCTTTGTGAGAGAGTATCTTAAAAATGATCAATTTTGAAAATAATATTACAACAAGGAAAGATGGCAGTCTATGAAATACTGGTTTCTGGGACCGTTGGCTATTTTACAGATTTCGAGAAAGCTAGGACAATTCTTAAATCTAAACCTAAATCAGACATTTAAAAATTTCAAGAAATCTCCTTACTTAAGGCTGATGAAGAAGGAAATTTTTACGTATGTGATTCTGTCAATGTTTACGAATCTGATAGTTGTTTGAGAAAATTAACTTCAAGACAGATAGATGGATTATCAGAGCTTTATGTGAATTGTAGTGAAAATACATATTATTATCTGTATACCAGTGAATATTCGTACTTGAAGACTTCATATTTACATGATGAACACGATTTTCACGACAATAAAGACTGTAATTGTCTCTTTAAATATCTTGGACATCTTGGACCTATTGAAAAGAATTATGCTTTCTATATAATATTTAGTTATGTCTTTGAATTTGTAAATTGTATTGATTTTGAAAGAACCCTCGAACTTATCAAGGAACTCAATTCAGGATATACTCATACAAAAGTTAAACTAAATGAACTCATAGAACATATGGATATTATGGATCATCTATCTGTTCACTCAGAGAAGAGATTGCGACTTGTATTTAATATGGCTAGAAATTACTATGAACTGATGAATGATTAGTTTAAATCTTCTGGGAAGGTGATCAAGGTTTTTAGTCCTAAGGTGATGGAAATGGCCAGATTTTAAAATAACATAAAACGAAAAAATATGAAAGATAAATGTCTGAACATATTTCACCAGAGAAATTAGGACAGTTCAAAGCTAAGTTTGAAAACAATGCATGGAACAGGGTTATGCAAAATGTCATCTCAAAGAACAATATTGAAGATTTGGTGATCAATCGAGATCAAGTATCTAAAGACCAGAAAATATTTTCCAAGCAGTTAGAACCACGTGTTAAAGTAACTGACCAAAAAGCATCTGGAAGATGTTGGTTGTTCGCGGCATTATCAGTTGTTAGACGCAAGGTTATAAAGAAATACAACCTTGATCCGGGGTTTGAATTATCACAGTCATATCTGTTCTTTTGGGATAAGTTAGAGAAAATGAACTTTAATCTCGAATGTATAATGGAATTACACGAACTAGATATTAATAGCAGGTTGGTCAATAAGATTTTATGCGATCCTGTTAGTGATGGCGGGCAGTGGGATATGTTTGTCAACTTGGTTCACAAATATGGAGTTGTTCCTAAATCAGCCTTCGATGAAACTTATCACAGCGATAACTCTCGTTCTATGAATTCTCTATTAATTACAAAGTTCAAAGAAGCTGCACTTAAAGTTAGAGCCTTGATGAAGAAGAGTGAAAAAGAGGCTCGTAAATACAAAGAAGATTTTATTCAATTCGTATACGATACACTTCGGAAGATGTTAGGTACTCCTCCTACCCATTTTGTATGGGAATACATTGACAAAGATAAGAAATATTATCGAGTTGAAGTAAATTCTCCTCAACAATTCTTCTCAGAGAATGTATCACTCATTTTAGATGATTATGTTTGTCTTATTCATGATCCACGATCAGAACATAATTACTACAAACTTTATACAGTTCAATATCTTGGTAATGTTTTAGGTGGACATCCTGTTAAGTATTTAAATGTTCCAATTGAAAGTATGAAGGATGTTACTCTAGCATCACTGAAAGGAGATGATGCAGTGTGGTTTGGTAATGATGTTGGTAAAGAAAAATTTAATAAAGTGATGAGATGTGGTATTAAACAATATGGTGAATTACTAGGCACTACCTTCAACATGAGTAAAGAAGATAGATTAAATACAGGAGACTCAGTTATGACTCATGCGATGGTGTTTTCGGGATTCAATTTGGTTAAATCAGAAAGAAAAGAATTCGTCTCAAGACTAGAAGTTGAAAATTCATGGGGGAAGAAATTTGGTGATGACGACGATGGATACTATACAATGAGTATTGATTGGTTTACTGAGTATGTATATGAAGTTGTCATTCACAAGAAATATGCTACTTCAGAAATGATGACGGCGTTAGAAAGTAAAAATATCACAGTACTACCCCCGTGGGACCCATATGGGGCTTTAGCTTTATGAGATGTTACAGTTTTAAAAAGTCAGGGAAGTAATTAAATTGATTTATATCTATACGTTATCTCATAAAATAAACATGGGTTCTGTTACGACATATATAATTGCGTCTGTAGATCCAAATTATGGAGGACTTGATTTTGAAGTTATCATCGGGGAAGAAAAACTTCGAGAATATGCAATTAGATATACTCTCAAAAATTATTTCGATACCGACCCATATTTAGAGGAACTCAAAACGATGAAGATACATGACATTATTAGTAATGGTCATGAGAATGGGTCATTTTCTGTTATTAAAGTCACCGGAAATGATTTCAAAATAAAAGAATGTTTTCCTTGAATATATTCACCCTTGTGGAGCATTAGCTTTATGAGATGATACGATTTTTAAAAGATCTTACATTAAAAATGATGTATTTTAATTTATATCACGAGCCTTAAAATGGCAGAGAAATTCATCAAAGAGACTCTGGATGATGCCGAAAAGTTTTCATATTATGAGATAATAGAATTGTATGATGATATTCGAGAATTTCTCAACAAATTCAAGACGTTCGACACATGTCCCATCGTTGCAAGTATTGATGAGAGGAAGGATAAAGATGATAAATTAATCCATGTAGCGTTCTTCTCATTGGATAATATCCTGAAGTCAGATATTGATCTCGTTAGAGTTATGATAAAAGCAATGACAGATGAATCAAGTATCACCTTGGAAGAATTGGAAGCTTCTATGGAAACCCACATGGACAATCTGATCCATGATGTCGAAGATGTACTATCGAATACTGGAGAGTTCATGTATTACGAATTGGGAAAAACGTTAGAAAAGCTCAGATTTATCCTCAGTGATTTCATCAATCATGATTTGAATCCTCAGCAGCTAACGAGTAAGAAGAAACGATTAAGGGAACTCCTGGGAATGTTAGAGACATGCAAGAAGAATAATGATATTTTAATGAAAGTGGTGATAATCTGCGCGTACGTAGCTACCATTTCAGAGCTCTCTCTTTAAAATTGATTTTATTCCTATATAATTCTAATTGAAATAAATAATGTCCTTAAAGGTTGTTGTATCTCAGAATGCTTCAGTGCCTAAGCGTGCTACAGACCTTTCAGCAGGATATGGATAAACGATTTCGAAATATTGAGTGAAGAAGATTTATTACATTATGATAGTGATTACATTCCTGAGTAACTTTAAAAGGATGTAATTAGATGTACTTATGTAATTAATGACTTTCAATCATCTAATATACTCTTGATTATTCACTAGTTTTAAAGATGATTGATAGTAGGCTAGAGTTAAGGGAAATTGATATTGATTTTCTCTGATTGGTATATTGACTGAAGCTATTTATTCATAAGGATAAGGATAAGTATTAGCAATAGCTCTACAGAAGTCAATAAACATGTCTTGAGGCATTTCCCATTTCATCATATTGACACAAGAGCAGACTAGTTGAATATTATCCACTGTGTAATCTTTAAGACTATTGATTCTATCTATAGATAGATTGTAGTAATTTTCTTCTCGACGGTGTTTATGTCCTTCCAGTAACCTAAATCTACTAGAAGTATAGAAGGTCATAGGTCTACCTGACAATGTACATAAACCACCTTGTTTTATGTACATTGCATAGAGATCTCTAGGAGTAATATTAAGCCCAATCGTTCGAGAATTACGATAACAATTTTTTGAAGTTTCATTAAACTTAATTCTAATAAACTCTTCAACGATAGATGTAATAATCACTTTGTTTACTGTTCCATCATATTCAGCTATGTTTCTAGCCATATCATGTATGAATTCTTCATCAAGATTTCCTTTGATTTGATTATATCCAAGAGTACAGAGTTGTATGTTCTCTTTGATATAACCTAAATTACTGTTAATTCTATCAATAGACATATTATAATAATGAGGTAATGAGATTCTGCAAAAATCAGGTGGTGTCTTGATATGTGTCATAGTAAATCCTGTTCCTACACACGTTTTCTTCTCCTCTTCCCATAACTTCATGATGTCATCCTTGGCTATATTGTGTCCAAGTCTGCGTTTCTTAGCATTACTCTTAGAACTTGCATATAGATAGCCAATAAAATTATCTAGTTTTGATAATCGTTCACTTCTGTATTCAGCACGACAGACTTTGCACTTACTATTTAGACCAGACAGTTCGATGGAATATGTGCCAAACATTGACACATCTTTAATTAATTTACAAGTAATACATTCCTTTTTTCCTTTCTCCTGTCTAGGATATGTATCTCTTGCTTTATAACAATCTTTACAGTAATCTGCTAAGCCATCTTTATTTCTGCGTCTCGATGTGAAGAGAGAAACATTTATATCTTTCTTACATTTGGAACATCTTTTCGTATCATGTTGTTTACGAGGATAATTTAACCTTTTCCTTGCAGAATTAATACATTCTTTGCATTTTGCTGCTACTCCTCCTCTACCTTGGGGTTTCTTATAATAGTCTTTCAAAGGTTTAATCTTCTCACATGCTGTGCATTTCTTCTCAGTTATCGTTTTCTCGTTCATATGAAGAGTACATAATCCATCTTTCATCTTTGCTTCATAAGGGCAAGGATTACCTCTTTTGGTATTAGCTGTGCACACAAATAATTTATGCTCTGGATTTTGTATCTTATGTGCTGAACAATACTTAGTGCCATTAATACCATTATTTTTACATTGTACATTCTTCTTAGTTATTACTATGCAGCGAATAGAATCATTATGTTTACTGCATTTAGTTCCTGATACTTTGACATGTGTAGTACATGGTGTACCATCATCAGTATTAACACCACATTTAGATGGCATACTTTCTTTCTGATAATTGGTATGATGCTGATTACATCAATTTTAGTATTAAGGTTTCGCTTCCTCCAGAGACGTGTGGTCAGATATTGCCAAGATCCGGTTTTACAATCAAGGAAAAATGTCTAGTAGTTACTGGAACAATTGACGGTGATTACACTGATGAACTTAGTATAATGATGGTTAACTTTGGTTTAGAACCTTTGAATATAAAGAAAGGTATGAGAATTGCTCAGCTAGTTATCATTAGCATTGTAACTCCTGATATCACATTAGTAGAGAAGCTAGAGAAAACATCCAGAACAGGAGGTTTTGGTTCAACTGATATATTTTAAAACATATAAACTACAAATGAGTTGATAGGAACCCACTTGCTTGCAAAACCTTGAGGTAAAGGTATAATGATGTATACTTTTTCAACTGTATCGCAAAAGTTGAATTTAACTAAATCTTGTGGAGGAATTTTTACTTGTCGATTATCGTTCTGATCATCAATGGCTACTACAGTTATCTCATCCCTTGAAATGTTCTTAACAATGACAGAGTGATATCTTTCCCAGTCAGGATGTTGAAATTTGTCATAACTTATCTTGTCTGAATAGTTCCCCATTTTAAAGAAAAATAAAAATCGATATCTCTGAAATTTCCATAGGAGTATTCAAATGGATTCCAGTACATGCTCTGAGATTATTTACACGATATCTTACATAGCCAAAAAGTTCGCTATATTTCCTCGATTTTTCCAACTTGGAGCTTCAGACAGAGGTAATTTTGTTTATTCCACTATTAACAACAATGTAGTACGATATCCTGTGAAAAACAAAAATACCGGTATTGCCAAGTTTATTTACAGAAGTGTAAAAGAGAAAGATTCTATTATTCCATTTATAATACAACGAAAGTATCTAGTTCTATTTGATGTTGATATTTTGTACGAGATGTCAAAGGATGCAAAAATATCTTTAAATGTTTATGATATTAATGGAGGTGGTACTGTCATAATATTCAAAGCAAAGTCACTTGAAGATATATATCTCACAGGTGTTAAACCTAATGTAATGGATGTAGATAGTATATTTTAAAAATGATATTGACTTAGCACCTTCATGAATAAACAAAATGGATATCACAGCAGATGACAAGTTAGACACATTCATATGGTTTATGATAAGGCGTTACAGGGAAACAAAAGATAATCCTTTTTGGGTTAAATCAGAGTCCTTCAGAAAAACTCATTATATTCAAAAACAGGACCATGAAACACTGTCATTCAAATCAATGAATGGCAACAGCAAATTTATCAAGTTAACTATGAAAGAATATCCTAGTGCGATATTCGCATTACTAGATATGTTTAATCATGAAATATTAATATGTTTAGTTGAGGATCTATTCAAAGGTGAATTGAAAAAGATCATTTCTATTCAATTTCAGCTTGTGGGAAACCCTAAGATCTTAGAATATTCGTATCGAGCTAGGTATTATGATGAACTTCCAAAGTTTGCCTGTCTTGAATGTGGAGCCAAAACAATGCATAAATCGAAATCATGTATAGAATGTAGAGAGGGTAACAAAGAAAATATTGAAGAATGATACTGTTTAAAAATTCATCTTCACTAAAATGACATTTGATATATCTTTAATACCTCCCATTAATGGTCATTCCAAACGTATAGAAGAGGAAGAGGAAGAGGAAGAAGAGAATAGCTGTGAAAAGTATTCAAGGAAAGATGTGAAAAGGATTCAAAATGTTTATCTTATTGCAGCAATTGCGTGGCTAGTTTTAGTGTTTTGGCTCGATATTCCACGTAAAGATGTCTTAATATTGATCTTCATAGCTATACCAATTATCTTGGCTATCATAGCGTACTGTAACGCTCCTTTTCTCGCAGAAAATTGCAACAAACATCAACTGAAAACTAACGTCATTGCTATTATGCTTGTATCTGCAGCCATCTTCTCACAGTGGGGAACTAGTGACGGAAAGAGAAATGTTGACAAAACTAAGTTCTACAAGATAATCACCACAGCTTTTGTTATCTTGATGTTATCTGTAATTGACGTTTGGGTACCAGATGAAGACAGAAATGTTGTAATAAACATTAAAGTGGCAATGCAAGGAATAACAATCACACTTCTCATCATAAGTGTATATTTGTTGTTCAAAGAAATATCTGGAGCAAAAGGATATTAAAATTTTTAATCTTCAAAATTGCAGCATTAAAATGGATCTTCATACAGATGAGCTCTTTACAGGTTTTCTTTATGGAATAGATTGTTTAGATAAGTATACTTATGTAAACAATTCATTGATGACCTATTCAGAAGCTGTTGATATTGCAGATAATTATCTGAAGAAATGTCAAAAAGAGTACACTAAAAGAACAGGAATTAAGATAGGTTCTAAGAGAAGAAAAGATAAAATGAAAGAGACTAGTCAAGATTATATTTCTAGAAGGTACGATATGGAGAAAGGTAAATACAAAGAACATACTTATCTTTTGAGGGCAGAATTTTCGTCACTCATAGCATCTCAAAATTATGTAGACTGGTTTAAGGATAATCAAGTGGAGGATATAAAATTCTAAATAATTGTTACAAAATCGATGTTTTTTAAGGTAAAGTACAAGTGGTCAAAATGAATAACTCACTCACATTCGCTGCTAACTGTGTCAACGAAAGCTACACAAACAGTTATTTGATAGCTGAAGCTCCATACAAAAATGCTATATTAATAGCTTCTGCCGATCTGAAAAAATCTCAGGAGAGATTTTCAAGGAAAACAGGTTTCAACATACGTCCCAGAGTAAGGAAAGATTGGAAGATGGAAAGTGTAGATGCTTACCTTAGAAGACGATATGGAATGTGTAAGAAGTATCACAATGAAAATATCAAAATAATAGATTCTGAGATCAACTTAAATAATGCTTGGGATATTTATCTAAGTTGGTTTGAAAGTATGCATGATCTACACATTTTCTACAAGCCTGTTTAAAATGTGTAGATATTAACCTATTCTCCTAAAATTGATCAATGATATATTTCACCCTCACTAAAGCAAAGAATATGGAGATTCTCTTGGAATCACTCTGTGAAGATGTCAGTTTTCAAATTCTTGAGTTCCTAATTGATCTTGATTATACCATCTTCAGACTTAAAGATGTTGTTAAACTGAGATCAAAAATATCGAACTGGGAATACTCTATTAAATGGGTGCATGATAACGGTAGAATCGATCTTTTTATGTATCTCATGTCAGAAGCACCTGTAGACATGAGCAGATTTCCATACATTATGCATGTGAAAGTTCCAAATAAAGTGTCTCCCTTGAAACCACGATATGCTCAGAGAAGCTGTATAACGGGTATATTGCCCGAATCGACTCCAATTCCTCTGTTTAATGGATGTAACGGATCCTGTGTGGCTAATGCAGGACTTCTTGGGATCCTTACAACAGAGAATTTGAATGTAGCTTGTCTATCTAATTACGAAATCTATCTGTCTGTTGCATTTTTTGCAGTCAAAGTTAAACTATATCGTGTCACTTATTGCCATTTATCACATGAGCTACTCAGATATAATTATCGTGATAAAGGTTATTCTCCTATATACGGTAATGTGAAACATATTTCTAAGTCGTATCTTAAGAATACCCTTATCATATTTGAATCTGTGTATAACAATCTTTGGGACAGATTTCTGATGCTATCGTGCGTTGTCCCTTACTGCGAACTCCTATGTGTTAAGTATGCTATCGATAGAGGAGCTACAAATTCTAGTCGATGTCTTAGAAAACTACTGAACTTACTAAACAAAAATCCCACCATGTGCAGTATTGATCATTTAGAACTTGTCGAATATCTGCTCACAAAAACGGGGAAACACAAAACAAAACTTATGATCGATTGTGTTAGGACAGTAAAGTGTCTTGTAATTGTATGTCAGACTAATCTTTCCTGGCGCTGTGCATTGATATTGGGGTTTCAGAGTGCGGATAATAGAATATCAGCGTGGGTCGAACCTTATTATGATACTCTATGTAGAACAATCAGTCATAACTGCCTACTTGAGAGAACAGTGGTTGTGTTGAAAGAAAAACAGATATCTTCATAAAAATGATCTTTTTATAAGGTCTTTAAAACAGGTAAAATGTACACACTTTACTTTGATGGATGTAGCAAAGGTAACCCAGGATCTTCAGGAGCAGGATACTCCATTTTAGACGAAGATGGAAAAGAATGTTCTAGTGGTTATGAATATCTTGGAGATCAAACCAACAACTATGCCGAGTATTCAGCCTTGATTATCGGTTTGAAAGAAGCTGATAATATCTTTGTTAAACATCTCCATGTTAAGGGAGATTCTAAACTAGTGATAGAACAGATGTCATGCAGATGGAAATGTAGATCAAAGAATCTTGCACCACTTTATACCTCATGCATTAATTATCTCAGAAAATTCAATAGTGTTACATTCGAGCATATTCCTAGAAATGAAAATAAACGAGCAGATTTACTTGCAAATATGGCTGTTACTATGAGTGGATTTTAAAACACATCCATGAAGTAATCTAGTGATTTTTCACTGTTGAGAATAGTAGCCAACTCAACTATTTTACCTAAAGGCATTGAAATAGTATGATTATTGTATATATAAGCAACAATCTTGACAAAATCATGTTTCAATGCTATGGTGATCTGATTATTCCAACTTATCCCAGCTGACACTTCCTTAATATCAACATAAGAGAGAATATGAAGACAATTATTCTTGACTGCCAACTTTAATATTTCTCTTTTTTGGTTAACCGAGAAATTCCTCTTACCGTCTAGATATATAAAACTCATGAGATCATCTAAGTCTATTGTCTTACAAACAGCTTCTAATACATCAGGTACTAGAGATTCTACATGACAGATTGACTCTATTGATCCAGATCTTAGAACAGTGGTCATGTATACTGTTGGATCATATTCTACATGTTCGAGTGTTTTCATTATTTCAAGATGGCCTAATATTGATGCATAATAAAGAAAAGCCACCCCGCGACATTTAGATTTGAAGTACTCCACTATCTTTAGATGATTATTCTTAATGGCTTCATTCATGAAAAGATCAGGATTATTGTAATACTTTTTGAATATGAATATTGATAGTTCGTAATGTCCACATTTCACAGCAACTACAGCATTCTTTCTCCAATATCCTGTGAGCATTCTTTTGTTGCCATATTTCTTCACAATAGAGGTGTGACCATTAAGAACGGTACAGTCAACTATTTCTTTGTCCAGTGCCAGAATCTTAAAACCTCTCTTCATTCCAAGCTTACTATACTTGAACGTAAAACGAGAGTAAACATATTCCAATATATCTTCTCGTTTTGACGATGAAGCCCACAACAAACAAACTTTCCATTTTTCAATCTTCAATTCCATAATGACGAGATCCTCTACAGTGAAACATTCATATGTGTCTGAATTGATGAGATACTCAAAGATAACCATGGAGACAACCCTAGGAACATATCTATCAAGAATTTCCATGTTTTGAAGCTCGTTTTATGAAGTTTTTAAATATATCATTTTTCAGTCCCACATATCCTCATCATCCTCTTCCTCATCATCTTCAATTTCATCTTCTTCTGAAATTGAAGAAGCAGTATCATCAGAAATATCATCATTCTCGAATTCCTGAACAATATTATATTGTTCATCTTTGTTCCTTTCAACGGTAAGATAAGTCTCTTTCTTAGCATGTATTATTCTTTCTTCTTCAGGAAGTATCTTTTCAATTATTAACTGTCTACTCAAACCAATGTTATCTATGACAGTAGTTCTTGACTTTCTGACATTCTCGGTTCTAAATTCGAGACTTGCAAGAGATTCATGAGGGTAGAGTATTTCATCAGGGATTTTACTTCTCGTATTATCCTTATATAATCTTCCTCGAGGAAGAGCATAGGGATGTTCTAAGTTTATTCTACAACATGCTCTAAAAAACCCAAGCATGTTAAAAGCTCTCTCTTTAGAAATTCCTTTTGGGTCTCTCAAGGAAAGATACATTTCAAATCTATTAGACCCCATAGCATGAAAAGCTCTTTTTCCTGAAACATAACCTTTCTTGAAAGAACAGAACACGTTGTATATATGGCCATAATATCCAAGAGCATTGAGAGCTTCTGCATCTGTTCTTGTCCTCTTAACATCTGATATGAAGGATAAATACTTTTCTCCAGAGTACCCCAATTTATTGAACGCCTGTTGTGGAGTATTTTCATCCACAACAAGGTCCATATACTTTTCATAATCATTGAGATTGAGAATTTCAAAAATCTCTTTGATAGTAGGATTGTCTCCTTTATTGGGTTTTGTTTGAACAATTGTTCTACGTTTTGACGCTCTTATTTCTTCGAGTTGGAGAATAGTATTGTCGGTATAAATTTCCAAAGGATGAAGACCATTAGTTGTCATCTGAGAGAATAGATTATAATCATAGTCTCCCAATGTTGATTTATAAAAATCCTCTCGTCCATATATATCTACACTAGCTTCGGGAAATCTCAGAAGAGTGAGAATATCCTTGTTGTTTAGAGTAACGATTCTTTGATGTTTCTTAATGATATCTAACAAAACCTTCTTCTCGTCAGTTAGATCTAGTTTAGTTAAAGAGTCTTCATCTGTTACTTGAGAGATCTGTATGTAGGTTAGATTAAGTATCTCCTCTACCATATCTAAAGATAATTCCCTTTTTATCATCATTAGATATAGATGATAGAGATACTTAGTATGTCTGTGAGCTTGTATAAGACCTCCAGAGTAACTCTCCATTACTCTCTTAAAAGATTCGAAGGATGTATCCTTATTTTGTATTATTTTTAACATGGTTCTTTTCTGATCACCGATATTGATATATTCGAAGAAAGATCCTTCATCGATCTGGTCTATGAAAACCAACTTTAGAAAAGTTAGAATATTTCTATCAATATCCAAAGATGTTTCTCCATTTATCATCATTAGATATAGATTATAAAGATTATCTTTATCTTTATAATCTATATCTAATGATGGAAAGGACTTTATTACTCTTTCGATAGATTCAAAGAATTTATCTCCTTTTTCTTCACTGATATCGATATCTTCTAAAGTCAATTCTTCATAAATCTGATCTATGAAAACTTCTTTCAAATCGAGTATTTCAATAATTTCGAGTGGAGATAGTTTCCCAGATATCATAGTTTCGTACAGATATTTAGTCCGAATGTTATCTTTAACATTTAGATCAACGGAATAACTTCCCATTATTTTGTCAAATGCATCAAATGAGGTTAATCCTCCAAAGATAAGATCATGATATAGTTCTGATTTATGAGACAACAACTTCCCACATGATCTACAACGGATTGGTGTTATCCATCTCATTTCTTCCTTAGGAACAGGCTGAGTCTCTATTAATTCTAATTTGAATTCATCTTTTCTTGCCTTCTCTATGCGTCTTTTTTCCTCTTCTTTCTTAAATTTCTCCTCCTTTTTGGCCTTCTCTCTCCTGCGCTTATTGATCTCATCCTCATCGATGAAACTTTTTCTCTGTCTCATTTTGATATAAAGATTTTAAGCAGAAGAATATTATCAATTTTATTGAGTACAATAGTGTAAACTGAAAAATCTTGCGTCTTCTGAAAAATGATATAATCCTGATCTAGTAGTATGTGACAAAAAGAGAGACAATTATGATACTGTTTATAATCTTTTTGGGAATAGGAATAACAGATGGCAGATGTGAGCTATTAAAGGAATGGACATGCGCAACAGTAGATGACGAGGTAGAAGTATGTGAACAGTTAATAGAATTGAAATGTGATGAAACGCAGGAATGTGAAAAAATAGTGGGACAGAGCTGCATAACTATAGATGACGATGTTTGGAAATGTGAACTATTTCTGACGGATTCATTCTTTTCTAATATAAAGGAGTGGAAATGTGTAGGGAAAGATGGCGAAGCGAGGAAATATGAAAGATTAGTAGAATGGGAATGTGTAACGACAGATGATGAAGCAGAGAAATGTGAACAATTGGTGGAATGGAGATTGAAATCAGTTACGCATTTGTTGGTAAGAGAAATAGATAATAAAAATCTCAGAGGTATGGAAGATTTAGCTTCATATATACATTATTCTTGTTTTTCGGGAAATTTTGATATCGTCATCTACATTGAATCAAGAGATTATCATTTCTGGGAACTTTGGAATAATTGTGCTATTGGAGCAGCAAAAGGAAATATGCAGAATCAAAAGGTGCTAGTGATTCTGCAGAAAAAAGGACATTTGGAGATATTTAAATACGTTGTATCACAAGGGTATGTAGATTGGAATTATTACACGAAAAGTGCAGAAGATGGAGACTAGAAAGAAATAATCGAATATTGTATGAAACACAGGGATGGTTTCGAATGATTTTAAAAGTTAGATAAATTCAAGCAGACTATCATTTTGATATAAAGATTTTTATTTGAATGAAAATGTCTTATTTTAATCCCAATTTTAAGCAGAAGAAGATCATCGATTTTATCGAACAGAATGATATATCTATCATCATTTCGCATACAATACCTATTTTTCTCAAAGAGTTATACGAAAATGTTAAGATAACTGGACTTGACCTATCAAGAGAAACTCTCCTTAGGAATTTTACAAAGGATGTACCTGATATGATAGTGATGACAGATGCTCATATATTTGACCTAGAAGGTTTGATGATCATTAAGATAGCTAAGAAGTTAGTATTGATATCATCAGTGGAACCTGCTTTTGACGCAAATGTAGAGATATTGGATTTAAGAGAGAATGTGAATAATGGAGTACGATATCATGGTTTTCTTGTATCTGATGATGAAGTGTTGTCTGAAATATACAAATATACATTTTCTCCATCCTTTACAGATGGCAAGAACTTTATCTTATACACACCAGATGTATGGAAGTATGTCAATCTACTGGAAGAAAGATTTAATAGAGAACCTCCTGAGTATAATCTTGACAGATGGAAGAATAACTATTCACCAAAGAAAGTTATCATTATGATGAAAGAAACTTATAAGGAGAATGATATTAGTAAGATAATAGTATTATCTGAATTCATGAAAGTATCTAGAGTATCGGTGGTGTTTGATTTGATGACGAAAAATGTTCCTTTGAAATCCGTGTTTGGAACAAAACTACCAGTTGAGAAAATAGAAATTAATATAACCAAGTTGGAAGCACGTCAAAGAGCTGGTGAAGGAATATGTTACAGATTTTGTTCAGAAAAACACTTCGATTGTCTTAAAGAAAAAGATTGCAACATTACACTGAATATGATGTCTTATACTAAATTAATAGACTATGGAATCAACCCTCTCCTCATATTTGAGTTTAGGATGATGGTAGAAGAATGTGGATTGGTGGAGAAAGGTAGGGTAACTCCTATGTATAGATTTATAAGAGACTCTGGTTTATCATTAGAATCAGGTATGGTGCTTTGGAAATGTCGAGATAATGAATCAGTTATGTTAATAGCGTCTGTTGAAACGTTAACAAAACCTTATGAATATTTTAACTTTCCAAAGAAGTATGGACAATCGGATTCAGACTTTCTGGTAAGTACCAATAAGTTCAAACTTAATCTTTTAAAGAGATATTCTGGTAGAGACGACCTTGAGACAGTTAATAATGTTCTAAATGAAGAGTCTAAAAGAGAACCTGATACATCTGATCTAAAGAGACCTGAGTCAACATACCTAGATGATGATGGTAGACCTCCACTTGAACTTCTTGTATCAAACAATAACTTTATCATCCCTCCAAGACATAGAGAGTACAATGTTAGGAAAATAAGACTGAATGCTGTGATATCCCTTTACAGATATCTTCTTAGATACGTGAAAGGTAAGAAGTATATGAATGTAGAAACAAACATCAGAGAAGAGTATTGGAATGTAGGGGAGTTGGATGATACCGAGATTACTAATGTCACACTTCTAGACGGTGGAGATATTCCAATATTTGGTAACTATGAAGAGAACTTTACCATTTCAAAGTACTCCGTAACAAGTGTTAATCTAGATCGACCTTTAAGATTGAGCATTTTAAATTACGTAGGAGGGAGTGTTAATAACTTGCTCGTTCCTTAAAACTTTCAAAACAATTGCCACCTTCACAAAATTGATAGTTTACGATGGATCTTACCGGCTCAAAATTCAGCTACGTTCCAAAAGACTTGGTGAAATCAGGCATCTCTGAGAAACAACTTGACGGTTCCACGTGGTACACTCTTCAGATCTACTGTGAGGATTCTGCCACAGAGGCAAAGTATTTGGAAGAACTCTCGCAGAAAATAATAATTGGATCAATTTCCATACATACAGGGGTTGGTGAAGAGTCTTTTCTGATAGTGAGATTATGTCCAGATGCTCTCACAGAGATTCCGAACGATCGTGAGTTTTAACCTCTTTTTTATCTTCTTGATAATTTTTAAAAAGCTTAATTCGTCAAAAATTGATTTAAATTATGGTTCTCCTATGGAAGGTAAATCTGTCTATGATGGCTGATTCGAATTTTTTTGTCAAGTATTGTGAATGTCAAGAATTGATTAAGATATGGGGATATGTGATAGTTATGGATACATATAAATTGATCCCAGAAATTATCACAGAAATCGAGACTAGTGAACATGGACAACCAAAATTAATCATTTACTTTTCTGAGAATTCGGATAAGGAAAGCAGAGAAATTGCTATGAGAGATTTCTTTGATTTCGTAGCTTAATGGTGTCCAGATTTTTAAAACTCTAGTCAGTAAAAATGATATCTTTTGTTCTAGGTCATAAGACAAGAAAATCATGATCTGGAAATCATCCAAAGAAATGTACCCTAATCTCGATTGGTTTAAAGTCTCTGAAGAGGGTGATGTTTTAAGGCAGGATGGTACTATTACAAAAGGAGACTGTAATGGAAAGTTCTTACACGTGATGATTAATGATGAATTTCTGTTAGTATCCATTTTAATTTGCACGATATTTCACGGAAAACGCTTAAGTGATAAGCATCTCGTTTGTCATAAGGATGGAAATATCTTTAATAACAAAGCATCTAATCTTCAGTGGGTAAGACCTGTAGTCATCAAAACGATGGCTACCGATGAAACTATTGAACTCATCACCAAACTATCATTGTTTTAAAACTACTTGCGACTGAAAACAGATCTAAGTTTGAACCATGGAACTTCTCCAACTAGTTTCTTTCCGAGATCAGTTTTGATTAATGCTTTCTTGCCTAACTTCACCTCTTCAGGATTAGTAATCTTGGTTGGATACTTTCCAGCGTTCACACTATAATAATGTTCTCCACTTTCAATCATCTTCCTTAACCATGCGTGAGCTTGAGATCCATAATAATGTTTGTCAACAGGAAACAACGAGTAGTATACAACAATTCTAGGTGTCATAGATGTGTTACGTAGGTTACGGTGGCAAACCCTCTGGGACCAGCATACCATATCACCTGGTTCACAGACAATTGGTGTCCACTTTAATTCACAGTTTCCAACAGTAACACCTTCTTTTCTCCAGTTAACGAATAAAGGAGAATCAAAATTGTTAATATTCTCCCTGTATAGTTTGGCACATTCGATTAACTTAGGAAGATAATTAATATCAAAATCCTTAGGCAGAACTTGAAATCTACTCTTACAGTCAGGCATAGGAAATAATCCTGTCTTGGGATGAAAGAGATAAGAAGCGAAATCCCAATACTCGTCAAAACCTACTAACAATTCAAGACCACCTGCAACCTTAGGTTTAACATCGTCAGGGCATTGTACACAGATAAAGCTTTGAACTCTTTTTGGATAGTTGACTTCATCATACCAAAGATTAGTATCAATATGCTTGTTCATGTTGGTTGATCCTTTAATCTTTAAACCAAGCTTTTCTAATCCCTGCGTATGAACTAGATATTTAGTTCTATACAACTTTGACATTACTTTGTAAGGTCTTTCATCAAGCTGGATAGTATCGATGATGTCTTGATTGTAGTGTATCGAAATTTGACCACAAGATTTCGACAGTAATGGTTGTCTTGAATTTCCATTTCGCCATGTTGTCTTAGTTCTCTTAGAATCAGTGAAGACTAGGAGAGATTCATAGTCATCAAGTTTTCCTTCACCTCCGAACACTATCTCGTCGACATCCTTGATGATGGAGGTTTCTACCCTCTTCATCTCCTCCAGTGAGTAGAGGCCTTTTATCACAACATATCCATCCTTTTTGAATGACTCCATGAATTTTGCATTGTAGGATGGACATATGTTTATATCATTTTTTGTTGACATAGATATAGGTTATTTTAAAAGTTACACTCTATTTATTATAAATCATTTTGATATCAGAAGGATCATCACACATGTCTTCAATATCTTGATCTTTCTTATGATCTCTGATCTTGGCGATTAATTTGTCAGAATAATATTCATAATCTTCTTCCGAGAGAATTTCTGTAACTAAATGTTTATTCAGAGCTCTTCTTAACCTTTTAGCCATTTCGGGATTTAAACAAATATTGGTATTGATAATTATGAAATCGTACATCTTGAGAATTGCTTTTTGTCTTGTCTCTCCCCCCCTTCTGATTGTAATGTTTCTTTTGTGACATTTCGCAGCGAGATCGAGTGCGTAATCTAGTTCTTCTTCATCAAAAGACATTTATGTTTCCCTCATTGAGGCAAAATTACGAATATATCAATTATGTTTAATTTTATGATAACATTTCATTGTACTTATTTTCATCAATCTATTCTTCAATTCATAGATTCTTGATATGCAGAACTTAGTGTAATAATCATTCTATGTAGATGGGGTTTTTGCGATGTTAGTCATTTTATGGTCCTATAGTGACACAAGTAGAACTAGTACAAAGATCGCCACTCACACAGTCCGAAGATAGATTACAATCATCACCTGTATTCACCTTACATTTGTTTAACTGACAGCTCATGTTTCCACATTCAGTTTCACAGAAATCTCCAGGTCTTTTGGACGAATAAAAAATTGCAAACCCTATTATTATTGCTCCTACTATAAGAAAGAGAATTACAGAGTAAAATATCCATCCAATGTTTTCCATTTTACTAGACAAAAGAAACGGGATAACATTTTAACTGTAGAGATGATTATTAAATTGAACAAATATAAGGTAAATATGTGTGAGTGGAGATTTTTCTACTTGTGTAACTATAGGTCCATAAAATCGATATTTTTTTGTATTAAATATACAACAGAGTAAAGATGATATCGCGCGCGAAAAAGAGAAAACCAATAGAAAGAGAAAGAAAAGATATTAAAGTTGTCCAAGTAGAGTTTGATGGTGTTAAAAATCCAACTGTGATCTTCAGAACGATGTATAAATGGAGAAGGGATGAAAATTATCCTATTCTAATGGATAAGATCTTCACTTTCATCAGAAAAAGACTTCGCAATACACTAAGCGATATAAAGGTCTCAGATGAAACCGCTACTAAGATGATATCGATGATAAAGAAGCCTTTTCCAGACATCAATATTATTGTAGCTCTCAAAAGAGAGTTTGATGCAGTTGAACTACGAGACGCAGCAAAGAAGATGATCAAAGGAGATATCAAGAAAAAGATTGACGAAACTGGACGGGAAAGATCAAGGTTAAATGATATCAAAGAGATGCTAGATGAAGCTGGAAAAGTGAATGAGTACTATGATATCGGTTCCTCTGAAGGTAACATAACAAAGGTTGTGTCTAATTATCTCAAGATAAATAATGTATACGCTTTTGACATTGATATTGAGGAAAGAAAAGAAGGAAACATCATATACATTCGTAATAAATCTAACAAAATAGATAAACCTTCCAATTCTGCAGATCTCGTGACCACATTCATGTCTTTACATCATTTCGATGATCTCAAAGCTATGTTGAAAGAGATTAAAAGAGTTCTCAAACCAGGTAAAAAATTTATTATACGAGATCATGACACAAGTAATAAGTATTTAGCAGAGTTTTTTAATCTAACTCATCTTTGGTATATGGTAGCGGCCGGTGATGAAATTTCACCTGAAGAGTTTGTTAAAAATTTTGCAGTGTTCTACAAGACCAAGGAAAGATGGATCGAACTGATAAAGAAAGCTGGTTTTATATTTGACAGATGGGTTTATCCTGTAGTAAGACGAAAGAAAGATAAGATGGGTAGGAAAAAGAAGAGTACTGTAGACCAACCTGTGGCCTTTTATGCTATGTTCAGAAAACCTCTAAACACTATCGAAGAATCTATCTAAATCATTCTTAAAATCTCTAAAATTTCTTACTCCTAATAGCTTAAGATAGCTTAAATCAAATTTATCGGTGCTATCCAAAGGTATATTTCTCTCTAATCTCGAGTTGATTCTTAAGTAATCATTTCCAATGAGTTTTGTTAATTGTTCTCTTCCGAGCTCTCCTGAGGCCCCTAGAAGTATATCCACTAATCTACCCTTCACTATCCATTGATATGCTCCCCAAAATCTGCTCGGTTTAGTGGGTCCGTGTGTAAATATACCTGTTCCCACTGAGAGTATCTTTATCTTCTCATCTCTCCATCTAGTTTTTGCTTCAGAATAACAGCACATAACAGGATCTATACATGCCATACCTCCGTCTATGTAATACATGTTGTTTATCTCTACCGCTGCGAAATATGATGGTGCAGCTGAAGTTGCTTGAACTGCTTTATGCAAAGAGATAGAAGTATTTCCAAATACTTCTGATCGTCTATGAGTGATGTTATAAACAGGTATCAATAGAGGTCTAAGAACTTTATCCATTGAGATATCAGGAAGTATTCCCGCTATCATTTCATCTCTTCCTATAGAAAGATATTTGTTGGACCAAGGGAATGTCAATCCTCTCCTATGGAAAGTCTTCTCGATATTTTTATCAGCATAATCCGTCATTTCATCTGTATTTTTATTACATGCTAAGCAAGCTGCGATCATAGCTCCAACTGATGTACCAACGTATAGAGAGAATATATCATATATTCTCTTTCCATATCTCCTCTTTAGATATATGTCGAGTTCTTTGAGAAAGTGTAGGGTCATCAACCCCTTAATACCTCCACCATCTAAGCTTAGAACGTATTTTACCATCTTTAACTATGCATATATAAAAATGATCATGATCAAAACATAATTTAATTATAATTTAAACGATTAGGTTCATATTTGAAATGCCTGGATTAAGGAACGTATCGAGCACGTGTTACATGAACGCAGTACTCCAATGCATAAACGGTACACGAAAGATAGGACACTGTAGTCATCCAACATCTGTAGTCAATGAGTGGTGTAAGCTTAGGAAGAACCTTAAGACTTCTAAAGAACCTGTTGATCCTACTGATTTCAAAAAAGCATTAGATGAGACGAAGAAATTCGAAAAAGATAAAGGATCCCAAGACAGTGTTGGATTTTTGGTTGTTCTATTGGACATGTTACCATGTGAATACACTATGTTCAAAGGTAGATTCAAGAGTAGACTAAGATGTTCAAGATGTACTCATACAAATAATACATACAATGATTTTACGGTAATGAATCTTTCCATCACAGGTGATAGTTTAGACACCATATACAAGAATTTTACCAAGACTGATAATGATGTTGATTATTCCTGCGAACGATGCAAGAAAAATACTAAACATTCTAAGAAGATTACTGTTAACAAGTTTCCTCAGAGATTGATCATATCATTCAAAAGATTTACTTCCTCACTTAAAGTAAGAAGAGACCACATTGAGTTTTCTGAAGAGATGATGTTAGAAGGAAATTCATACAAACTATATGCTATAGTGGAGTTTCAAGGCAGTTACAGTAATGGACATTACATAGCTAGTGTGTATGATTTTGACCAAAACCTGTGGAAAGTCTACAATGATTCATTAGATTCTGATCGCATTTTTTGTATAGAAGAGTTTATATCATCAGCTTACATTCTTATGTATGAAATGTTTTAAAAGCTGATCGAATTACCAGAAGTAATCAATAAATTGAATCTATCCTTAGGAGTTTTCTCATCAAAACATCGTTTGACAGTTCCATATTCGCTTTCTACTGTAGTCATTATAGAGAGCATTTCTTTGTGCCATTCACTAACATCATGATATTTGCCGCACTCAGATGGTTCATCCTCAAATACTAGCACATCATTGTCATTAGGTTGATCAATATCACCTATGAATTTCCTCTCTCCATCACTTCTTCTACAATCAAAATATATGGAACCATTTTTTATTATCAGATAAGGATTCTCACTCTCATGTATCCTTAGACATATATCACAATAGGATGGTAATAATCTCTTTAAAAGAATCAAATTCCCCATTATTTTTTCTATCTTAAAAGGTCTATCACATTTCAACGTTTTCAGGAATATTGAGTATGCAAGATTACTATCATCCTCGGTAACCTCTTCAATAGAAAATCGATTTGTAATAATTTCAACCCCAGATGATATTATTACACAGGAGTATGTCCAAGATATTAAACTATCTGCGAACATATCGAGGAGACTATCATACTTACGAGTGATAGTCTCTCCTTTGAATTCAAAGGTGTTCATTAGAAATTTTGTTCTATTTGATTTCGCTTTATGAGACCATAGAAGACGTAATTGTTGGGTACTTTTGTAGACAGAGAGATCAACATACTTTGAATATTTTGATTCCATTTGTTCACATGTCTTAACACAGATGTCTTCACACTCTTTAGCATTACTGAGACAGTAATTGTCTATAATTACATGATAGCTGAATTTTTCCTCACCGTGACTTTGATAAATAAGAATATCTTTCTTTCCATCTAATCGAATGTTAAAAGTGTTAAAATATACTTTATTCACAGATTCAAGTAGATTATTAAGTATTCTAGCAGAGAACTTACTGTCTTTTCCTTTAATGTCAATGTCAAATTTCATCTTCTGCATGCTATTTCCAGATATAACCTCGTAGAAACATCGTCTTTCAGGTTTAAATTTAATAGTATACTTGAATAGTTCAATATGACTATGGAACTCAGTGAATAATCTGTAACCATCATGAGAGGTAAGTGAAATAACTATTCCTTCTGTATTGAATGGAGATTTACCGAATAACCCTGGTGTTACATTCCCTCTATAGAGCTTGTAACACCAGTGTTTATCGTGAATACTCCTGGAGGACATCTCATTTGAGATAGATTATAAATTCATGATTTCAATCATTTTGTTTAAGTTTTATATTTTTTATGATTTGTAAGTATTTTGATTGATTAAAATGCCTAAATCCGCTAAGTATCTAGAAAACTTCGGCTTACACAAAGGTTTAAAGCTAGAAGGTTATGAATTGGAGAGGATCTCTGCAGGTCATATTGTGATGAGGCGTTATAAGGAGTATCAATATCCTACTGAAATAATCTGGAAAAGAATCAACTCCAATGCCACTCCGGAGAAGCTTGTCTCTTCTCTTTCTAGATATCTTGGGAATAATAAGACAATTTACACAGCTTATTCTAATGCATATGACTGTAACTTTGGAACCCTCAAATTAAGAAACCATGGTGATGGAAAACTAGTTCATATCGAGGCTACTGGTCGATGTGTTCGTGTTTGAGTTTTAAAACATCCCTTCGTCAACATTGCACATGGTTGATGCAAAATAGTATATCTCTTCATGTTTAGAATTCATGAGAAGTTCCCAATTAATTTCTATACCCTTGCACATTGCGTAATGTAGAACATCAATACAACCATTATCTTTTGTATCATGAACACAATCATCCCAATGTCTACTGTTTGTTACCATCTTCTTCTCTAGAGATTTGATCATCTTTAAATCTCCATCCTTTGAGGCTTTAGCAAACTTCTTTTCGAGATGCTCCGAATTCATACTGTTTATGGTCTCGTAAATGATATTTAAAATATATCAATTTTAAACATTATTTATGAGATATCTTCTTGTTTTAAATATGTCAGTCACAGTTTAAAGATGACCAAATCAGGAGAAATAATTGCATACACTTTTGGATAAGTGCAATCACTTCTTCGAAGATTTCCACCTGAATGTTTTGCTTTCTTTTCGTCAACTTCCAAGATAAGATTATAAATTGATGCACCCTGATAGGACCACTTAGTTGAATACAATTTTGTTTCCCCTTCATATATTAGAAGAGATACGTCATCAGGTGGATATTCAGTAGGTGGATGTCCATTGTCGATGAGACGTTTAAGAGCAATTACTAATGCTTTGCCTTGCGAATTAATTGGTTCTTTTTGATTGTTCCAGATCCTCTCTTCTTTTTCATCTCCGACCTTAAAAAACTCATCAGATAAATCCAAAGTAACTACAGATCCATAGTTAAATACAACATTCCATTGCATGTCCCAAGGATCATCGAAAAATGTGTTATATCTCTTCTTTGAATCTTCAAGGTATTTGATGTATATTCTGAAGGTTTCATCGATGTTTGCCAATATCTTCATCTTCAAATCTCTACTCGTTGAATCTTCAGAATTCATGTTTCTGGTATCGTAAATAATGTTTAAAATATATCAATTTTATTGGTAATTTTCTTGTTTTAATTAAGAGTCCGAGAGATGAATTTATGGAGAAGAATTTATGATCTGCTCGTACAATACACGGTACTTGCATAATCATGTTTACTGTCACGAAAGGTATAGGAAGTCTTAAAGGATCTTCAGAATGTCAGAAGTAAATAGTAGACATGTTATGATGAAAGTTATAACTGCATATGCAATAGGAACCTGTTAGAATTAGCCTATGTTAAAAAAAAATGATCTAATATTCATATTAAACATCTTAACAAAATCAATGCATCAATTAATAAAGAAATGTCGAGCATTATTTATTGTTATTCCAGGATTAATAATGATGCATTATATGGTGATTCATAATTTTATGACAGATACGATTTTTTGGGTTTTCATGTCGTTTGCAATAGTTTGGTTGTTACTAATGTCTTATCCAACAACTTTCATTAATGAGCATAATGGTCGGATTTGATATGTTCATGTTTGAGAGTAAAATCAATCTACTATAAAATATTACTCTCGAGCTAAAGGAAACATTACGGAATTGTTCGACAAACTGAAGAAGCAAGGATTTGCAGGGAGAGATATAACTGATTCATTCAATAGAAATACTTGCATCAGGATGGATGGATTAAGTCCAGATGAATACATCATCGCTATTTTACACACTACTTGATTACAAAAAGAAGAAAATTGGTGATCTCGAGAAGTATGATGAAGTTCTAAGTTCATTTTACTCAGAAGCTTCCAGGATGATGTGGCTTAAGTATATGAATAAACTAGTAAGTACTATTCGAGACTGTAATTGTGATACCATTATCTCTTCTCATGATAATGTATTCAAAAAAATTCTAGTGGAGTAATCATTATCGATGAACAGATAATACTTTTAAAAGTGAGATAAGGATTATGGATTCTCATCATATGGAGGTGGACTCACATCTTTAACTTTTTTATTATGACAATCGATCACACATCTATAAATGAGATATAATAAGCTAGGTATTAAAACTAATCCGCATACTGATGGCAATATTGTAAGAATGCCAAAACTACATTCTTCAGAAATGCTATTCAGACTATAACATTGTTCATTGTCTGGGTTAACCCACGTAATATTTTGTTTAGAATCATCATCCGAACAATATTTTTGTTCGAAGTAACATTCATACTCACGATTAACTTTGTATTGGTTTAATCTTTCCATTGCTGTTTCATTATTTTCTCTGACACATTTCTTTTCATCTTGTATTGTTCCTCGTATGTTCTCACGACAAGAGTTATCATTTAATTCTATCTTAATGAACCATATTGAAGAAGAATAGTTACGTGAACAATTCTTGTATTGTGATATAATATGACTTTCTTCAATTAAGCATAAACTTTTTTGATAATAACATGGATTATCACGAGCATGATTGCATGAATTAATGTAACCAGGTAATAACCCTAAACATATTATAATTGGGATACCAAAACATATGATGAGACCACTAGCGGTCACTTTTTTGGCAGAACACATTCCTTAATATTTAACAGATGTGTTTTCTTCACGTAATTTATCAGTTTTAAAAGATCACTTTAGTAAAAGTTTAACGATGACCAAATCAGGAGAGATGATTGCATATATTTTTGGCTGAATGTAATCATTTCTTCGAAGATATCCACCTGAATATTTTGCTTTCTTTTCGTCAACTTCCAAGATAAGATTATAAATAGATGAGTCCTGATAGGACCATTTAGTTGCATACAATTTTGTTTTTCCTTCATACATTAGAAGAGCTGCATCATCAGGTAAATGTTTAATAGATGGATATTCATCATCGATGAGACGTTTAAGAGCAATTCGTAATACTTTACCTGGTAGATCAATTTTTTCTTGTTGAGCCTTCCAGATCCTCTCTTCCTTTGCATCTCCACCCTCAAAAAGCTCATCAGATAGATCTAAACTAACCACAGATCCATAGTTAAATACAACACGCCAATATGTGGTCCAAGAATCTTCGAAAAATATATTATATCTCTTCTTTGATTCTTTAAGGTATTTGATGTATATTCTGAAGGTTTCATCAATGTTTGCTAACTTCTTCATTTCTAAATCTCTGCTCGTTGAACCTTTAGAATCCATGTTTATAGCCTCGTAAATAATGTTTAAAATATGTCAATTTTATTGGATATTTTCTAGTTTTAAATATGATACCACGTGTTTAGTTCACAGTCCGAACTCTTACACTTTTTCATGATACTATATGAGATCCCCATTATAATTATCTATATTACACATAGCATTTGCTATGATAGCGAACTCTCTCGTTGAGTATTTGATTGTCTTCATAACACTTTCCTCATTACGAAGAATGTTATTATGATGTTTATCAAATCGTTCACATGGTCTTACATTAGAAGAATGATGACCATCATATTCAAATCGAACATACCTCTTTGCTGTCTTAAGATCTACAACATAGTCAGGAAATATGAAACATGTTGCATCATTGTCATCAAGAAAATCGACAATGTAGTCACAGATATTCAAACAATTTTCAACTAATTTCCCATATGTAATTTCATCGATCCAGACTTTGTTAAGATTTATCATGTCAGCTTGAAATAGATTTTTGGCCATTTCTTCCCAAGTTTCATCATCATATACATAATCAATTCCGTATTCATTCAAAACTCTCTTTTTCCACATAAGTTGATTTTGATTAACAAGATTGAATTGAGTATTTATTGTTGATAAATCACTTATCTCACCGATAGTAAGATAAGCAAACACACTTGAAATAATATCAACAGATTGCATGGTACTCATTCTGTTAGTCACGAGATTGTTTTTTTTTTTTAAATATCAATTTTGATAATATATCGAGGGAGAAAAAATTTTAAAGATGATACCTATCTCCACTCTCTTGAGACATAAATTGAGTTAATATTTACGAAGCATTAGTTAGGTTGTTTAAATCCCTACAGCGATAAGTTGTTCTCGAGAAAATTGTTCGTAGAATCCTCTCACAGTGCTCTTATCTTTAAATCTAATCTTAAAGACATCTTCAACCTTATCAAGTACATAAGATCTATGATCAGGGTCTTTCTTCTCTTGAATACGGTTCATGAAAACATAAATATACTTTGGAGCAACACGTTTATCATCCCACATGGGATAATCCTTGAATAAAACATCCACCCAGTCATCACCTCCCTTGTCATATGATTCGTATACTTCCATCATGTGGGAAAGATCCATTGTGACTTTCTTTTCGTAAATAGACATTAAGATAACATCATTTTTGCACAAAATATTCCAGATCATCACATAGTTTGATTTAAGTGTCTTAGTCTCCAACATTATCGGGTTTTAAAGAAGATCACACTTAACCCTTTAACTTTATCCTCTCATCTCGAGGCCATACTTCAGAACATATTTCTCTGCATTTTTCATGAGGCCAATTACGATGATTCAACGCCTTTAATGTTATTTCACTAGAAATTTGCCTTTCATACCAAGGATACAAAAGCTTTATCATGGTTATGTTATGCAAAGACAGATATGTTGATATCAGGACATCATCTACCAAAAAACACTCATCTATGGGATGGAAATCTTCTCCAAAGAATTTTCTCTTGTAAGCAACACCAGAAACACCATGAACTATATCTGTTACTCCTTGATAGGTGTAGAAAGGAAGCATATTAGACCCTTCTTTTCCAAATCCTGTCCAATGTTGGTACTGCCATCCTGAAAATGAATAAGCTGTATGATCAGATCCCAACGATGCTTCCACTAATTTCTCAAAGATGTTCCTCTTATAGATGATATCATCATCTATTGTTATAATGATTGTCTCTGGATTAGTTTCCTTTTCTAGAGTGGGTAAAATCTTAGTTAAAGGACCTACATCATCACACCTATTTACTATGACATTTAGGAAAGTGTCTGGAAGTTTGAACTTAGGATACTCTTTTCCCTCTCTTAAAGATCTATATGGAAGATTAAAATAGATTGCGTCCGGTATCAACGTCTGATGTTCAAGCTGTTTAATCAGTCGTGGAATGTTCTTTATCCTCGATGGAATGGTAGTAAACGATACTACTATTCTAGTGTCTCTGGTGACAGGATCAAATACTTGAGATGTAGGTTTGAATTTAGCATACCACACTATAACATACACTATTAGGAATAAGATTATCAGACATATTATGATAATAACTGCGTTTTTCATTTTATATATCTTTAAAATCTCTTATTGTTTGGAGAAGGTGACAGATTTTGGTGGAGATTTAGATCGAAGATTTTTCGGAGGAGATAAGGCAGACTTTATCTTAGGTCGCAAAGAGAACTTTGTTCTTGTTCTGTGAGGAAATGATGATTGTAGAGGTTTAGTTCGCGAAGGAGATTTAGTTCGGGAGAACGATGATTGTGGATGTTTAGTTCTTGAAGGAAACTTAGTTCGGGAGAATGATGATTGTGAAGGTTTAGTTCGCGAAGGAAACTTAGTTCGAGAGAATGATGATTGTGAAGGTTTAGTTCGCGAAGGAGATTTAGTTCTGAAGAATGATGATTGTGGAGATTTAGTTCGCGAAGGAGATTTAATTCGGGAGAATGATGATTGTGGATATTTAGTTTGGAAGAAAGATGGTTTGAGGAGGAGAGGATGCTTAATGGGTGATTTTGATGGAGAGCGCGAACGAAAACTTCTTCGAGGTGAGACAGTTTTACGTATAAATTCAGGCTTAGCACCATAATACCCTCCATAGAAGGATGTTTTGACCTGATGAATTGACCCTATCATCCCATTCTGAGGATCATCTTCCATTAGTTCTATTAAAGGATATTTAGGTGTATAAGATACTTTTTGATTATTAACACCTTCATGAATATCACTCATAACAAACTTATATTCTCTTTGTCCTTCGTTCAAAACGTCAGCCACAATGAAAAGGGAATCTTTTCCATGTTTATCCCAATTCATCCTTAAGATAACGGGTAAACCAATAGATGCTGATAAACAATTATAATCAGAATTTGTCTTAAAAAACTTAGTAATATTAGACTTTATAATAGATGACATGACTAATGCTTGTAGACCCACAAAATTTAACTCTCTAATGTCATACTTGCTCCAGTAGTAGTCTTTTGTTGACATTATTCTAAGTACTTCTGGAGATAGTTTCAAATTATCAGAATTAAATCCAGGAACAGCGATATCAAAACCTCTATGTGAGTACTTGATTAATCTTCCAATATAGGTAGGAGATTGTCGTGTTGGATCTATTGTGTTAGTACCAGTTTCGAATGCTCTAACGAATCTCGGAAGAGAATAAAATCTGTCAGAGTTAAATATGTCAAAACCAATACATGAAGCATCTATATCGAATCTGTTGAGAATATGAAATGGACTCTTAGATTCGATGAGAATAAATTGGATAACAACTTTATTACGTTTGATAGGAATCGTGATAGAATATTTCGTCCTAATTGGAACATCCGAATGATGATTAATGTTCAATAGATCGGATCTTCCTGACTTTGATTTAAGTATATCTAAACATACTTTAACACCCTCTATTATATGGTCCTTAGAGTTAGGACCATAAGCAAATATATCTATATCGTTCCAACTTCTCTCAAAATTGTCGAATTTTGTCAAAGGATATCCTCCAGCTACAAAGAGTCTAGGAATATGGGAGAGACTATGAATTATCTCTTCGGCCAGATCATCATCATGTCTATAATATTCAGGTCCTGAAAAAGCATCTTTTCCGATGATATTATAATCAGGTTCTCTGGTTTTCATTTCATCACGATGTATCTCTATTAGTTTACCTTCCTCTTCTTCAGAATAGTTACATAAGTAAGATCGTCTAAGTTCACATGTATCATACCAATCTTTTCTATCTTGAGGAGTTAAGAATAGTGGATAGATAAAATCAACAGACACTCCTATACCAAGATACTCTATCGTATACAGTAAATTGTTCCAATTAACCATATCAGGATCAAGTGGCTTTGTATCAATATCTCTAAGGATAACATCAACTACCAATAGAATACTTTCCCTGCTCATACCTGAATTGTTTAATCTAAGCTCATCAACCTCAATGTTTCCCTCATACATGAATCTAAAAGTAGATCCTTCAGGCCATTTTTCGATCTCCGCATGGAAGATCTCATCATTAATAACGAACTTCATTTATTATATTAGTAAAATAGTTTTAAATTTGATCAATTAGGAATGTCAAAAGAGAAAACACTTATTTAGGGCGTCTTGATCGTGGGTAAAACTTTGATCTGACTTTACGAGAGAATGAAGATCGTTGGGGTTTAGATTGTGAAAGAGACTTAGTTTGAGAGAATGAAGATTTAGATGGAAAAGAAGATTGCAGAGGTTTAGATCGTGAGACAGTTTTACGTACAAATTCAGGCTTAGCATCATAATACCCTCCATAGAAGGATGTTTTGACCTGATGAATTGATCCTATCATCCCATCCTGAGGATCATCTTTCATCAGTTCAATTAAAGGATATTTAGGTGTATAAGATACTTTCTCATCAATAATATTCTCAAAAACATTATTTATAAAAAACGTGTACTCTCTTTGTCCTTCGTTTAAAACATCAGCTACAATGAAGGGAGTATCTTTTCCATGTACATCCCATTCCATTGATAAAATAATGAGTGAAGCAACAGATGAAGATATATAATTATAATCAGATTTTATCTTAAAAAACTTAGTAATATTAGCCTTTATGATAGATGACATAACTAATGCTTGTAGACCCACAAAATCTAATTCTCTGATTTTCTCCTTTCTAACTACGTCCTCATTTTTTGACATTATTATAAGTACTTCTGGAGATAGTTTGAAACTATTAAGATTAAACCCAGGAACAGCAATATCGAAACCTCTATGTGAGTATTTGATCAATCTTCCAATGTAAGTAGGAGATTGTCTTGTTGGATCTGTTGTATTAGTGCCAGTTTCGAATGCTCTAACGAATCTTGGAAGAGAATAAAATTTATTAGGATTAAGTACGTCAAAACCAATACATGAAGAATCAATATCGAACCTGTTGAGAATATGAAATGGGCTCTTGGATTCAATAAGAATAAATTGAATAATAACATGACCAAAACTAATAGGAATTGTGATAGAGTACTTAGTCCTGATTGGAACATCTAATCCATCTGATCCAGCAGTAATTCTCAACAGACTTGATGGTAGTACTGATCTTAGTCCTAATCTTAGCAAGATCTTTGATTTAAGTATATCTAAACATACTTTAACACCCTCTATTATATGGGCCTTAGAGTTAGGACCATACGCAAATATATCTACATCTCCCCACCTATTCTTAAAATTGTCGAATTTTGCTAGAGGATATCCTCCAGCTACGAAGAGTCGAGGAATATGAGAGAGCCTATGAATCACCTCCTCAGCCAAATCAGTACTATGTATATAATGTTCAGGCCCTATAAAGGAATCTTTTCCAATAATATTATAGTCAGGTTTTCTAGTTTTCATTTCATCACGACGGATCTCTATCAGTTTACCTTCCTCTTCTTCAGAATAGTTACATAAGTAAGATCGTCTAAGTTCACACGTATCATACCAATCTTTTCTATCCTGAGGAGTTAAGAATAGTGGATAGATAAAATCAACAGACACTCCTATTCCGAGATATTCTACTGTATACAGTAAATTGTTCCAATCAACTATGTCAGGATCAAGTGGCTTTGCATCAATATCTCTTAGGATGACATCAACTACCAATCGAACATTTTCCTTGCTCATACCTGAATTGTTTAATCTAAGCTCATCAGCTTCAATGTTTCCCTCATACATGAACCTAAAAGTAGATCCTTCAGGCCATTTTTCAATCTCTGCATAGAAAATCTCATCATTAATAAAGAACTTCATTTATCACATTGGTAAAATAGTTTTAAATTTGATCAATTAGGAGTCTCTTGATCGTCGAGGAAATGAAGATCGTGGTGAAGACCTAGTTCGAGGAAATGAAGATCGTGGTGGAGACCTACTTCGAGGAAATGAAGATCGTGACAGAGACCTAGCTCGAGAGAATTTAGGCTCAGCACCATAATATCCTCCATAGAAGGACTTTTTGACTTGATGAATTGACCCCATGATCTCACTCTGAGGATCATCTTTCATTAGTTCTATTAAAGGATATTTAGGAGTATAGGATATTTTCTTGTTAACATCTGAAAAGATAAGTTTATACTCCCTTTGTCCTTCATTCAAAACATCACCCACAATGAAGGGAGAATCCTTCTTATGCATATCCCAATCTATTGAACGAATAACACGTACTCCAATAGATACACAGTCATAATTTATCTCAGAACTTCTACTAACGTCGAATCTTAAAATAGATGATATGACTAATGCCTGTAGACCAACAAAATTTAATTCTCTAATTTCCTTTTTTCTAAGATATTCATTTCCTGTTGACATTGTTCTAAGCGCTTCTGGAGATAGTTTCAAACTGTAATAGCTAAACCCGGGAATAGCAATATTAAACCCCCTATGTGAGTATTTGATTAATTTTTCAATATAAGTAGAAGATTGTCTTGTTGGATCTGTTGTATTAGTCCTAGTTTCGAATGCTCTAACAAATCTCGGAAGAGAATAAAATCTATCAGGATCGGATACGTCAAAACCAATACATGATGCATCTACATCAATTCTGTTGAGAATGTGGAATTGACTCTTAGATTCAACAAGAATAAATTGAATAATGACACTAGTATGATTTATTCTATCGCGAATAGGGATCGCGATAGAATATTTATTTCTAACGGGAATATCTATTCTATCTCCAATTTTGACATCAAATATTGTTATTTTTGACTTTGATTCAAATATGTCTAAACATATCTTAACACCCTCTATTATATGGTCCTTAGAATTAGGACCATACGCAAATATATCTACATCGTTCCAAATTTTCTTAAAATTATCGAATTTTGTCAGAGGATATCCTCCAGCTACAAAAAGTCCATCAATATGAGCAAGACTATGAATAACTTCATCAGCTAGTTCGTGACATTGTATATAATCACGAGGTGATTGAAAAGCATCTTTTCCGATGATATTATAATCAGGTTTTCTAGCTTTCATCTCATCACGATGTATCTCTATCAGTTTACCTTCCTCTTCTTCAGAATAGTTACATAAGTAAGATCGTCTAAGTTCACATGTATCATACCAATCTTTTCTATCCTGAGGAGTTAAAAACAGAGGATAGATAAAATCAACAGACACTCCTATTCCGAGATATTCTACTGTATACAGTAAATTGTTCCAATTAACCTTATCGGGATTGAGTGGTTCTCTATCAATATCTCTTAGAATAACATCCATTATTAATAGAATACTTTCTCTGCTCATACCTGAATTGTTCAATCTGAGTTCATCAGCCTCAATGTTTCCCTCATACATGAATCTAAAAGTAGATCCTTTAGGCCAATTTTCAATCTTCGCGTGGAAGATTTCATCGTTAATGACAAACTTCATTTATTATATTAGTGAAATAGTTTTAAAATTGATCAATTAGGAACATCAAAAGAGAAAACACTTATTTAGGGCGTCTTGATCGTGGATAAAACTTTGATCTCACTTTACGAGGAAATGATGATTGTGGAGGTTTAGATCGTGGAGGAGACCCAGTTCGGGAGAATGAAGACTGTGGAGGTTTAGGTCGTGTAGATGATTTAGTTCGGGAGAATGATGATTGTGGAGGTTTAGTCCTTGAAGGAATAAAGGACGATCTAGATGAAAATGAAGACTTAACAGGGAAAGAAGATTTAATAGATGATCTCGATGGAGAGCGTGAACGAAAACTTCTTCGAGGCGAGATCGCTTTACGTACAAATTCAGGCTTAGCATTATAATACCCTCCATAAAAGGATGTTTTGACCTGATGAATCGATCCTATCATCCCATTCTGAGGATCATCTTCCATTAGTTCTATTAAAGGATATTTAGGAGTATAAGATACTTTCTCATCAAAACGAAATCCAAAAATATCATTAATAACAAATTTATACTCTCTTTGTCCTTCGTTCAAAACGTCGCCTACAACGAAAGGTGAAGCTTTTTCATGTATATTCCAATCCATTGAGAGAATAGTATTTGAGATAATAGGTGCAGATACATAGTCATAATTCATCTCGAAACCGCTAACATTGAATCTTAAGATGGATGATATGACTAATGCCTGTAGACCAACAAAATTTAATTCTCTAATTTTCTGTTTTCTAAAATCCTCATTTCCTGTTGACATAATTTTAAGCACTTCTGGAGATAGTTTCAAACTATCAGAGTTAAAACCAGGAACAGTAATATCAAAACCTTTATGTGAGTGTTCGATTAATTTTTCAATATAAGTAGGAGATTGTCTTGTTGGATCTGTTGTATTAGTACCAGTTTCTAATGCTCTAATGAATCTTTGGAGGGAATAGAATCTATTGGAGTTGGATATCTTAAACCCAATACATGATGCATCGATATCGATTATATTGAGAATGTGAAATGGACTCTTAGATTCAATAAGGATAAATTGAATAAGAACACTAGTTTCGTTTATTATGTCGTTGATAGGAATCGCGATAGAATACTTACTTCTAATTGGAATAATGCGTCCAGCAGAAATTTTGATGTCAGATATTAATCTTCCTGTTTTTGATTCAAACATGTTTAAACATATCTTAACACCCTCTATTATATGATCTACAGCGTTAGGACCATAAGCAAATATATCTACGTTGTTCCATCTTCTCTTAAAATTATCGAATTTTGCTAGAGGGTATTCCCCAACCACAAAAAGACCATCAATATGATTAAGATTCATAATAACTTCCTCAGCCAGAGAGGAATCATATATATAACTAGGTACTTTAAAAGCATCCTTGCCGATGATATTGTAATCAGGTTTTTTAGTTATCATCTCACCATGATGTATCTCATCACGATGTATCTCTATCAGTTTACCTTCCTCTTCTTCAGAATAGTTACATAAGTAAGATCGTCTAAGTTCACATGTATCATACCAATCTTTTCTATCCTGAGGAGTTAGAAACAAAGGGTAGATAAAATCAACAGACACTCCTATTCCAAGATACTCCACCGTATAAAGTAAATTGTTCCAATTAACCTTATCGGGATTGAGTGGTTCTCTATCAATATCTCTTAGAATAACATCCATTATTAATAGAATACTTTCTCTGCTCATACCTGAATTGTTCAATCTAAGTTCATCAGCCTCAATGTTTCCCTCATACATGAATCTAAAAGTAGATCCTTTAGGCCAATTTTCAATCTTCGCGTGGAAGATTTCATCGTTAATAACGAACTTCATTTATTATCAGAAATAGTTTTAAAATTGATCAATTAGGAATGTCAAAAGAAGAAATTACCCTGCACCTAATATCCATCTTAAAATTCACAAAAATGATATATTTTTCTCAAAGTAATCACAGTTCCGAAACACGATGATGAAGTTTACTATTAACACTTTGACGTTTGATCTCTCGATTGTAGATTGGCCTGAAGGGTCAACCTTCAGGTTTATGCATGAAGGCGATCGCAGTGAAAAGAATCTTAAACTCTCAAATTCAGGAATGATGGATGAAAGTATTCAAATGGTCATTGATGTCATTTCTAAGAATGTCAAGAATGAACCTTTAGATCCCGAAAAGGTTGATTGGAATAATCTCAAGTACACGGTTGATTATCTCGGTGTCAAATCTTCTGTTGATTTTATCTATCCTCTCTTCTTGACTATTCATAACAGAGTTGAATGGTATAAGGACTGTGAATTTAGAAGATCTTATGATAATAAATCTCTTATTGAGGTAAAACATGATGAGATGAAAGTTAGAGATCCTGATTACGATATCATTGGAAGAAATGTATTCAGGCGTGAGAGTTTGGATAAGCAAGATCCTGAAAAATCTCAAATGATTCTTGAAAAGTTGTCACACATTCCGTGTATGTTTGTTGCTGGTGGTTATGCTCTGGCAGCATTTACAGAATTCAAAGAACGCTGGTCTGACATCGATATATTTGCATATGGTCCTGATGCTATGGAACACATTAAAGAATCTGTCAAGATCTGTCTTGAGATGATTGAAGGTAATCTAGGTGTTCTGGCAAGTTGGCTACATCCTCCGATAAGAACTCGATATTCAATCACCATCCCCATTGGAGAAACAATAATCCAATTCATTTTGATTGAATCTCGAAGTCCGTCTCATATTCTCAGCAGATTTGACATTAATTCATCTTGCATTGGTTTTGAATTATCTGATCCAACAAGATTCTACACTTTGCCAAGGTTTATCAGAGCGTTCGAAACTAAGACCAATGTTATTGATCCAACTCGACAATCTCCAACTTATATCATTCGATTGATTAAGTATACTCGTCGAGGATTTTGCATCTCTGTTCCAGGATTCAACAATGACACTGTCAGAATGTTACCTAACATCTTGAAGATTATGCTTGTCCCAGATAGGAAGAGAAAAATTAAAGAGATGAAACTCACTGGTCTTCAAGCTTTGGTAGCATCGGCTCTGATTAAACAGAATGCATCTTACATTGTGTCTGATAGTGACTATATGTCATGGGTTAACAGTGAAAGTGTAGTTGATTCTATCTGTAAATTCGCCAAGAAAACGAAGAACATTGAACAGACTAAACTTATCCTTGGAGGACAACCACTTTCCTTTGTAGTGAGTGATGTGTTGAATGAAGGTGAAAGAGAATTTAAGATCAGATATGAAGGATATTATACTGATGTTCAAGAGCTAGGATATTTAACATATGTTCCTAAATATCCCGAGATTGAACTTACTAAAGATGATCCTCAGAACGGGATGATAGGATCGATTCACCAGGTGAAGACTTCATTCTACGGAGAATACTATGATGCCAAAGTGATTAGTCTTGCCAACTCTGAATGATGAGAAAGTGTTACTATTCTTTTAAAACGTTATAAAACATGAATGACGGAATTCTACTACCCATCATATCAATCCTTGTAGTTCTATCCTTTTTAATATGGGCTGTTTTAGCTACTCATTCTGACTTACAGTTACCTAAGAAAGACTTCACAATACCAAAATGATCTGATGATGCAATAACATTTAATCTGCTTTAGAAAAAATGATTTAACCAATGATCAGTTTTCGAAATAAAAAATGGTTACTCAGTGTATCGGTATTACTAAACAAAACAAACAGTGTTTGAAAATTGTTAAGAAAGGTAATAGATGTTATCTACATCCAGAAAATTCAAAAGGAATTTTATATCCTACAGAGGAGCCAGTAGTTGAATTTAAAGAATCTAAATGTCCTATGCCCGATTGTGACAAGTTAGAGGTATGGAGGTGGTTTAATATTGAAGGATTTTCACGATATATGTGTTCAAATCATGGAGGTGTGTATAATGTGATGACCAAGAAATTTCTCAAAGGTAGTCCAAATGCACATGGTTATATTGTTTTTGGATTAACTAAAGACGGTGGTAAAGATAGTAATATCAAATCTCATACCATTATTGGAAGTCTTTTTTATGGACTTAAACTTGGAAGAGATGAGATCAATATTACTATGGATCATATTAATAAGATTAGAAAGCATAACTATGCATGTAATCTTCGACTTGCGACTAAGTCTGAACAAAATAGAAATAGAAATCATCTAACCAATAATAAAGGAAAAATAGTATTTAAATTATCTTCAGATGGAAAGATTCTTCAAGAATATATGAGTGTGAAGTTGGCTGCAGTAAATTCAGATGCCAATGTTTGTTGTGAAACAATGATAAAACACTGCAGAAGTGGAAACACACTTAGAGGATTTCAATATAGGTACAAAACAAAAGAAGATATGAAAGGTCATACCTGGAAATCAAGTACTAAACTTTATCCTTATATTCAACCTCCTTTTGAAATATCGGATAAAGGATGGATATATAAATCTAGCGGTATTCTTACGAATGGAAGTAAAAATGGTTTATATCTTGTTATTGGCATATTTAACAACAAAAAAGGTAAAAAGGTAACTTTATATATTCATTCTCTAATGTGGACCATCTTCAATAACAGATTGGTTCCTGAAGGCTATGAACTTTCACATGAAGACGGTAAAGGAACTCATAATTGGCTTTCTAATATTAAACTTCGCACTCATGGAGGACCAAATGGTAATATGATGATTACAGTTAAAAATAGACAACATAAGACTGCTATCCAAATTAGGAAACTTTTCCATGATGGAACATATATTGATTATCTAAGCATTTCGTTAGCCGCAAAAGCTAACAAACATGTTCAAGGAGCTTCTCGTAGTAATATAATGCGCGCATTACAACGTGAAAACAAAGTTGCCGGTTTATGCAAATGTGGGAAGAAATTAACATGGAAAATAATCAAAAATTCTAATGTGAATTCATGAGGAGATAATTGAATTCAAGAATGACTATTTTAAAACGTTATAAAACATGAATGATGGCATCCTACTACCTATCATATCTATCCTTGTAGTTCTATCCTTTTTGATATGGGCTGTTTTAGCCGTTCACGCAGATCAACAATTACCTGGAGAAGACTTCACATGTCCTGTCCGACAATGCACCGTTAATAGATACAATGGAATAAAGACATGCTCAGATGAAGCAATCACATTTGACCCTTTAACCGAGGTGTGCTCTGATAGAACAACCTGTTCGAATCCTGTTTCTCCTTTTGCTGTAAGAGAAGATGGATCTACTGATCAAATAGGTTCTCCCAATATAAGTACTTGCGATGATGAAACTGAGTGCAAATGCGTTTCAAGCCTTCAGTGTGCAAATTATATTACTTCATACTTTGTAATTCAGAATCAAGATAGTAGTTTATCTCTGGGTACATCTAGAACCGTTTTCACCCAGTCAAATTTTTACCAGGTTAATCTAGCCGGAGTGTCTCCATCCAATACTCCACCAATGATACTTGTAGATCCTGTATCTAATGTCTGCACAATTAATCAAAATGTACTTGATACAGATAAGATGTATCCTAAATTGTGTATGACTGGTACTCTTGCATACTTAGCGGAGGATTCTGACTTAGTAGAAGATGTAGAGATACTTCCTCTTGCCTGTGTGAAAGGAGAAGAATGTATTGAAGGTATAACCGTGTATGATAAAAGTCTTAATGAGATAGTGTGTTTAATCTAATTCAAGAAGTTTTAAAAGATCTCTAAGAAAACAAACATTACGAAAGTGACATTTTAAAAATCCAACCAATTATTGTATATCTTTGTAAGTCTTTCTCGTCAGACATCTTGATGTTTGTAGTCATAAGGTGAATATCCAATTGGATCAATTTTGAAAAAGATTACTTCAAATTTTAAATTGATCTAATTATGAATATTATGACAAGGACTGTAGACGACAAGAAGCTCTCACATATCTTGCGGGTAGTAACATTAAAGTTAAGATGAAAGTTCAAACCATTAACCACATAACTTTTAAAAATGTATTAATTTATGTGTTTCCAACTAGCTATTACTAGTCTTGATATACTCAAAATTATGAATGAACTAGAATGTCTTGAATTTTGTTCATAATTTTGAGTTCATCTTCATAATTGCCTACTACAATAGACGAATTTGGGAAAAACTGTTTGTTAAATCCATTTATCACATTCCAGAAATTTCTGCTTTTCAAGAATGTTACTTTTGCTTGTTCTTTCCAGGTTTCCTCGATTTTCTCACTAATATCGTGACTGTTCAAAATATGCCTCCTCCAAAACGAATCTTCCTGAAGAATTAGATCAAAAGATATATTAGTAGAATGAAATATTTGTTTAATCATGTCTGAGGATAGACGATCGAAAAGCATTTTAAAATTGATTTATTATGAATATCATGACAAGGACTGTAAACGACAGGAAGTCCTCACATATCTTGCGGGTATAGAAATATTAAGCTTGTCTTCCAGAATATATTACTGATTTCTTCAAAAATGAGTAAGATCTTCTGGGATAATATTGTTCAAAATGTTCAACACTACTTGATAGACGGATTGGATCAAGATAACCCAGAATCTAACGATGATGAAAAATTAGATCAAGTTTTTGAATTTCAAGCAAAGTTCAATATGAGGGCTCTAAACGATAAGAAAGAATGGCTTAGCATTGAACTAATCTTGAAATCATTCTTTTGTTCCAATATGTCATTACCGGATTATGCCAATGAATATCATTATGATAGTTTTCTTCCTCTTTTTGAGAAAATTGCAGAACTATCTTCTAAAGGAAAAATCTCTATCAAATGGATTCTTGAATTAAATCATATCAAAGAGGTAAGAGCCGAAGATGTACATTCTGATTATGGTTCTAATTTTATTTGGAAGACACATAACCAAGAATATATACAATCACTTAAACCTTTTGTGGCAATGTATCAAAATGTTCATCATCTCTTCACCTGTGATCTCGAAGATGATCAAAAAGATATAGAGGATGAACTTCATTCTTTTCCTTATTTCAAAGGTACCTATGCCCATGCAGCTCACCTTTATCAACAGGAATTGAATGAAGACTTTACACAGTAACATCTACTCCATATAGAAAATGAAAGTCTTTAAAAGTCTATGAGAAAGAAATGGATGAATGTCAAAATTTAAAATTCAGGATTAACGTCAGATTTATTGATAATCATTACTCTTTTATATTTTTGTCTCTTTACCATTGATTGTAAAATTAATAGTTTCATCTAAATCTTTAAATGTGAGTACCGTCACTATTGTCTCTTTGCCGTCGATTGTAATATTAATGGTTTCACCTTTGTCTCTTCTTTTGAATTCTCCAAGACTAAAGTTAATAACTTTCAAAAACATTGGAACAAAGGTCCTATGACACTTTAACAGTATTCCATTCATTTCTCCATCCCATTTACTTGAGATCTCCTTTAAAACCTCTTTTGTATCTGGATGTTCTGTCCACACAATCTTCACTTCTTTAATGATTTTCCTCATAATTTCGCAATCTTTCATAGTCGGGGGATTACCTTTAAGATCTGGGGTTAAGGATTTACGGTATCTCGCACTTGTAGGAAAAATTCCATATTCAACTACTAATGTAGAACATCTCAATAGTATATGCATATATTCTTCATCGATATCATCAAAATTAGGAATACATCTATGAGTCATCGTAGTTTCATTTCCAACGGCAAGGATTGAGAAATTGAATGGAACGGTAGCATAAAAAGCAATGAGATTTTCAACATTCTGTAATTTTTCTGCATTTCCTGTGTTCAACAGAAAATAATCTTTATATTCCATCTTAACTATTTTTTCATCATCTTCTGAGTCTGAGTCTTTATTGTAGAATTCGTCCTGGAGTTCAAAATACAAATCTCTTCGTTCATCCTTTGTTAAACTATTAACGTTAAACATCTTTTGTATTCAGAGAAATAATATTCTTTTTTATCATTTTTGACTTTTAAATCATTCCTCATCTTTGGTTGCGTTGGTACATTTGCAAACACAGAAATTAATTGTTAACATAGGTATATAATTTTAAAACCCATCAACAAGAGTAGAAATAGGTTCACCAAGATCTTCATATAAATCAGATAAAGTATCTTCCCAACCAGATAGTTCTAACTCTTCAAGCACATCTTGACACGTCTTTAGTTTTGTCTTATCTATCTTAAGATTGGAAAGTTCATCATCAGTTAAACCTTCTACACACAGTTCGACTGATGATTTAGGTCTAAATATTTCTCGACATGTCTCATGATTGAGTACTGACGTGTCTAGTTTGATCTTACCTAAATGACTAGGATAGTTATCAATAGATCTGTATTTATCAATAAGTATTAATGCACGTGCAGGTCCTATTTTTTTTATCCTACTATTGAAATCGCAACTAAGAGTGATACAAAAATCAACAAATTCATCCATAGTCCAGTTCCTTTCTTTAAGAATAACATCTAAGATAACTATCTCAAGTTCATTCTTTTTAACTGATATCATTTGCGTGGGTGATCCAAATGCTAGGACATCAGTATCAGTAGTATATGCAGCAAATACTTTTCTCTCTCTGCACATAGATGCACATAACTCTTCACCATCGTTTAGCGCTGTTATTGAAGGTATACCAATTGCTTCTAATAATCTTCTTAAAGCCATGATGTCATCTTTCTTGATTGTAACACACTGCTTCAACTTGGTTTCTATCTTTTTCTTATAAGTTTCTTTCTCATCTTTAGTCATTTTCCTTGTTTGTTCTACCTCTTCGATTACAAGTTTTTGTTTCACCTCATCTGTTTCATATGGAATTATCTCTACCTCTATTTCAGTTTCAATACCATCTATTTCAATCCTTTCCTTGTACTCATTGAGGAGTATATTACTCTGATTCTCTGATTTCTCTCTTCTCTCAGTACGACTCTTAGTAGTCTCACTCTTCTCAATTCTATGTATACCGTCGAACACAAAAATAGGAGTTACTTTCAACTTTAAGAGTTTGTTAATACCTGTTGCCATTTTCTCAAGAAACTCTTTTCTAATATCATCTCTATCAACTTCTTCTTCCAATACGCTCATATGATAAAAAGATCTATCCACAGACATACAATAGTAACTCCACATGAAAACCATTGCATCGATGGCTATTTTGGTTCTTGAGATATAAGATGGATTAACTAGAATCCTAGAACCAGGGATTTCCTTAGTTAATTTGCTAAAATCCTTAATACCCATATTCCCTCTCTAATCTATTTTCCTAGAAGATAGAATATCTTAAGTAAATCAAATTTCATATTAAACAGAAATGGATCGCGGACAGCACATTACCACTAGGTCTAGATCTTTTAAGAAGTCTAAGAGTAGAAGTATTATTGAGAATAACCCATCTCCTGTTACATTTGTAAGTTGTGAACCTCAATCCAAAAATGTAACATTCTCTGATGACACAGTAATTAAGCTTTTATCGCTAATCTCCAAATCGGAGAGATTTTCTCAAGAGAGAAACATAGATGCGAGAAAATTACTCTATGAGTTCAGAATGGACAAATTCGATCCCATTAAGATTACATCCTTACTTGAGGATGGTAAAGAATCAAGAGAGATAGACGCCCTCCTTGACGTAGAGATATTCACTGTGTCGTATCAGGTTAATATGAAAGATTTTGTTCCTATTGTTTTCTACCCTCTTGGAAAAGATTACGATGCTAGTAAACTCAAATTGCCTGAACAAATCAAAATGTACACTGATGAGAGAGATTATATCGCATTCTCCAGAGAAGATGACTCTATTAAGTATGTATTTCACTATATGAAAGTTGGAGGTAAATACACAGATAATAGCAAAAATGTTAAACTAGATGATGAAATCGTTGTCGAAATTAACTCTATTTTTGTCTAATATCTTTTATGAGGCTAACAACCATATCATTATCACTATGATAATAACTATAAGAATGTAAAGGAATATAGATATCTTATGTTTTTGATCGATCTCGGGCTTTTCCTCTTCTATATCCTCTTTATCTATTTGAATTATGTCTACTACTGTGTGTTTTGAGAACTTAGTTTTGATCAACGAAACAGTTTTTACTCCTCCTTTCCTTAAAACTCTTTCATGTCTCTTGGTAAAAACAAAGTTGGAAGGTATATACAGATATGCTTCTGAAGATGTACATTCGTTATCCTTTTGAAGTTTATTTCCAGATACAATCCAGACCTGTTTCTTACAAGAGTCTTGAAGACACAGAGATGTGCATCGATGATCTATATTACCGTAAAAAGTTTGATCACATCCAAATAAGAAAGATGATACAGTTCCAGGATCGATATTCACAGGCCTATTATGTTCAGATATCAAACTGGAGTACTTTGAAAAATCATCTAATTTCAACTTCTTTAACCTTTTTAAATGATCTTTCAGGTCTGGAGTTAGAAGATGTAATAATCTATATTTATGTTTAATCAGGGCCTGAATAGAATCGGTCATTTATATAAAAGATTAATTTTAATATTCGCCCAATACCGCAATATACTTTTTCTTCATGGTGTTAAGTTTGTCTATGAATCCATTCTCAAATCTTATACATGATGGTAACTCGATAAATTCGTTTTCCCAACTACTTTTCTCCCATACAAATATTGACCCTGTAATTATAAATCCTCTGAATCCTATGTTACATAACTTCTTACCAACATACTTTCCTAAAATATCTTCAGCATATCTTTTTTCATCTTTAGTCTTCGCTGACAAGACTATTGAAAAAGAAAAAGCTTCAAATGATCTATCTTCTTTGTAATAGTAAGAGTATTTTTCATTAATACAGTGTAACTTTGAACTTAATCTATGGCGAGATAGTTCATGACGAAGATCTACTTTTCCACTAGGAGGTTCAAGACCCAACAATACTCCTGCCTGTTTACAGTTAGATAAACATATTTTTCTACAACATTCTTTTGCTTCCGACACAGTTAAAGTGTTTACTCTACTTAACATCATATCAAAGACAGCAAAAGTGACATCACCATACCAAATTTTTACTCTTTCGAGGATATATCCACAATATGGATTACAGTTAGGATGTATTTCTGTTAGTATCTCGAGTGCTGACATTACATTAACATGTCCGTGTAACTTTAGATAACCGTACAGTTCTGTTCTAAAGTTAGAGCTCTGTTCCTCAGTGAGAGATATATCTATACCATGTTGATAAAACAACTGGTATAGTATAGATTTCTTTACCTCGAACTTGATCATTTACCGAGGATAGAAATTCATTTTTCGATTCAATCTCAGAAAGGTCAATTCTTATACTTTCATAATAGAATTGATTTTTTGAATTGGTCTTTCTAGGATTATAAACAGTTCTAATTTAGTATTCTTCACATCAAAATGAATATGAATACGAAATTTTTGTTACGAGGTACGTCGTCAAATGAGATATTGAAAAATTTAATGGTCGGAAAATACGACAACATCAAATTGAAATACAACGAATCTACTTTAGAAAAACCTACTATATCTGTTGATGAGAAAATAGGTATCTTCGAGATAACCAGAGAAGGGAGAAAAATCATAGTAGCTGCTAAAGGTCATAAAGTATATGTAGATTTTATAGCTACAGGTAAATATTCTAAATCTCCCTGCAAATGGTGCAGAAGGAAAATTAAAGGTAAACCGATTGGGCTGCCTGTAGGTAACATACGGGTAAGTACAATAGATGGAGACTCTCACATAATATGTTACATAGAAGATCTATATGACACATTTGAGTGCTTATACGCAGCTTTCAAACTTTTCTACTCGAGGAAAAAATGTTACAGAGAAAGCGAAGAAATGATATTTTATCTTTTTGACATTATGCATCCAAATGAGATATTAATACCAGCAAATGACTGGAGAACATTAATAAGTAACGAAGGTTGGATGACAGATGAAGAATTCTCTAGAGGAACACATCATTTTGTCGATACAGGTAGAATTCTAATGGTGCCTACCGAAAGAATTTATGAGCTCATTGAATAAAAATCATATCAAAGAAGTGTAAACTATTAAATGTTGATTAGATTAGGTGGATTCTTAAAAGTTTTATTTTGAAGTAAAATGAGTAGTTGTAGTGAATCAAGTTCTTCATCTGAATGTCCTCCTCCTAAAAAGGGTTGCAGAGGACCTAAGGGACCAAAAGGGCCAAAAGGTTGTTCTGGAAAACAAGGATGTAGAGGACCAAAAGGTTGTAGAGGTAGTAGAGGAGATAAAGGTAGTCAGGGTAGTAGAGGTTCATCAGGCTCTCAAGGTCCTGCAGGACCTCAAGGGCCTCAAGGTATGAGCAGTATGGAATTTCCTTTTGTTGATGCATACGAAACTGTCGCTTTCAATGCAACTGAAGCATGGTTCAAAGCTTCTGATGCTGCAGCTCCGTTAGGATCTTTAACATGGAGAGTAACACAGATACTTCACAAAGGAAAGAATGGAACAAACAATGTTCCATTGTTCCAAAATCTAAGAATAACTTCAAAAGAACCTGATTCAAACATGGAAGTAACTTTCGTCTTTTATGAACCATACACTCAGCTGTTAACAGCTACTGCTGTATATAATGCTGGAGATGTAAATGATCAGTTAGGGGTGCAAGGTCAAGTTCAAACGTTATCAGTAGATAACAATAATAACCGTGCATCGTTTCACTTACAAGATCTTGCCGTGGGCAGTGGGATGCTTTATTTGACTTTCAACATAAATCCTCTGTTAGTTTAAAACCAATATTTAAACTGAGATGGAAAATTGATCTCCTCAAAACATGTTAATATGTTCAACAAATGGTTTTCATGTGTAGTGGGCTAAATAAGAATGATATTCCTTGTGGTAATGAAGTTGATAAAGAGGGTTACTTTGAATGTGGAGAAATAACTGATACAGGAACTATTTGCAAAAAATCTCTAAAGAAGGGAAAGAAATGTCTTTATCATGCAGATCAGATTAAGAAAATTGAGAAACTTCTGAAAACATTTGAATCAAAGATTGCCATCGAACACAAAGAGGAAATTTGCCCAAACTGTGGAAAGTTGAAAAAATGGACACCGATGAAAGAATGTTGTTATTCTAACGACGACAACTATATCTACATCTATAAAAAGGAAACCATCTGCGAGATATGGTAGGAACGTGACTTTTAAAACTTATTAGTGGCTCAGTTTTATGAGCATAATGAGACCCGGTCTTGAGAGGAGATATTTGAATTTTTCTCCAGATGCTTCCATAACAATGATTTCTAACTTATCATCTGTTGATTTCTCTAACGCTTCTAAGTTGAAAATGTCCATGTCAATAATTGCAATACAGTTATCTTTCTTATTAAAATGATATATTGCAAAAGGTACCATAGCATCTTTCTTGACAATAGTCTTGACGTATTCTAAAAATGTAGGATGTTCTATTTTCCATGGAGCAATCATTTGATTCTTAACACGATAATTGAATATTATATCATCATGTGATCTTTTGAATTTCTCCGGAGCGCTATTAATTTTCACTATGATGTCTGCTAGAACAATTGCGGTGATGTTATCCATTCTGGTTTTGTCTTTTTGTGACAAGGTGTTTCCGATTAGATCAGTTTTAAAATAAGATCATCCTGAATAACCACCATATTCACTCTTGACTTTGAAATCACTTCCTGTAATAGTCACAATATTGATCCATCCCCATCCTTCTTCACCATAGATAGCTTGTCTACCACATTCTACCATAAGTTTTGTGATTTCGGATGTTTCCATTGTTTCGAATTTAGAATAGTATTGAGCACGTTCTTCAGAATATCTGAACACATGTCCATTCATAATGAAATGGACTCGAAAATTTTTATCAACCTTTGAAGGTCTTTCTACAATCCAGGAATAAGATTCTTCTGAATACTTATTCGGATCAGTTTTGTATTCTGAAAGTATCTTTTCAAACACAGATCTATCCTTTTCATCAAAATAAGTAGCATCGTGATGAAGAAGGAACTGTTCAAAGTCATAACGAGTACAAACTCTAGCATTTAAGTTGTTTTCCCAGTAATGCTCAATTGCATATTTCCTGAACTTTTTTTCTCCCACGATAATTTCAGTGCGTGTTTTTCCATATTTGTAGTACGCAGAAAAGATGATGTAATGAGTTTCTGAATTCATGTTTCTGGTATTGTAAATAATGTTTAAAATGTATCAATTTTTCTGCGTACTACAAATATGGATATACCAAAACAAAACATAAAATATTCAACTTCTCGTGATGGTACCATAATAGTCTTGGGTACAACTGAACGAAATCGAATAACTGCTGCGTCAAAAGAACCTGGATTTTCACATAATTGCTTTGCATGAAGATGGATATGTACGTAGCTGGGGAGAATACAATTACAACGAAAAAACTAATAGGTATGCGAATTATGAACTCTTTTTAATATTACGTGCAGATAAGTAAAATAATATCAAAAGTTCTGTATCGTTTTTTTAGCGTAAAAATGATATTTATTTAACCCTCTAACCAACAGTAAACAACATGAAGCGTCGACGAGTCGCCCAAAAACATCTTAAATACGTTACTACCCTCGATGGTAAATTTGGAACACTCTCTTCTAACAAGAAATTGATCTGTTATCTTTACAAGAACGATGATTTGGTTGATGTTAAACCCACCTATGCCGGTATACGTTCAATTACTATCATTGATGGTAGATTTATTTATGGTCTGTGCCATGATGGTGGAGGAACTCCCTTTTTAGAAAAGTTCTTGGATACAGAAAAACTTTCTACATTCACACTGAGTGAAGGAAAATTGTTGAGTTACTCGAAACAAGTTGATTTCAACAAAATACTTGCTCTTGCTACTCATCCTCTTGTTATCAAATATGTCGAGGAATGTAGACCTGATGGTCTGATTGTTAATATACTCATGATTGGTGAGGAAATAAAGTCTTTTACATCTGAAGGAGTTACTATCAATATATTGATCAAAGGTCGAAATTTAACACAACTTAATTAATTTTTAAAACTAATACTAAATGGTGATTATATCAAACTCGGTAACTATCTGTGCTGTAATCATATGCAGACAGGAGGAAAGAATCATCGAACGATGTTTGAAATCCTTGTCTCCGGTAGCTGATTATTTTTGTATCTGTGACACAGGATCTACAGATAATACTGTGGATGTTGTAAAGAGTTGGATCGAAGATGAGAAGGTGGATGGTAAAGTGTGTCAGCATGACTGGGTTAACTTTGGACATAATAGAACCTTATCAATTAAAGCTGCTAAACATTCCTATCCTGATGCAACATATCTTCTCTTTATTGACTGCGATATGGTATTGAAAGTGGAGGATGAGTTCGATAAAGACACTCTAACTCATGATTCGTATAGTTTTGTACAGGTCGGTGGAGAAACAAGTTACTATAATACCAGACTAGCAAAAGCGTCTTTAGAATGGATATGTGTAGGTGTTACTCATGAATATCTAAAGGCTTCTGGTGCTGCTAGAGCTAAATATCTTGATAAGAGTGTTATTTGGATAGATGATATAGGCGATGGAGGATGTAAAGACGACAAGTTCACTAGAGATCGTGACTTATTAATTCAAGGTATTAAGGATGAACCCAAGAATGTTAGGTATTATTTCTATCTAGCTCAAACCTACTTAGCTTTAAAGCAGTACAATAAAGCTATACAATACTACAATAAAAGAATCGAACTAGGAGATTATCTTGAGGAGGTTTATTTTTCATACTATAACAGAGCAAACTGTTACAATTCGTTAGGAAAATGGCCAGAAGCTCTGGATAGTTTTCTTTCTGCTTACAATCACACTCCAGAAAGGGCTGAGCCACTATACGAAATCGTCAAATACTATAGAATTCAAAAGAAAAATCGTAAGGTTGCAGTAATATTCTGTAGAGAGGCCATGAAGATCAAATATCCAAAACATCTTAAGTTATTTATCTCTGATAGTGTATATGACTATTTACTCGATTATGAATATTCTATTCTCGCATACTATTTCAATGATATCAATGGAGGCTTGAGATCAAGTAGTCACGTTTTGGCATCAAATGCTCCTGAGAATATCAAAGCTTGTGTCCGAAAGAACTTTAAATTCTATAAGAGATGAGATGATGATAGAATTCTTTAAAATTGATATAATCTATTACTTTCCTCATCGTGAAGAAAGATGAGTTGCACAGAACAAACCCTCGCTAAAAAGCCTTGCAAAAATAAGGCATCAAAAGATGGTCTTTGTCATGTTCACTTGAGGAAGAAAACATCTAATGATCGAACAGGTATCTGTTCGGCTTTAACCTTGGCAAACAACCCATGTTCGAAGAAAGCTAAAGAACAAGGCCTATGTACTACCCATTTCAGGATGAAGAATAAATCTAATGATCGAATAGGTATCTGTTCGGCTTTAACCTTAGCGGACAATCCATGTTCAAAGAAAGCTAAAGAACAAGGCCTATGTGCTACCCATCTCAGGATGAAGAATAACAATGGACCTAAGGACGAAGCGAAGAGTGACTCAGATCGTGATCCGAATCTCTGCACATCTTTCACTTCGACAGGTAAATTGTGCTCAAAGAAAGCTAAAGAACAAGGCTTGTGTACTGTTCATCTAAAGATAAAGGGTAAAGGAAGTTCCCCTAGTAAACAAAATAAGGTCTATGTTGAATCCAGTAGTCTTTGTATCAAGACTATTAATAGTTTTTTATCTCTTCCCGGGGGAATTGTTAATGATAAGAATAATCCATTAAAGTACCTTTAAAACTTGTCTGATACACTATAAATGAACATTTCAACAGTAGCCATATTTTCTAACACTCCATGTTCTCACCCATTCGGTGATGTTAATATACTTCGCAAAATCTACAGGTGTGAATGTGACTATCATCTAATGATCAAAGAGGGTGAAACAATAGTTATTGATCCAAAGGCTATCAATCACATTAAATCTAAATTAACACATGACACATACATGATTCCTATAGTGCTTAAGGGTAGAAAAGAAGGTATCCTTGAGTCTAGATTAATGAGATGTATATGTGGAAAGATATCAAAAAGCTCCGATGAGGTAGTATTTCCTTATTTTCACATTGAGACATCTGGTAAAGATCAACAATATGGTAAAATTAGAGGTTTACTGTGTGATGATAAAAAAGATGAGGCTCTAGATATTCTAGAAGAATATACATTTCCTATGGGACTGTACCTGAGGGCAGAATGCAGTGGTGACAGTAGGTACTTAATATTGGCTCTCTCTGGTGCTGATAATAGACTAAAGACCAAAATACTCTGCGATGTCGGCTTACGAAATATTAATAACAAAACTTTGGCCTGGGAAACAGCAACAGCAATTGGGGTTATCAATCAAGATGGAAGATTTAATGAAGGTAAATTTTACTTCTTAGAGTCCAAAAGCAAATACGATGAATTAGTACATATAACCGCATTCTATGTTGATGAGATCTCAGAAGGAAGAAAGGCATGTGATAGAATTATGCTCAATCCTCTCTCTACCATCAAACATCTCGCTATTCAAAATCTAAAGTTTTATGCTGAAAAGATACCATCTGAGATGACACTCATCAACCCTAAGTGTGCTAAATTCTATAATCCCACGAATCCTAGCATTATAAAATCACAAGAAGGTTATACAATGATATGTAGAACTGTCAACTATGTATACAAAGATAAACAGTGGATTTCACAGGATGGCACAGGTATCATTAGAACTGTTAATCTTCTTCTCCAACTAGACTCTAATCTTAACATTCTATCCTCTGATGAGATAGAGGTTAAAGCAGATTATAAGAAGGGTATTGTTAATACCAGAATTATTGGTCATGAGGACTGTAGACTATTCAAACACAACGATGAATTATGGTATACATGCACATCTTTAGATACCAATTTCACGGGGTTACATCAAATATCACTCTGTAAGCTTGAGGGTAGTGATGTAGTCAAATTAGTACCACTGTTATACAAGAACAATCATGTTCAAAAGAACTGGTGTCCATACTCTTCTGATGGAAAAATCTATATCGTATATGGCTACGAACCTCTTACTATTCTGGAGGTGAATGAAGATACAGGAGTATGTATTCCTCTCAAGGGTTTTAGAGGTCTTCAAACAAAGTACTTTAGAGGAAGTACAGGACCTATTCCCTACAAAGACGGCAGAAGCAACGAAGGATGGTTAATGATGATACACAACACTGAAGTGCGTGAGAGAGTCTATCTTCAAAGGTTCATATGGCTAGATTCTAACATGATAATGAGGTATATTAGTACATCCTTCTACTTCAAAGAGAGTAATGGTGTTGAATTTCCCCTAGGCCTTTGTACAGATGGTAACAATATTATAGTCTCTTTCGGAGTTAACGATAAATCTACTTGGATAGCAAGAATTAAGGGAAAGGTGGTTAATCGATTTGTGTTTATTGATGGTCATCGGGTGTAAGTTTAAAACGTAAATCTTGGCGCTAAAGAAGAACTAGAATTAAAAATCAATCTAGATAAAATGGATAGATCCTATAGATCGAAAGTAAGAAGGAAAAAGAAACACTGTGTGAAGAAGAAAAAGAAGAAAACAAAGGAAAGACAAAGAAGAAGACGCAAAAAGGACAGATGTTGTAGTGACGATAACTGTGGTAAAGGAGATAGTTGTCTTAGGAAGAAACGAAGAAGACACAAAAAGGAAAGATGTTGTAGTGACGATAACTGCGGCAGAGAAGATAGTTGTTCTAGCGATAATGATAGCTTTATAGATAGTTGTTTTAGTGATAAAGACAGCTGCTGTCCTCTACCACCTAAGTGTGATGATCCGATTGCTTCTCCTCCCTGTAAATTTACATTTAGAGATGGAGAAATCATTCAAGTGCCATACAAGAATATTAACCCATCCAATTATAATGAATTTGTAATTATTCCATGTTCAGATGAAGCTAATAATGTGGCTGAAACTACATCCTCGTTTTCAACTATTGTTGCTGGAAGAAATAATACTTTAGGACCTGAAGTTCAATCATCGACCATTGTTGGAGGAAATAATAACACTGTGATCGGTATCAACTCTACAGCTCAAGGGTTAAGTACATTTGTGGATGGAGATAATGCACATGCAGAGGGGAATTCAACTAGTTCTATAGGAGAAAATTGTCACTCTGAAGGTTTTGAAACAACAGCAGTAGGAGAGAACTCTCATTCTGAAGGTTTTGGAACAACAGCAATGGAAGGTAATACTCATGCTGAGGGAACTTCTACGATAGCTTTTGGACTTTCATCTCATGCTGAAGGAGAATTAGCTTGCTCTGAAGGAAGAAATTCTCATGCTGAGGGGTTTGGAACAACAGCTGCTGAGGAAAATTCTCATGCTGAAGGTACAACTACATTAGCTCTCGGACTTGCATCCCATACCGAAGGGAAGAGTACTACTGCAGATGGAACATCTCATGCTGAGGGTGAATTTACTACTGCTACAGGAGTAGCTCATTCTGAAGGTCAATTTACTTCCGCTACAGGGACAGCTCATGCTGAGGGTCAATTTACTACCGCTATAGGAACAGCTCATTCCGAGGGAGCAGGTACTATTGCTATAGGAGCATCACATGCTGAGGGTGAATTAACCACATCGATGGGAGCAAGAACACATTCTGAGGGATTCCGAACAACCGCTGAAGGAGATAATTCTCATGCCGAAGGAAATGAGAACTGGTCTTTTGGAGTAAACTCACATGCTGAAGGTAATCTAACCACGTCTATTGGAACAAACTCACATGCTGAAGGTAATCTAACCACGTCTATTGGAACAAACTCACATTCTGAAGGATTACAGACGACTGCTGAAGGAGATAATTCTCATTCTGAAGGAAATGAAAATCTGAGTTTTGGAGTAAACTCACATGCTGAAGGTAATCTAACCACGGCTATTGGAACAAACTCACATTCTGAAGGTTCAGAAACTACATCTAACGGTGATGATTCACATGCGGAAGGTAATCTAACCATGTCTATTGGAACAAACTCACATTCTGAAGGATTACAGACGACTGCTGAAGGAGATAATTCTCATTCTGAAGGAAATGAAAATCGGATTTTTGGAGTAAACTCACATTCTGAAGGTCTTAACACAACAGCAGTGGGAACAAACTCACATTCTGAAGGTCTCCTTACTACTGCCATTGGAGTGAATTCTCATTCTGAAGGTGAAGAAACTAGCGCTGAAGGTATTACATCACATGCTGAAGGATTTCAAACAACTGCAATAGGAAGCTATTCACATGCTGAGGGTTTTAGATGTACAGCTTCAGCAGATCAATCTCATGCTGAAGGTAACAGAGTGTTTGTGGAAGGAGGATTTGCACATGGAGAAGGAGATAAAACAACTGCGATAGGAGGAGGTAGTCACTCTGAGGGTGGAGGTACAATAGCTTTTGGAGGCAACTCTCATAGTGAAGGTTGGGAGACTACAGCTGAAGGATTTGCCTCACACTCTGAAGGAGATACTTCCCTTGCTAGAGCAAGTGCCAGTCACGCAGAGGGTTTTCACACTACCACTTTAGGAACTAGATCCCATGCTGAAGGAAGCACCACTATAGCATCAGGGAATAATTCACACGCTGAAGGTGATTCAACTACAGCAATAGGACTTGAATCACACACAGAAGGATTAAACACGTTAGCATCTGGAGATAACTCTCATGCTGAAGGGAATTCTACCACAGCGATAGGATCTGAATCACACGCAGAGGGATTAAACACTACAGCTGAAGGAGGAAATAGCCATGCTGAGGGTAGTGGTACGTTAGCGATGGTACTATCTGCACATGCAGAAGGGCGACAAACTACTTCTTTGGGATCTGGATCCCACTCTGAGGGAGATAATACTAGAGCTGCAGGTGGTCGTTCACATGCCGAGGGTTTCGAATGCACATCTTTAGGATTGCAGTCTCATGCTGAAGGTGATAGATGTACAGCTGTTGGTACAAGTTCTCATGCAGCAGGAACTCTAGCTCGTGCTGCTCATACTAAATCATATGTATTAAGTGGAGGATCAACATTAGTAGAAAGTACCCTAATAGGACAATATACAGCTAAGTATCCCAATGGTTTTATATTGTATACAGACGATGCTGCTACTACAGGAGCTGAGATGGGTGCAGGTCAATCGAGTTTTAGCGCTATATCCCTTAGGTCTGTTAAAGATATTATTGAAGAATATGTTGATAATGATGAGATACTCAGAAAGGTATCAAAAATGCAGATATCAAAATGGAGATATATTACTGATGAAAGTAACTCCGAACATATCTCACCATTTTCAGATGAGTTCAGAATTTTAGGATTAGGAGATGATCCAGATAGAATTCAAATGTTAGATCTAGCTGGAGTTTTATATTCGTGTGTTCAGAGCCTTAATAGTAAGGTTAAAGCATTAGAAGCTAGACTTTAAAAGATTTGGTTTTGAAAAAAATCTAGTATATCATCTTTAGATGGTTTTCCTTTACATATCTTTTTCCACTCGGCTCTGATAAACTTATCTCTTAATTCTGAGATAAAATTTTTATATTTTTCCCAAAGATAATCAGCTTCACATATCATTCTCCTAACATGGAAAGAAGGGTCAGATGTGACCCAGTTGTTGAGATCGTGACGGAAGACAGTTTTCTGACTAATTTCATTTGTCACGAGATCAGGGAAAGCATGTTGATATGAAACAAAGTTGTCAAGATCAAAAAGAAAGACAGATTTCCAATCTATTTTCCCTTCTATTTTCTTAGCCTTTTCAATATGTTTTTCATCAATAAGTCTTAGATAGAGTCTCGAAAATCCATAATTATCCAGATTGAGTTCGTCTATCATGATGCAGCATTCGTTAAGTGGTGACTTAACAAGTGATGTAATAACCATTTCGATTGTGGAACTGACTGATTTTGTCACATTAATGTAATTAAATAGTTTAGCAGAGTACTTTGCAGACAATTCTTTAGTTTTGAGTAACTTCAACACCCACGGTAAATCACCTGGATTAAGATTATCCTCAACACGATCTTTAAAATCCTCTGGAATCTCATATACTTTGAAGGTACCTGGACAACGTATCTTTTTCAACCAAGTTAGGAGAATCTGATTATAAGGCTCTTTTTTCATAACATTCTCGTAGATATCATATGTTGGCATATGTCCAAGTGAATGAAAATATTTGAAGCACTCAAAAGTGGACACATTCAAATACCTCCAACGAGCTTGATAAGAAAATTTTACTCGATCAGGAAAATACTCTTGCATTACCTTAAACATTTTGAGATTATCTTTTCCGATTATGATGAAGATTGTATCAGAATCAATTGGAGCTCCTATTTCCTTCAGCTTCAAGAGTACATCTTTTCTTCCATTCTTAGCCGCGTTTGTAAAAGCGTAAGATGAAACCCAAACACATTGACATATTTTTCTCTCCCCACTCTTATCTATTTTGTGACCAGATTCATTTTTGCTGCATGGGGTAGTTAATCTGAGGAAGCTCTCAAAGATATTAAGATTCTTTCCAGCTGCAACATCGATCAGGTGTGTAGATATTTTTCCCAAACCATTTTCAAAACATCTTTCAAGAATCTTATAGTATCCCTTTTCAAGTAGTTTAGCTGTAAGCTCTTTTTGACAAATATCTCTGCGGCATTTGGAAACATTATCCATTAAGAATATAGCAAACTTTTCATTTTCATCATTCAAGGCTCTTAAAATATGAAATGAAAATATCAGTATATGACCTTTCTCAATCAATTTTTTAACCTTATCTTTATCACATTCTGTGATAGCTTTATTCATATTTTTCCTTTTCATAGGGAGAGTGAATTAAAATCAGTTTTAGTGTGTTGATATAAGATCGTTTCACATTCTCCACTTGTTCAACATTATCACTATATCTCTCTGATCATCTGTAGTATCATCTACAAATAGATCTCGATGATTTTTGTAAACTAAAGCTAAAGATTTAATACTTATACACATATCTGTATTCAAATCACTCCATTTTACCATATATTCTTCTTCACTTATATCTAGGTAGTCGATGAATTTAACTTCCTCAATATGATTTAAACTCAGTATCCATCTCAGAGATAGTTTTCCTCCTGTAGATAGATTTACCAATGGAGATAATTTTCCCCTCGAAGAGATCAAGCTCACGTTTCCTTTTGCTAACTTCTCGAACAAGAATAAGAAGTTTAAATAATAATCATCATAGTCTAGAGAGCCTGTGTGAAGATGAGTATCAAAGAAAGACTTGAAGATGAGCTCTGTGATGTAAAATTCCTCTCTTTCGTACAGAGCATAATCTATGAGTTTAGTTTCAAAACCACTTACTATAATCTTTGCCTCAGTAATACCATGGTCTTGTCTTATCTTTGATGTTTCACAACAGAAGGGTCCATGAGTTATATGATAACTCATCTCCTCATCAAGGCTTTTCCAGAACTCCTCACTCACTAGGAATGTATTTTTAACTCTCTTTTTCCAAGTCTGGATTTTTGATTTTCCTATCATTCCGTAATCACTCCAAAGCTTATTTTTCCATAGTGATTCTCGTTTGCAGACAAGATAGAAAGCGAGATTTACGGCAGATAACTGTGCTATCTGATTAACTCTGAGGTAAGAGAGTATACACTGTAGTAAATCTGGTTGATCCATTTTAAGATTGATGGTAAATATTTAAGTTTATCAATTTACAAGCTGGAAACAATAGTGGAAGATTTAAAATCTATCTTTAAAATATGGGTCAAAACCAAGGACATTCAATAGGGTATGAAGAAGCTCTTGTTGTCGGAGGTAGCATTGTTTTTAAATTTATTTTGAGATAAAAAACTGGAAGAACATTTGAAAGAAGAAGAGAAACATGGGATTCAAATGTGGAGCCAACACAACAAAAGGTCATCCATGTAAAAATCCAGTGAGAAAAGAGGGAAAATTGTGCAAAAATCATAAGATTCAAGATGCTAAGCCTCGATGTAAAACCTTGACTAAACTGAAGAAGAAATGTAGAAATGTAGTGACTGAAGAAGGTCTTCTGTGTAAGATACATAATGGATCGAGGAAAGAAGGTTCAAAGTGTGGAGCTCCATCGAAGAAAGGATTTTGTACTCATATTGTTGCTGTTCAAGGTGATCGATGTAGATATCACTCCTTTACAGATGAAAAACCAACTCAGAAAAGATGCTTTGACTGTAGGGTGTTGAGGAATTTCAATGATTTCTTCAAAGATCCTAAAGGACGACATGAGTTGAAGAGTAAATGTAAGAACTGTTTGAGAAAATCAGGTAAGGAAGTTAATCATCCTCCTGTTATGTTAGGAACAAAGAGATGTTATACATGCAGTGTAGTTATGAGTGTTCTTAAGTTCTGTATTAACAAACAGTTGGTATCAGGACGTGCATCATCTTGCAGAAACTGTACTCTATCTAATGAAGCTGATAGCATTTCAACATTAGAAAAGTTTGTTCATCTACTTTTCAAGTCTACAGAGCGTAAAATAAAGAAAACTAAACTTGAAATCTCTATCACAGAAGAATTAATCATTATTCGATATCACAATCAAAATGGTCTATGTGCTAGAACTAAGAAGAAAATGACTTACTTCAAAACTTATGATCCAAATAGGAAGACTAGAATGACTGATGTTAATCAATACAACTTATCAATTGATAGAATTGATAGTTCTAAAGGTTACATAGAGGATAATATTCAACTTGTATGTGCTGGATATAATTTTATGAAATTGGATATAGAGCAAAGTGTTGTAACCAAAATTTGTAAAGATATCACTGAATATCAATCTTTTACAAATGAAGTAAAAGATTTAGATGAAATAGATCCGATGATGAAAATATTTCTCAGAAAATGTTTTAACAGCATGATTCAAAGCGTTAAACATAGATCTAAAAAGATCGAAGTGTTTATAACTTTTGATGATATTGAGAAGTTATACAAAAGAACAGGAGGAATAAGTATCTTATCAGGAAAGAGATTAACTAGAGTGATTATGTCTTCAAGAAATAAATATAGATCTATATCGAAGGAGGAAAAAGGTCCTCTTATACGTAAAGAAGTGCACAATAATCCATCTATTGATAGAATAGATTCATCTGGAGATTATTCTATTGGCAATATACAAATGATTACATTGATAGAAAATTTGATGAAAGGTGAAATGAGTCAAGAAATGTTTTTAGACTTCTGTAAATCAGCTTCGAAGTGTGATCAAGAAAACTAATATAGTACATCTTAAAAATTCTATCTCTAAAAAACATGGGACAAGGACATTCAATAGGATATGAAGAAGCCCTTGTTATTGGTGGAGCAATTGTACTTGTAACAGCTGTCGGGAACACTGGAATAATTTTTGCCTTCGAAAGGAACAGGGAAAAAACCGAGCTAGATGTCTTGTGGATTGTTATAATAGCATTTTTAGTTATATTCTTCGTAATGTTTTATGTACTTGTATCATTGTACAAAAGGAGAACATAATTCTATAACATTCAACTTTTGAGAGAAATAGAGAAAATCCTGAGTTTGATATAATCTGGATAACTATGGCAGCATTTTTCGTTATTTTCTTTGTAATGGTTTATGTACTCACATCTCTTCACAAAAAAGGAATACAAACTAAAAACAATACATATCTACAAGATTTTCCTATCTTCTAAAATGTTTTATTGGGAGAATACATCCAAATATCCCTTTAATCCTAATAAACGATATCTCATATACTTTGTAGGAGCTTTCTCTTTACCTCATCGAGGACACTTTTCAGTTATAAGAGACTTTCTCTATAAGTCAAATGTCAAGATTTTGATATCACACATCAGAAGTAGAGAAAGACATGGCATCTCGTCACAGCTAAGTACTAAGATATGGGAGATCTATATAAGAGATTTAGTTCCATACAAGGAAAAAGTTTCTTTAATAAAGAGATGTTGCAACCTAGAGGTTACTAAACATAGATTCACTAAAGATGTTGACACAGTTATATACATCAGAGGTGATGAAGGATTCAGTCGGAGCGGCGTTGAGAGAAAAATGACAGAACAGTTCAGGGATGTGAGTACTGCACTCCAGGGAATGGGTAAGTCAATGGACTTCTACTATACAGAGAGACCCCTATTAAACGTACTCTCGTCTTCCAAGTTCATTGCCGACGTCAAAAGAAAAGAACATGTGAGAGGAAGAAACAGGTTTTATAGAGATCTACGATTTTATCTTCCACGTGGATTGCCTAGATCGGAGATAGTGTACATACTTAACAGAGTATCTGACGAAATCTAAAACGATCATTGATAGAAGAAAAAGAGGGCAATTCCAATAGTCATAATCCCTCCTAGAAAAAATGCTGTTCCCATTTTCATCATGAGTTGTTCATTGAATTCTATCCTGTCTTCCAATTCCTTTATCATTTCTTGCTCGCCTGTTATTTCCATTTTGTCTAACTGTTGATCAATACTCTTTTTACATGCTTCTTTAGTTAATTCTTCTAGCAGAGTATTAGCTCTTCTGGTTAGTTTGTCGGAGAGTTCATGATAGGTTTTTTCTAACAATGGATCTGTAAATTGTCTCTTAACGCTTGTTTTTATTATGTCATCAAGCTCAACAAGATTCATTTTATTACTAAATTTTATGTTTTAACTGAACTAACAGAAGAAGAAGATAGAAAAAGCAATTCCGACACCTATAGATAGTATTCCAACACTTATCATAGATACTATTCCCATCATGAGTTTTTCATTGAACTCTATCCTCTCTTCTAACACCATTATTATTTCTTGCCCGTTTGTTATTCCTATCTTATCTAACTGCTTAGTAATAATCTTTTTACATACTTCATCAGTCAACTCTTCCAGCACAGCATTGACCTTTTTTGTTAATTTGTCGGAGAATTCAGAATAGCCTTTTTCCAACAATGAATCCGTAAATTGTCTCTTAACGCTTGTTTTTATTATGTCATCAAGCTCAGCAAAATCCATTTTATTACTGAACTAAAAGAAAAAGAAGATAGAGAAAGTAATTCCAATACCTATAGATACTATTCCCACCATATTTTTTCGTCGAATTCTATCCTGTCTTCCAATACCTTTATTATTTCCATCTTTTCTAACTGTTCAGTATTACTCTTTTTACATGCTTCTTCAGTCGGAGACTTCGTGATAGACTTTGGTAATATTATCAACCTCAACATTAAGATCCATTTTATTACTAAAGTTTATGTTTCAATTGAAAACAAGATAAAATGTTTTATACGATATTAATTATCATCATACTTTTGGCGATAATATACTTTCTATACACGAGACAACAAAAATTCCAATGCACACTCGATTGTCCTAACGATGATCTTAAGGACTGCGATATGACCTGTACTTCATTTTAAAATTTCATCTTCTCACTTGCGAGTACTCTTTCAATGCTTCGATTCATATAGTCAGATCGAATAGGTTCACCCTCGAACTCAGGTAAGTCTACAATAGCTTCTTCTAATTCCTCATCCTCTGAAGAAAGTTCAAATTTATGAAGGAGAGCCTCTTCCCCAACTCTTCTCTCTCGTGATATTGTCACAGGTTTATCGATAGGTTCACCTTCGAACTCTATATCATCTATGATAGCTTCTCCCAACACTGTATCATCTAAGTCATCCATATCAAGATTATCGAATGCTTCATTAAGATCATCTAAACTAACCATATCGATATCATCAATCTCCTTCTTTTCCTTCTTATTAACTCTGTTATAATAGTAACCTATTTCGGCTTTTGTACCTACAGCTATTGCTGTAGACACACTAGAAATAAGATCTCTATTTCCGTAGATAGATACCTCACAAATATGATCATTAGCTTGTTCAAGACTGGCTGTATCTATCATGCTTGCTTTATGTTTAATCATACCAGAATAGGTAACAGGATCAAAAGCCCCCATATGAGTTACATAGTCAGCTAACAGAGATATATGATGAAGATCCACATAAACCCCTTCTCTAGTCAAAGTCTGAACAAATAATTGAATGTAATTGGTTCTCAAAGCCTCAATTCCAAGAGTGGAGAGAGTTTCATGAAGGTTAGTAGTCATTATCGATTTCTTAGAAATTCCATCGAACGATATTACACCCAGGAGGTTAGCGCCATCTGTCTCGAGATATTTGATTCTAGATGCTTCTAGAACAGGGAGATAAGGAGGATTCTTAAGATCATCCATAGTTTGTATAAGGATCTTTAGTTGCATGATGTTGAACCTCTCTTCCTCCTCAGACTCTTTTGATATTAATTTCCTGATATACTTTAATGGTGTTTCACTTCTTTCATCCTTCTCCTCATCCCAATCGTCCAAAACTTCGATATAATCTGAAGTCTCTTCAGTAATAGTAATACCAGAGACATTGAGAAGATGAATGATATGATTTTCAGTTATTCCAGAGATATTCATATGACCTTTGTTATACCATAGATTCCATCTATTCTTATCAACCTTAATCTCCTTCATGATCCCGAGGATGACAACCTCCTCTGTTGGAAATGCATCTTTAATTCCAAGAACACCTGATACAGTTGTCTTAGAGAGACTCTCAACTACTGTCTTCTCAAGAAAGATTAGAATATTATCTTCATTACCTCCAAACTTGCTTGATTGCAATTGACGCTTGCGAGGATAGAGGTTGATTATACCCATAAACATCGGGGATGGAATAACCATCAGCATGGGATTAATATCATCCATGAAAGTATCTACGATATCATAAGGGGTTATGTTGTAATCTACCATCTTTTCCACATTCATAGTTAATCTCATAAACCATTTAGGATCTTCTCTTTCTTTTTGTGTTCCAGTTAACTTTACGTAGTCATCATACCAAAAATCATACTCATCGAATTCGAGAGTATCATACTTGGTTATAAGAGATTCGACTGTGAGATGAACGAATTTCCTTCTTAATATGAAAAGATCTTTGGTAGTAGGAAATCTTAATCCATTGTCAAGAACTCCTAGCTGAACCTTAGAAGGATCAAAAATAATCCTTAAACTAGGAGTCTTAGGTTCAGTGGCATGAAGAAACTCTTTTACAGCTTCAATTCCAGATGTTACGTTGCGGGAGGATCCAGACTGATGAAAGGATGAGAGAGCTAGTTGTGTAAGAGGTTCTCCTATCGAGCTCGATGCTCTTACTCCAACCATTGTACCTGATTCAATATTTGCTTTCTTAAACATCATCTGAAAGTCATAAGCTAATTTTGTGATATAAGTATCTTCTCTATCTCCAGGCTTAAAACTCAGATCGATTAGATGATCATGAATAGTCTTTTTCATATTCTTGGTAAGATTCTCAGACATGTCTTGAAGAATACATCTTATGGGAGGAATCGAGTTGAGTATTTTATCTATATGTTCTTCGTCAAACTTGATACTGACTGATCCACCAAATTCGTAATCCAATCTTCCTATAGCACTGTTGATGTTGATAGGGAAAGGTATAAAACCTTGAGCAAAATCGTTTCGAATCAGGTTAGTAGGATTAAGTCCATCATTGCCGTAAACGAACTGATAGATTTTACCGCTAGAATCTCGCACAGTTCCATCTTGATGAACCATAATATCTTCAAGTGATTTAGCAAGCTTTCTCTGTAAATCTCCTATATCGGCTGTTTTGATAGCAGTATTCATTAAACTATCTCTTCCTCCCATATGAGCAAAAAACGATTCAGCTGGTCTCATTCCAACAAGAAACCCATTCTTACAAAATCCTCTCGAAGCAGGTCCTACTTCTCCATAATCAAAGTATGGTATGCATCTCTTACCGTCCAATAATCCAAGTGGTAATCGTACTCCGTTCACATATTGTTGCCCTGGAGAATCCATAATTTGAGTCAAGTTGAGAATATTGCCTTTAGCACCAGACTCTAACATTAATTCAAGATTATTGTTCTTCCTGGTATACTTAAGGCTGAGATTCTTGAGAGATGATATATGTGATAATATTCTTCTTTCTCGTCTTGCCTCTTCGATTGGGTTGTTAACAGGTTTAGACATTTCCTCTGATACTAAAGCATTGATGCGCATTATCTCTTCTTCCTTCTTTTTGAGAAGTTCTCCACTAGGATCTACAGGTATACAATCTTCAAGACCAACTGATAAACCTTCATTAGATAAGAATTTATTGAGCATTCTTGTTCCATCGGAGATAAAGTTGACAACGATATCTTTGTTATAACGATAGTCGAGAGCGAGTTCATGAACCAATGAACCTGATGCAGAACCAATATGTTTAGCTGTTATGGCTCCCTTTTTTAATATCCCATTCTCAATGAGGACCATCCCGGAAGAATACCACATATCTTTAGGAAGAAGAGAAGAGAACACTATCTTGCCAGGAATCTTCATATTAGCCATACTCATTCTATCTAGCAAAGTTATTGGAAGAAAGAGTTCAGGTATAGGTTTAATTGTTTTTCTAGATTCAGAGATTTTGAGTATAGTGTCTAATTCAAGATCTCTGATATCATATAGACGATTAACTTCAGCTAACATTTCTCTATCTCTGTTCTTCTTTTCCACTCTTATTCTCTCTGTGATTCTTATGGTCTTTACAGTACTTATTTCTTCAGCCATAGAAGATTTCAAGTCTTTGATCAAATCTGCATATCTATCGAAAATCTCTTCTTTCGCAGCTTTCACATTAGCATCAGCTTCAGAATTGCTCATTGAAATAGCATCACGTATGAAATCGGGTATTTCCATTCTTTCTACTCCTTCGATCTGTTTTGGAGGGAGTATCTCCAATGCTCTTTCTCTCTCCTTTCTAAGCTTTCCTTCTTTGATCTTCTTTGCTTTCATCTTCTCTGCTGCGAGCCTTTCTTTCATAGTCTTAAATCTCACTATCTTCTCTATTCTATATTCTTTTTTCGCTACCTTTCTAGGCATCTTTTTTCGAGAGTAAAAAGCTTCAACCACTTCAATACGTTTCATTTTGATCCTTTTATTGAGATATTCAGGAGGTTTATTAAGAACACCTGCATCGATAGCTCTCTGTAATAGATCCTCTACATTAATATCTCTTACTTCACTCATTAGTATACCAAAAAGATACATATCAATCATTTTCTTTTCAGCAGTAAGTTTGTATGCAGCCGCAGGAGCATGAAAAATCATCGAAATAATAGGTCTGTTATTCTTATCGCCAAGAATACAATCTCTTATACTCATTATGTTCTTCATCTCTAAAAAAGCTTCATCACTTCTTGGTATATGTAATGTTCCTTCATCACCATCAAAATCAGCTCCATAAGGTGTAGTAACAGATATATGTATTCCAATAGTTAGAGCCTTCCAAAATCTAACCTTATGGGCCATAAACCCAAAGCGATGAAGAACAGGCTGACGACTGAAAATAACATAATCCCCCTCTTGAATTGGTCTTGCAACCTTATCACCTACTCTTAGAACTATCTTATTCCTGTTAGCATCTAAAACTTTTTTCCTAGTTTGTCCTTTATGCATGACAGTTTTGATTTTTCCCTTCCTGAGGAGATTTTTCATATCAGAAATGTTATCATAAGTTACAGTTATTTCACGAGTGAGTTCATCTGCAAACTTCTCTGGAATAGCTATCTCATCCACGTCGATATTTGCATTGACACTGAGAACAGTTCTGGCTGACCAATTTACTCTATGTCCCATCATATGTCTTCTTATTATTCCAAACTTCCCCGTAATCATAGTTTTGATGGATGTAACAGTTTCATGACTTCTTGTACCTTGAGTTTCAGTCTGGAGCATTAAATCTCTCACTTTGGTCTTCAATTTGGTTAAGATTGATTGAAAATCGTCTACAGTCTTTTTCCTCTTCTTTTTCTTCTCTTCTCCAGGTTCTCTAAGATGTCTCCCAGATTTGATCATAGTTAAAAGTTTATTGTTAAGTCTAACAATAGTTCTATATGTGTATGTAAGGGGATTTTCCTTTCTAGTGTCGTTGAATCCTAGAGGTGGCCTTCCACACGGAGGAAAAACAGGCAAGCCTTGCATAATAAGATTTCTGGGATGTGATCCGTTAGTAAATCCAAGAAGAGTAGCTGTATAATCGGATATACAGTCGAAGATTTTGAGTATAGATTCAGATGATTTAATAAACCATTTGTCTACTTTCTGTGACTTGTATCGAAATTGTATCTCTCCGGTGTTCCAATTTTCGTGTGATGCTTTCCTTCTTGATTCAGCTTTAGACAATTGAGGATTAGTATCACATTTAGGCTTTTTCTTCTTTCCTTTTTTCTCCTCTTCTTCTTCCCTTTCCTCTTTCCTCTCCCATTTCTTTTTCTTCTTAAATTTCACTGTTTTGTATTCAGGTCTTTCTTTTTCTTCTTGTTCGATCGTTCTGCATAAGTCTGATTGCTCTTCCCAACATTTTCCTTCACATCTACATAACTCTGCCTTCGCTGACTCTTTAGCCATTGCTTTAAGATGCAAATTGGAGCGTCTAGTGATTTCGTAAGGAAAGTCATCATCAGAATTGTCTTTCCTTCTAATGAGACCATGAAATAACATCTCTTTTTCAGAGAGCATTGGACAAGCACATGAGTTGCATACAGATCTTAGGATATTGGTTATTATGTCCTTCTCGAGAGCAAAAGGATGATTAATGGGAACAGCAAACTTGATCAAACCTAAGTGACCATCACATTTGAGATTATTCTTTCCACATTTAGAACATTTGATGGTGTTATCTGTCACACCGAGATGAGTAGAGTTTACGGTACCTGTTCCTTCTTCTCCTGGATCAGTAATTATTAGTGCTACCTTTTCGAGATCTTTAAAGTCATATGTTGTTTGGACAAATGAGGATATTTCAACATCAGGTAGATTTGCTTCGATATCATGAGCAACATGATTATTAGGATCAGAAGTTAAATCAAATGAATAAAATTTACTTTCATCTTCAAGGTTTATTTCACCTTTCAAGCGAACACTCTTATTCGGGGGAGCGTGCCTTATTTGATTCATTCTCTTTACATAAAGGATTAATCTTTGTACCAGAATATCAATTTTAAAAGTCTTTGTCATCCATCCATCCAAGTTTATCCTCCATAAACTTAACTAGACTATCTAGTATCCATTATATCACTTCTTCTTGAAAATATGATAGCAGAAATAGAAGTGATCCTCCAGTATTGTGATCAGTAACATTTCTTCAAAAGATCTCCAATGTCATAACTAAAAATTGATAAATAGTAAAAGCATGATATAACCAGTAAAATGAATCAATCTACAGGACTAACAGAATTCGGGGAAATATGTCGATTTATGAAAGATAATGATAAAGCTCTTCGTAAAGAAATCCCACAGTTATTCGAGGAAGAAATTCAGGATCAACTTATATCACTGTGCGAAAAGTGGGAAAATACACCTTCCACATTGGAAGATCTTTTTGAGTTGAAAAACAATCATGTATATTTACATAGACCAATGGGTGTTCTGGATAAAAATCACAATGGAATATCAAAACAACTTTTTGACAAGTGGACATTGTATTATAGAACAGCAACTGTCTTTCGAATGAAAGTCATGAGGAAGGCATATGAAGATCAAAGATAATCTCCTTTATTCATATGACAGTAAGCCTTTTAAAACTCAATTGCCCTTCTCTCATCGTCCCAATTAAGTTAGGATATTAGACTTTTAGAAATGTCCCTTGAAAGTTAATATGGAAGGACTAGTTAAATAACCAAAGCTGTAATTCTCTAACACTTTAGTCTCGTAAACTTTCCAAATCTAGGAAGAGAATAATATGTATCAGGATAAGAGTTGGTATAATTATTTTAAAAATCCTAATCAACTTGAGAAGATTCTCGTCTGGGGAAGAATTGATCTATTCTTGAAGATTATTCAGAAAAAACAAAGATGAATACTCAATGCATTGGTATTACTAGGCAAAACAAACAATGTGAGAGAACTGTTAAAGTGGGTAATCGATGTTATCTTCATCCGGAGAAGAAAGCTGGAATTTTATATCCCATCGAAAAACCTGAAATTAAATTTGACAAAAGAGAATGTCCTATGCATAAATGTAATAAGCTAGAAATATGGAAATGGTTTACATGTGTTCAAATCATGGTAGAATTTACAATGTAATGACTAAAAAATTTCTTTATGGTATTATAGATACGTATGGTTATGTTATTTTTAGATTAGTTGAAGACAGCGGTAAAAGTAAGAATATTAAATCTCACGCTATAATAGGATCTTTATTTTACGGACTTAAGCTCAACAGAACAGATGATGAAATTAATATTACCATGGACCATATCGACAAAATTAAAGTACATAACTATGAATGCAATCTTAGACCTGCGACCAAATCTGAACAAGCTAGGAATCGAAATCAACCATCCGATAGAAAAGGTAAAATAGTACTCAAACTATCTTCAGATGGAGAGATTATCAAAGAGTATATGAGTGTTACGTTAGCCGCGGTAGATGCTAATATTTGTTATGAAACAATGAGTAGATACTGTGAAAATGAGGAGATACTTAATGGATTTAGATATAGGTTCAAAACAAAGGAAGATATGACAGGACACACATGGAAATCTAGCAAAGAGTTATATCCTCATATTCTACCTCCTATCGATGTATCGAACAAAGGTTGGATATATACGTTAGATAAAACTCTCACAAAAGGAACTAACCATGGATTATATCTTGAGGTTATTGTATTTGATACGAAGAAAAGAAAGAGAGTACATATTTATGTCCATATTCTTGTATGGACCGTTTTCAATAATAGAGTAGTTCCCAAAGGATATCAAATATCACATGAAGATTGCGAGGGAACTAATAATTGTATTTCTAATCTCAAAATTCGTACTCGTGAAGGTCCAGATGGAAATTTAATGGTCACAGTTAAGAATGGAAAATATAAGAGTGCTATTAGGGTGAGAAAGCATTTTCATGATGGAAGCTTTGTTGACTATCCAAGTATCAATGCAGCAGGAAAAGCTAACAAAGGTATTAAAGGAGGTTCTTTTAATAGTATAAGACGTGCATTGAAACGTGAAAATAAAGCAGCTGGTCTATGCAAATGTAAGAAGAAGTTTACATGGGAAATAATTAGTTCTTAGTTTTAAAAATCATCATCATTCATCCATCCAAGTTTATCCTCCATAAACTTAACTAGACTAGGATAGACAAACTCATTCCAATGCTCTTTATCTCGATATATCCTAATAATCTTTAAAAGATTCTCACTTTCACTAAAGACTGTATATTCTATCCATTCTTTATCAAAAATCTCCATATATCCTATCATTTGGTAGAAATGATTAGGGAAAATGTACTCTCTAGGATTACTCATACATTCATCTTTGTACAAATTAAAGTACATTTTCTTTGCACACTTAGTCTCTATTAAACCATTATCTCCAATTAGACCATCTGGGATCCCAGCTAGTCTTCTGTCGTAGTCTGGTATTTTGTAGTAAGGTTTGAGAACTTCATTACCAGTGTATTTGGTATAAAGCTTGATGATAGTAGGTTCCATTATTATACCGTGTTTCATGTTTTCGTTTATGGGGTCATCAGGACATTTCTTAAGTATTTGAGAAGCTAACTTATCTGGTGTCTTAAATCTAGACATTCCCATGGCAGCTGAAAAGTTGGATGGTGTTAATCTGCGACGTCTCTTTATTTCATCCATCTTTATCTATTTTTACTAATATTGACATCGATTCTGGGTAGAAATCAATTTGAATTCGAAGATTGTTAATAATCCAACCCCATAGTATGTAGGGAGATGGATGACTCGATTCAATCCTACTGGTTTGCTTAGGTCGTGTCAACTTTTCGTTTAGATTGGTAGAATATGCTGCTGCATTTCCTGTGATACCCTTCTGAATATTTGACAAGAAGTTACTTATGTGTTTCCTGTTTCTCTTTTCTTCACGAAGAAGATCGAAACACGCTTGCGTGAAAAGTGAACCTTCAATAGACGATGCAGATTCTTCATCGGTAGAAGATGAACATATACAAAGTATCTCTACATTAGTCTTATTTTCATCACACATAGTATTATTTCTAAATGTTTTTCCCTTCAACTTATAAGGAAGATCCAAAGTAGCATTACAACAGTCCAAGATAAACAATATCTTTTGATGTGCATCAATGTTGATACATTTTTCTTTGATCTTAGATAGTGATACTCTATCATCGTTAGGAAGAATTACTCTACTACCGATGCAATGTCCACTGTAGTAAACTATCAAATTTTCATATGTAGGTCTATCCAGAATCTTTATAAGCATCTTTGAGGTAGTACACATAGTGTATTCTCCTTTTCTTTTGATAGTCTCTATGAAATCAAAGATTTTTGAGCTAAAACCATTATCAATAACTATCTGTGATATATCTGTGTAGTCTTCTTTTATATCGGTTATCACATTGACCCTATCAAAATTTCCCTCCTTACAGTATGAGTAAACTCTAAAGAGATCAAAGTAAACACCTGGTATAGTGTCATGCAAGGAGAAATGTTTGTATGAAAAGCCTATGATGATAATCTCCTTCATATAGTTTTGTTCAGTCTTTCATTTTAGATCTCTGAGATAACTTTTAAGCTTATAAAATGGCTTTTGTTCCTCAGAATTACTATCTTAGAGGTTCCATACCTGAAACTTCCCAAATTTATATAATAACTGTTGATGATAATGGTATTCTATACTATCTAACAGTTCTAGAAGATGCATCTATAATGTTTCTACCTAACGGTCAAACTTTGTCTCCATCTCCAACATTGTTTTCATTTCAGACAGCAGGTTCAGGAGTAACATTTTCTACAGTGTTCAGAGGAATTATGTATAACATATCATCGATGGGTGACACTATTAGTGATGTTCAGATATCTGAAGCTAATCTTACTATGTTACCCAGTATAGTAGAGGTTGTTACAGTTGAAGCTAGTAACTATTCTACAATACTAGTCGGAGTAGAATACACATTTTTTACTCTCGATGGTTCTCCGATGGCTTTTCCATCATCTATCGATATATTTCAAACTAAGATGAGATTTCTTCCATCAGTGATATATCCGATGGGGTTATGTACAGAACCTATTACAGATGTAGCTCAGATAAAGGGAATGGAACAAGATTGGGTTGATGGTCTGAATCCTGATAAAGGATTTGCTAACATAACAGCGTGCTCCGAGGGATTTTTCTTCGACTACTGTCCCTATAAGCAGATATGTTCAACTAAATGTAAAGGTATATGCGATGATGGAGTAAGTAGATGTTCGTTCTCTAATAAGACCGATTCATTTAGTTGTGTGGTTAATCCTTCAACATTCATAGAACAATCGAGAACTCCTCTGCAGTCGTGGATGATATGGGTGATTATCATTATAATAGCGATCATAATATTCATAATAATGTTCTTCCTCTTCGTAGGAGTACATAGAACCAGGGATCATCAAAAGATTGGAGAAGGAAAAGATATTGAGAATTCAATAGATTTCGTGGAGAGTACATAGTACCAGGGATTATTAAAACATACAACTAACAAAAATTGATCTATTTCACCACTTTATCACGAATATTAAATGGAAATCATTAATAGCAGACTCAAATGCAGAGATGTTGTTTTTGAACATAAAGAGATGGTCTCAAAGAAGATACTATGTGGGGCTATCAAAACACGGGGAGGAACATGCAAAATTGCTCTCAATAACGGAAAATGCTACATTCATGACAAAAATGTAATTCAGTGTGGATTCATTAAGACAGCTAATGAAAAAGGATGTGGAAATCCAGTCACGATGCTTGGTGATACATGTAGCATTCATACAGAAAAAGAAACCATCACAAAAAAAAGATGTACTGAATGCAAACAATTAAAATTGCTAGACGAATTTAATAGACAAAAAGATGGCAAAGCTGGGAGAAAACCCAGATGTAGAAAATGTACATCAGCTAGAACTAAATCTTTTAATTATCCAAGACGAATATCCGGAAATAAAGAATGTTTTACATGCAAAGAATTCAAAAACGTGTCAGAGTTCTATTCTAACAGTAAAAATATTACTACAGGTTTAAATTCTTCATGTAGGATGTGCTGTAATCTTTATAATAAATTCCGAAAATTCCCAAGACGAACATCTAGAGATAAGCCATGTCTTATGTGCAAAAAGTCCAAAAATGTTTCTTTCTTTGGTACCAATTGTCATAACAAAGATGGATTACACCCTTATTGTTTGACATGTGCTAATACTCGAAAATCAAAACGTTTATCAATACTTGATAATTTTATAGCTGATTTAATATCAAAATCTAAATCTAGCGCTAAAAATAAAGAAATCGAGAATGATATCGACAAACAACTCATTCTAGATTTATATGAAAGACAAAAACATATATGTCCTGGAACTGGTTATGAAATGTTTCACCTCAAAACATACAATTCGGATCAATTGAGTAAATGTAACGACAGTAGCTATTATAACATTTCTATCGACAGAATCGATAGTTACATTGGTTACATTGAAAACAATATACAACCAACTACGTGGGGATACAACTCGATCAAAGGAGAGTTAGAAGAAAAGGCTCTATTCGAAGTATGTCACGATATTACTACCTATCAAAGAGGAACCGATAAACCGAAGAGAGTCAAAACAGATTCTATCGTAGAAAGTTTCATCAGAAATATACGTAGCAAGGCTCAGTATAATCTTGATGATACGTTAAACGACATTGACAAGAAATTCAAGCAATTCTGTGAGAGATGTACAGATCGGGAAGATCTTCGTGAAACTAAGAGAAAACTCCTTTATCGAAGATCGAAAACCGTTAATGTCACCCCTGGACAACTCTATGATTTATACGAAAAACAAGGTGGTCGATGTGCGCTATCAGGTCGACGTCTGACAACAAACGCAAACACTAAATTAAGACTAAAGACTGGTCGAAAGAATAGAATAGAAGAAAATTATGACAATATTTCTATTGATAGAATTGACTCACTTAAGGATTATACTATTGATAATATTCAGTTAGTATGTTCTTGCGTCAATATTATGAAAATGGATATGTCTCAAGCTTTATTCTTAGAATTCTGTGCTGCAATAGCTGTAACTCATTCATCATAGTCTTTTTGACATTGAAAATTATAATTGTTGTATTATGATTTTCAATTCTAACAATACAACAATTATTTCTTCCCCGCTGATAGATTATTATCTATCATAACAGTTTTTAAAATTCTCTATAGATACTTGCTTTCATGAAAACTTAAAATTGTGAACAGAACACTCATGTCCGAAAGAATACATAAATTCGATTTTCTACGTCCTGAAAAAGACTGGTAATTGAGATTTAAGCCCGTATGTCAAATATGTTGTTGGAAATCGAAGGCAAGGAATAGACTCGCGGTTGTGAAATTTCTAGAAAGTTTAATAGATGAACTGATCAATTGGAAGGAAATAAATTTTTATAGTTCATTCAAAATCGTGATAATTTAACTGTGAATATGTGCATTCTAAACTGATGATTGTAATATAAAAATTGATCTATTATCTAGATCTAATCATAACCATCAAAATTGCAGAGCACGTCTTTCAGACTATGGATGTTATTAGAAGTAAACTCAAGTGCGAGGATGTTGTAATATACATCTTTGAATTTCTGATCAACGATAAGAATTATAATCCATTCACACTTAAAGATATTAAACTCTTCGCACTTAAAAACAAGATAACAAATTGGAAAATATGTATGGGTTGTGGAGTACTTAAAGGCTTGGAATGGATTGAATACTCTGAATCTAAGATTCTCCAGAATACAAGACAAGAGGTGTATGGTTGGTGTTTATACCTCTCTGCATATTATGGAAATTTCACAATGTTGAAATATTTTGAAGCAAAAGGTGTATATACAACTTGCGATTGGGCACTAACTATTGAAGAAGCTTCGAAATCTGAAGAGACAATGATCAAACGTAAGGTGAAAAAAGAAGACGCATTTGAAATATTCAAATACATTGAACCCAAACTCACCAGTATTTCAGCTTGCAAATCTATTGTCAAAAATGGAAGAAATGATCTGGCTGATTACATGTGGGAACGAGGTTTTAAAGAAGATTTCCAACTTTATATGTATAACTCTATACAATTTAATCAGTTTGAAATGTTGAAGTGGATTGAATTCAGAGTTCCCTTAGAAGAAATCGATTGGGGTATATGTCGTTTTTATTGTTTCGGAAATGCAGATATGGATATTTGTAAGTATTGCGACATGAAGAGTGGATATCCACCCATCCAGGATTGGGAAGTTCGAGAAGAAATCAAACGTGGAAATTTTGAAATATTTGAATACGTCATTTCAAGATACGAAGGGAAACTCGATTGGGAACAACTTATGATCTATACTACACAATGTGATCCGGATAACATTTGGTATTCCGAAAGAACTAAGGGTAGATTTGACATCTTCATGTACTGTGAAAAAATGTCTACATCTCCAGATTATGATATGTGTTTAAGAAATGCATTGAAAAACGGTCTGATAGGCATTGTAATTCACTGTGAACATAAACTTGCAGATATTGATTGGGAGAAATATATGTACGATGCGGTGAGTAGAGGACATTTGCATTCTATTCTCCACATTCTCGAAGAAACTGACAATTTAGATCTTCGTCCATATATCAAATATGCGGTCGAAAAACCAAGACAGGAAAAAAGATTGGAAACTGTGAAATATCTGGAAAGTTTGACAGATGAACCTATCAATTGGAATGATATGACTCCTTGGAAACTATTCTATAGTATTGACACTCCAATTGCTAAATATGTTAATTCTAAACTGCTATAAAAAAATTAAAACTGATCTATTTTCACTACTTTGTCTCGAATATTAAATGGAAACCATCAATAGTAAACTCAAGTGTATGGATGTTGTAAGATACATCTTTGAATTTTTGATCAATGATAAGGATTATGATCCATTCACACTCAAGGATATTAAACTCTTCTCCAGAAAAATAACAAATTGGAAAATATGTATGGGTTGTGGAGTACTTAAAGGCTTGGAATGGATTGAATACACTGAATCAAAGATTCCTCAGAATGAAAGAAAAGGAGCATACGTTTGGTGTTTGCAAGCCTCTGCATTTTATGGAAATTTCACAATGTTGAAATACTTTGAAGAGAAAGGTGTATATGAAGATTGCGATTGGGAACTAACTATTAAACAAGCTTCAAGATCCAAGAAAACGATGATCAAACATAAGGTGAGAAAAGAAGACACATTTGAAATATTCAAATATATTGAATCTAAACTCAGCGGTACTGCAATTTACAGAGGTATTACCAGGTACGGACGAATTGATCTGGCAGATTACATGTGGGAACGAGGTTTTAAAGAAGATTTCCAACATAATATGTATAGTTGTATACATTTTAATCAGTTTGAAATGTTGAAGTGGATCGAATTCAGAGTTCCTTCAGAAAAAATCGAGTGGAAAAGATGCCGTTCTGAATGTTTCGGAATTGCAAATGTGGATATCTATAAGTACTGTGACATGAAGGGTAGATATTTACCTGTTCTGAGTTGGGAAATTCGAAGAGCAATCAGATGTGGAAATTTTGAAATGTTTGAATACGTCATTTCAAGATGCGAAGAAAAACTCGATTGGGAACAATTCATGATCGATACTATACAATATACATCTAATACCATTTGGAATGCTGAAAAAACTAAGAATAGATTGGACATCTTCGTGTACTGTGAAAGTATGGCTACATCTCCAGATTATGATATGTGTTTAAGAAATGCATTGAAAAACGGTCTGATAGGCATTGTAATTCACTGTGAACATAAACTTACAGATATTGGTTGGAAAGAATACATGTACGATGCAGTGAGTGGAGGACATTTCAAATCTATTATTCACGTTCTCGAAGAAACTGACAATTTGGATCTTCATCCATATATCAAATATGTTGCCGAGAATCCAAAACAGAAAAATAGATTATTAACTGTGAAATATTTGGAAAGTTTAACAGATGAACCGATTAATTGGAAGGATATGACTCCTTGGAGATCATATAATGATAGAGATAGTCAAACAATGAAATATGTTAATTCTAAACTACTTTAAAACATTATAAAATTGATTTATTATGTCCTTATCATCAGACGTTAAAATGGCAAGCAAAATAGACAGAATAAAAATATTGAAAGATCACGAAAAGAATCTTCATAATGAACAGATAAAGAGGAACGAAGAAATGGTGGAAAAATGGAGACAATACATGGACAAAGAAAACGAAAAGAGAAAAGCTATCTATGGTCCTTCCTTCAGGAGAAGAGGAGGAACGAGATTTGCTTCCATGTGTGGTTCAATAATGGAGGTGAAATCTCCAAGAAAAACAGTATCGTAAATGTATCTTTAAAACTGATATTATCTAAAACCTATTAGGAATAAGTAAAGATGAATGTGGATAGTATAATCAAAATACTTGACGAACATTATCCTAACCCGACTTCGAGTATCAGATGGACAAACCTTTTTACACTGACGGTTGCGATGACACTTTCACCTATGACAAAAGATTCTACCGTTAACAAGATAGTTGATAAACTTCACGAGGAGAATCTATTCACTCCTAAAGCTATTCTTGATAATCGTGAAAAAGTAGCTGAGATTCTTAAACCATCAGGCTTTTCTAAGAAAGTTGATTATGTTATGGCAATAGCAGAGAGCTTCGATGAACACAACTATGATGAACTAACTTTTAAGGAGTTGATATCATTCAAGGGGATAGGTAAAAAGATCGCAAGTGTAGTTAAATGCTGTTTAGGAGAAGAGCCAGACCATTTTCCAGTGGATACTCATATAAAGAGATGTTCAAAGAGATGGGGACTAACCAAAGAAACCAACGTTGACAGAATAGGTAGGGATCTAGAGAGTATCTTTCCTAAATGTGAATGGGCTAAGAGACACTTCCAAATAGTGGCATGGGGGAAAGCACGTTGCATGTCTCGAGGTCATGTTAGCTGTGAGATATGTGGTCTCTTTTAAAAGTTAGTATTTAGTAGATTATTTGTCAGGATGAGTATTAGCGATAGCCTTACAGAAATCGATAAACATATCTTGAGGCATTTCACTTTTCATTATATTAATGCAAGAACATACGAGATTAACATTATCAATAGTATAATCCTTAAAAGAATCTATTCGATCGATAGAGATATTATGATAGTTTTTCTCTAAACGTTGTTTACGTTCCTCTAATGGTCTAAATCTATTGGTAGTGTAGGTGGTCATAGGTAAACCAGATAACATGCATAGACCACCTTGATTCTCAAACTTTGTATAGAGTTCATTTAGAGTAATATCAAGTTTGATACCTTTTCGAGTTCTACGTTGAACTCTATCCAATGTACAGTTAAGTCTAACTCTAATAAACTTTTCAACAATGGATGATATCTTAATCTTTTTTGTTATTCCTTTGTATTCAGCTATATATCGAGCCATGACAAATAGAAAATCTTCATCAAGTTTATTCTTGATGTAATTATAACCTAATGTTACTAGTTGGATATTATTCTCAACATATCCAATACTACTATCGATACGATCAATAGAAAGATTAAAGTAATGAGGTAATGGTATTCTACGAAAACCCTCAGTATCAGGTAGTACCATTTCATGTCTAATTTCATATCCTGTTCCTGAACATATATGTTCTTGTTCATTCCACAAGTTTTTGACGTAATCTTCAGATACATCACAGCCATGTTTACTACGTTTAGATTGTAAATACTTAGTGTGAATAAAGTTCTTCAATTCTGACGATGATTCAACTCTACGGATAGAATAACATTGAATACATGTTACTTTCAATCCTGATTCATTTCCGGGATTTGCCCAAAATTTATCTACTGGTTTTCTAACATTGCATCTAATGCAAGTTCTATCTCCAGTCGTTTGTCTTGCAAAATTATGTTTATCATTATAACATTCTTTGCAATGATTAGATAAACCATCAATGTTTCTCCTGTACGCTCCAAAATATGATACATCTCTAGTCTTTTTGCAAATAGTACATATTTTGTCACCAGATTCTTTACGGGGATGGTTTATAGCTTTCCATCTAGAATTTCTACATACTTTACATTCATTGATAACTCCTCCTTTACAACCTAATTGTATATGAAAATCCCTCAACAGTTTAATTATTTTGCATGTTTTTGCATTGTTTCTCAGTTATAATTTCCCTCTTTGCTAATTTTGCATGTAAGGCACACATTTTTCCTTCTTTATCTGCTTCGTTAGAACACGATTTTCCATTGCCTGTATTGCCTACACATGAAAACCACAAATAGTCAGGATCTTGTTTCTTGTGTACTGGACAATACTTAAATCCTGTACGACTGTGACTTTTGCAGATAGTTCCATTCTTAGTTATACCTGAACAATGAGTACCAATACCAGAATCATTGTGACGATAACATTTTTCTCCTAGTATTTTGACATTTCTTTTACATAGAGTTCCACTATTAGTTTCAAAACCACATTTATAACCCATACTTTTTCAATAATGCTATATTAAAGATCACGTCAATTTTTATTTGGATGATATAATTGCAAAGCTCGAGGTCATGTTAGTTGTGAAATATGTAATCTGTTTTAAAACTAGTTATTACCGTTTTTGTCTTTATAAGAAGAAGCATGGTGGATTAAAATGTAAGTTATGTGTAAATAATTCTTAAAACTTTATTTGTAAGTAAAATGGGAGGTTGTCGCAAACACCACAAGAAAGAATGCAAGAAAGAAACCACATTTTGTCCTCCAAATGGACCTACTGCCACATCACCATGTCTATTCACCTTTTCTAATGGAAACTTCATTCAAGTCCCATTCAAGAACTTGAATGCAGCAAATTATAATCAATTCAGAATCATACCATGTTCAGATGAAGCAAAGAATAATGTCACTAATAACTTCTCAACTGTAGCTTCGGGTATTAATAATACTATTACATCGCAATATTCTGCAGTGTTATCAGGTACAGGCAATACAGTTTCTGGAGACAGTTCAGCTGCTCAAGGTGATGGTAACACATCTTCTGGACTTAGATCATATTCTCAAGGTAATAGTAATAGAGCTACTGGAGATAATTCTCATTCTGAAGGAGATTCTTGTACTTCTGTTGGAGTTGGATCACACGCAGAGGGTCAACTTACAAGGTCTGTAGGAGATAATTCTCATGCTGAAGGTGAGCAAACAACTTCCTCTCAAATTGCGTCACATGCAGAGGGTCAGCAAACAACTTCTGAAGGAGCAGGTTCTCATGCAGAGGGTCAACTCACGAGATCTGTTGGAATTTCATCTCATTCAGAGGGTCAGAATACAACTTCCGAAGGAGTAGCTTCTCACTCAGCAGGCCTACTTACAAGATCTGTAGGAGATTATTCCCATGCAGAAGGAAATAGTTGTACTTCTAATGGAGTAAACTCTCATGCAGAAGGTAATACTACAACATCTGATGGACCTGATTCTCATTCAGAGGGTTCCTCAACAAGTGCTGTAGGAATAGGTACTCACTCTGAAGGTTTACTCACTACCGCTTCAGGACAAGCTGCACATTCTGAGGGTCAAAATACAACTGCAGAAGGAACAGGTGCGCATGCTGAAGGTTTAGGTACCACTGCTGGAGGAGGAAACGGTCCACATTCTGAGGGTTCTACTACCACTGCTATAGGAGTTGGTGCTCACTCAGAGGGTTCTAGCACAACTGCTGTAGGAGAAGGTACACATTCAGAGGGTTTTACTACTGTCTCTGTAGGAGTGGGAGCACATTCAGAGGGTTCTAGTACTATTGCTGTAGAAGAAGGTTCACATTCAGAAGGTAATCTTACCACTGCTGTAGGAGTAGGAGCACACTCAGAGGGTTCTGCTACAAGTTCTTTAGGAATAGGAGCACACGCTGAGGGTTTTACTACCAGTGCTGATGGAGTAGCTGCACACTCAGAAGGTGAAAGTACAACATCTAACGGACGTGGTTCTCACTCTGAGGGTTTGTCAACTATTGCTGGAGATGGAGCAGGTTCACACGCTGAGGGTTTTAATACTACCTCTTTAGGAATTGGTTCACATGCTGAGGGTTCTAGCACAAGTGCCAGTGGAGAAGGTACTCATTCTGAAGGTAACATTACAACCGCTTCAGGGCAAGCTGCTCATTCTGAAGGTCAAAGTACTACTGCAGAAGGAACAGGTGCACATGCAGAAGGTTCTGGCACACAAGCCAATGGAACAGGAGCACATTCAGAGGGTGCTACCACTACTGCTATGCAAATAGGATCACATTCAGAGGGTTTTACAACAACTTCCGATGGAACAGGTGCACATGCAGAAGGTAATGTCACCACTGCAAATGGAGTAGGAGCACATTCAGAGGGTTCTGGCACCACTGCGGATGGAGCAGGAGCACATTCAGAGGGTTTCACAACTACTTCAAGAGGAATAGGTGCACATGCAGAAGGTTTGTCAACTACCGCCGGAGGAACAGGTGCACATGCTGAAGGTAATGGATGTTCAGCGACTGGAGCAGACTCTCATGCTGAGGGTAATGGATGTGTTGCTTCAGGTGACTCTTCGCATGCTGCTGGAACATCATCTTCAGCAGTTGCTGATAGATCTTATGTAATCAGTGGAAGTACTGATACTACTGGTTTGACAAGTGCTACCGTAGGAGAATATATCGCCAAGTATCAAGGAGGTTTCACGCTTTACACTAACGATCTTGCTACCACGGGAGCTACAATGGCGGCAGGAACTTCAAGTTGGGTTGCCGTTAGTTTAAGATCTGCTAAGGACATCTTAGAGGAAAAAGTTGATTCTAGTGCTATCCTAGACGCAATTGAGAAAATGCCAATATCCAAATGGAGATACAAAGATGGTAATGGTGAGCATCATATATCCCCATGTTCGGATGAATTTAGAGAGTTAGGACTTGGTTCGAATCCTAATGGAATTCAAATGCTTGATCTTGCTGGTATCCTCTATCCTTGTGTTCAAGAATTGATTGCCAGAATCAAAGAACAGGATGATAAGATTGAAAGCTTAATGCAACTATAAAAAATCGGTGATACTTAAACTCAATTTAAAACGTCTCAAAATACATGATCATCTTTATTCTCAATCATTTATCATTATTGTGAGAATTTTAAAGTAACAAAAGATGTGCGATTCGTGTGGTTATGAAAGATGCCGTTGTCACAGAAGACGTCATCGCAGAAGGAATTGTCCAACAGGACCTACAGGACCAACAGGAGATCAAGGTCCTATCGGTCCTGTAGGAGGCATGGGTATTCAAGGACCTTTTGGTCCAACAGGTTCAACAGGAGAAACAGGTCCTACAGGTCCAACAGGAGAAACAGGTCCGACAGGTCCAGAAGGTTCAGCTGTTAATACAGGTGCGACAGGTCCAACAGGAGATACAGGTCCGACAGGTCCGACAGGTCCAACAGGAATGGATGGTTCAGCTGTTAATACTGGCGCAACAGGACCAACAGGAGAAACAGGTCCAACAGGTCCAACAGGTCCAACAGGTCCAACAGGAATGGATGGTTCAGCTGTTAATACAGGCGCAACAGGTCCAATAGGAGAAACAGGTCCAACAGGTCCAGAAGGTTTAGAAGGTCCAACAGGAGAAACAGGAGCAACAGGTCCAATAGGAGAAATAGGTCCAGAAGGTCCAACAGGTCCAGAAGGTCCAGAAGGTCCAACAGGAGAAACAGGTCCAACAGGAGAAATGGGAGCTACCGGCGAAGGAGAGTTTTGGATATTAAGAGAAACTAAAGCCACGGGAGTTCAAGGAGGAACAATGGTAGCATTAACTTGGAACACAAGAGAACTCAATGAAATCACTCCATCACCTGGAGCTGGAGCAAGCGTCACATTAGATACTGTTACATTTATAATAACTATAGAATCTGGTACTTACTATATTACTGGATTTGCTATTGCTAATGATATAGATCTTAATAAGTTAGCACTGCGAGATGGATCAACAATTGTTGTAGATGGTTTATCATCTGAATTTAGTGAAGCCACTAGTTCTCTGACTGCCGCGATACAGGGGATTTTTACTGTGGATGATACTACTGACTATCTTCTAGAGCACTTTGCAGAGATAGGTATGCCCACGACCGGTTTCGGTGCGGCAGTAGGTGAGGGGATTGAAGTGTACTCATCTATTAAGATAGAGAAACTCGCATAAAACTTTTATTCTAATTACATTAAAGCTCTAAAATGTCTTCTAACGTTGAATATCTTCATAAGATCTATTGCATCACGGAAGATAGTTTTATTAATGCTCACACATGGACTACATCTTCAGCGTTGATAACAGTATGTCCAAACGATTCTCTTCACATGGTTCAGGCTGGAAGTGCAGCGATAGAAGATACTCGTGAACAGAGAGTATCTCTTGTCAAAGATTACAATAATGGAGTTTCCAGTGGTAAGTTCAGAACACAATCTCTATCATTAGATGTGGCTGCAGCTAGCACAGGATCTATCATTACATCTTGGCCATATCCTGTGAGGATATACTCTACAGACATTGTCTCTTTTGTGGGTGATATTGTTTCTATCTATATAGGCCAGTCGACAAATGTTGGATTATTAACTGCAAACGCCGGAATAGGAAGTATTATCATTACTGTAGAACAGAGTGTTATCGATGACATCTTTGTAGGAGCTGAGGTCGAACTAAATGAGGGTGCTACTACAGATGATTTAGGTGTTGTACTATCGATAGATGCAGAAGGACTTACAATCACATGTTCAATAGCAACTGTTAACTCGTTCACCACAAGTGCATCCGTGTTGATGACGACAGTGATATGCAAAGATGTAGAGATTGCTGATCCTAAGATGACTATTGGAAGAAGTCTTTTAGGATCTACATTAATTCCCAGTGGTGTTCAGATCAAATTAGAGTATCAGAATATAAGTGCTGCTGCTCGACATGTAGTGTGTTATCTAGAGTTAATATACTAGTTTTAAAATCAATCATCTTCATAATCCTCGTCTTCGTAATCATCCTCATAATACAACGGACCCATTCCTCTGTGAATCTTACATCTTTGCTTGTTTTTCTTCACTATCGAACAGCATTGATTACCTTTTTTGGTTTCCGCTCCACATACTATTAAACCTTCCTGTCCTCTATGATAATAACATCGTTCTCCTTCATAATCAACTTTCAATCTGCAGGCTGAGCTATCTTTGGTTTTGGCTTTACAGATATGCATTTTTATGTCGGTAATAATAATAGTTTTATATCAATTTGTTACAATACCTCTCAAGCTTTCAAAAAATTTCCGTTTTGTGGATCCTCCAGGGATACTTATGTTCAGGTAAAACTAGAAGACAATACTTAACTTTGGTTCAGGGTATTAGTATCGTAACCCCTGATGTCAAATTAGTAGAGAAGCTAGAAGAGACGTCCAGAACAGTAGGATTCGTTTCAACTGGAATACATACTAGATTTAAAACTTAATTACAAATTGATAAATCTAAATATTATCATCAAACTGAAATAGAACAACCGGATGTACTCCAGTGTTTGAAATCGTTAACAATAGATGCCTATTCGATATGAAGAGAAAAGAGAAGTAACTCAAAATGCTATTGATATCCTTATGAAGATAATATGGAAATCAAGGATAGATCCTAATTATTTCCACAAGGGAAGTACTGATGTATATACTTGGTATGGAGAAAAATTTTGCTTCAGCCTCAATCTTCCTAATTGTGAAAATCTTATTTCCAAAAACATGAGAAAAAATTCTATTCATGTCTATATTAGATCTAAATTTAATCTTTTCACTTTTGATTATGATTTTGATATATTCAATTTAGAGTTTTTAGAAAAATTTCCATCTACTTATCTGCTTATTTCAGTACATTCCAATGTAGATCATGATTTTACGTTCCCTATTCAGATAGTAACACTTATCTCCGCATTCAAGAGTCCTATAGAATATAAACATAAACTTGAGCAGCCATATTGGTTTGTACGACTTTGGAATTTCCTTAATTCTCCAATATGAGAATGTAATAATTGGTTTTAAAAACTAAATCACTGCTTTGATTTGCACATTTTCTTATGCCTTTTCCAATCTTTCTTTTGACACTCTTTACTACAGTATGTAACATTTTTACATATGCCTCATCTTCGAATCTTCTTATCTGTTCTGAAACAGGTAAAACATGGAGGATAATCAAGCCCAGTTCTTTTGCACTTTTGATAACTTCCAGTTGATACAGTGGTGGTGAGATCATTCTCCGGAAGGCGGCCAACGATAAATGGTACTTCTTCTTCCATCGGAGCATAATCACGTGAAAACATGGAATAATCGAAACGAATCATAACACTAACTCCACCTACATTATTATTGGTGATTATGGGACAAAATGTTAAAATATGAGGGTGTCCATATTTCATAAGGAGAAGAATGAAATGATTCTTCAAAACAAGTTTCATTCTTCTACTAACATCGATTAGCTTAGAACGTACAATTCGATCTTTAGAGTTGTACGTCCTAAAGATCTCAGAAATTTTCAACACTGTATATCCCTTGAATCCATATTTAAAACTATTAAACGTCACATAATGCTCTTGAAGAAAGGATGTCGGATCCTCTTTGTAGTCCTCCTGGTGTGTAATTGACAATTGGGAGATGTATAGAATTTTGGGCATTGTATCTGAAACATCGTGACCTTTGTACTCCATTTCCATTTTCATTCTCTCAAGAGGATTTAATTTACATCAATTTAGAAAATTTAGCTAAGATTGATTTTGTTAGATATCACGAGGGCTAAAATGTAATATCTAACAAGGATGCATCCTATTAATAGCAACACAAAAAATGAGAAACATACTTTGTGACATATCAATTTATAGAAGTGAGTATTGTCTATTGTTGCAAACGGTGATTTTTTTTTCTTCTGATTCAAGAAATGAGCTATATTGTTTGAAAGGTTTGTGAATTCATCTGAAAGACGTGCAAACTTCACCATATCTGTGAAGAGAAAAGTAAAAGTTGCAAATATCACTCTAATATAATACATGGCTGGGGATGTTGTACCATCATCGAGTCCATTGTTCTCCATAGTCATATATTTTTCCTCTTTTTCTCACACTTATAGCTCTGTTTTTGATATCTTTTCCCCTCCCCAGGAGAATATGCAAGGATCATAATCTGTTTATGCTAAGGTTAAATCTATTTCTACATATCAATACTAAATTGATTATTAAGATATATCTATTGACATGAATAAAGAGATGATGAATGATATCTATTATGGTGATAGGAAAAACAACACGGGTATTCTGTGTATAGTTGGAGGCTTGGGAATACTCTTCCTTCTTGTCGCCTTAGGATGCTTTGGAGGTTGGGTTGAATCTTCAAAGATAGACAGAAACTTCAACGAAGGAGATTGTTATGTGAACAGTAGTAGCTTAGAAAGAGATTCTCTTGGATGTAGATGCACATGTCCATACAAGGTCAGAGATATATGCGATGATGATGAGAAATCTTTAATAGTCAATAACGAATCGGTTCCTATCCATCTCATGCAGGCCTGCTTTGATGTCTCGTGTGGTTCATGTTGTAAAGATAAATCTTGCAATATTAAACATGATGGTTACAGAGCTATATGGAATGTGATGATGATCGAGAAAATAGATCAAGACAACTGCCCTGAATCATTTAGAGGTAGTCTTAAGAGTGGAAAAGAATGTCACAACAGCGCTAAACGTGCTAATGGAGAATCCTTTCAAAGTCTTTCTAGGGATGCTGAGAAAGAAGCTGAAAAGGAAAAACAGAAACACAAAGTAGGTAATACATACACATGCTACTATAACAAAAATAAGTGTCATGATGGTAATTCTAGACAAGAGTTCAGATGGACCCTTCGTAATACAAAAGCTATGTATATCTCTTTTATCTTCTTCTTTGCTGCAGTAGGTTTATGTGCAGTTATTCTCTTCTACATATATGGCTGTGTTCCCTGCATGGAGAAAACTAAGCAAGCATGGTTTAATACTAAGTTTG
>SDBT01000119.1_pt1 | contig 101040 bp, 82 predicted proteins | sample 2277101 | NCBI WGS metagenome assembly SDBT01 (sample SAMN10404973, study PRJNA504765) | marine sediment metagenome | isolation source: marine sediment core GS10_PC15, 103 cmbsf | place: Arctic Ocean: Southern Knipovich Ridge | collected 2010
TTGAATCTGCGGGCCATGAGCTTCCCTCCTTGCTATCAGTGCATTGGAATCATCCGAGTTGGCTCATAGTTTACCACAAATCGGAGTTACAGGGAAAGAAGTCTCTCCGACAGGCTGCTAGGTGTAGGCAACTTTGGAGGTATAATCTCTTCCGAAGCCGAAACGTCCTTCTCGTGCCGTTTTTCTCGGCTTTCTAACCACTTTTGCACAAGAACAACGATGATTCCGCCGATAATGGTGACGACCAAACCACCAATGAGAGCTGTTGGATCCACTTCTAAAGCCTCGGTTTCTTCAAATGCCACTCCGTAGCCTGCTCGTAAGCATAAGCCACGCGCAGAACCGTTTCCTCAGCGAAGGCATCCCCCATGATTTGCAGGCCCACGGGCAGGCTGGCGGAAACCCTCGCTTCGGCGAAGCCGCAGGGGATGGAGATGCCGCAGATGCCGGCCAGGTTCAGGGAGAGGGTGAGGACGTCGGAGAGGTACATCTGCAGCGGGTCGTCCACCTTCTCGCCGATTTTGAAGGCCACTGTGGGGGAAGTTGGAGCTACCAGCACGTCGAATCTGCTGAAGGCTTCGTCGAAGTCCCGCTTGATGAGGGTGCGCACCTTTTGGGCCTTGAGGTAGTAGGCATCGTAGTAGCCTGCTGAAAGGGCATAGGTGCCCAGCATGATGCGCCTCTTGACCTCGGGGCCGAAACCGTTCTGCCGGGTCTGGCGGTAGGCGTCCCACACGTCCTCCACCTCAGAGTGAGAGTAGCCATATTTCACGCCATCGTAACGAGCCAGGTTAGCTGAGGCCTCAGCCGGAGCGATCAGGTAGTAAACGGGCAAGGAATACTCGGTATGAGGGAGCGAGACTTCGTCCACCTCTGCTCCCAGGTCGGCCATTTTTTCTATGGCTGCTCGCACCGCTGCCTCCACGCCGGGCTGCATACCTTCAACAAAGTACTCCCTGGGAACGCCCACCCGCATCCCTCGAATGTCAGGGACGAGAGCCTGGGCATAATTGGGGGCAGGGACATCCACTGAGGTGGAATCGCAGGGGTCATAATGGGCAATGGCCTGCAGCATAATGGCGCAGTCGGTCACGTCTTTGCCGAAGGGGGCGATTTGGTCCAGCGAGGAGGCGAAGGCCACCAGGCCGTAGCGAGAAACGCGGCCATAGGTGGGCTTGAGGCCTGCCACGCCGCAAAACGCTGCCGGCTGGCGCACGCTGCCGCCGGTATCAGAACCCAGAGCGCCCAAGCACTCGTCGGCGGCCAGGGCAGCAGCGCTGCCTCCGCTGGAGCCGCCGGGAACCCGGCTCAGGTCCCAGGGATTGCGGGTGGGGAAGTAGGCTGAGTTCTCCGTGGAGGAGCCCATGGCGAACTCATCCATGTTGGTTTTGCCCAGGATGACGGCACCGCTCCGGCGGAGATGCTCGATCACCGTAGCGTTATAAGGTGGGACAAAGTTCTCCAGGATCCTGGAACCACAGGTGGTCGGTACACCTTTGGTGCAGATCACATCTTTGATGGCCAGGGGTATGCCCAGGAGGGAATGATCCTCGCCAGCAGCCCGTCGCCGATCCGCCTCATGGGCCTGCTCCAGAGCCGATTCGGGGGTGACGGTGAGATAAGCTTTGACCTGATTATCAACTTCCACGATGCGCTCAATAACGGCCTGGGTCAGCTCGACGGCCGAAATCTCGCCCTTCCTCAATAGCTCCTGGGCTTCGTGGATGGTCAGCTCATTCAATTTCAAGTGAAATCTCCAACAGAGACGGCAGCAGGCTTTCGATCACTCCAGAATGGCTCGCACCTTGAAGCAGCCATTCTCGGGCTCGGGGGCATTGGCCAGGACGTCTTCGCGGGAGAAAGAGGGCCTGACCTGGTCTGCCGCCATCACATTCCGCAAGGGGAGTACCGTGGCTGTGGGGGGGATAGCTTCGGTATCCAAACGCTGCAATATCTCGGCGTACTCCAGGATGGCTGAGAGCTGCTCCCCGAACTTCTCCCTCTCCTCGTTGGTCAAGCTGAGCTTCGCCAGCTCGGCGATGTGCTCCACTTCGACGCGGCTCAGTTTCGTTTCTTGACCTGTAAGCAAAGCGACTTTATCCATGTTCGCACCCTGGCGTATTATAACACTTTCGGGCAGGGCAAGCAAATCTGAATGAGATCAGTATCATCTTACAGCTCTAAGTCTGTCGCTGAGCCACGCTGTTGCTTTCAGCATCGCCAGCTCCACCCTATCCTGATAGCGCCAGAAAGCCAGAGCGATGGCTGCCAAGCCAGTGATGAAGAACGCTGCTTGGATTTGAGTGAGGGCGGCAGCGTTAGCGCCCACAAAGTTGGTCACGAAAATGCCCGGCAGGCGGCCGATGGCAGCCAATACGACTAGCTCGGGTAGGGGCAGGGTGGTGAGACCAGCCAGGAAGCAGGCTACATCGTCGGGCAGAAATGGGAAGAGAAAGATGAGGAAGAAGAATAGGGCGCCTCTTTGCTGTGAGTAGCTATCGAGGCGTTCCAGTGTCTCTCTTTTGATCAGCCTCTCTGCCCAGGGTCGTCCGAAGCGTCGAGCCAAGGCCATGGCCAGGCTGGAGCCAGCAATCACCCCGATCAGGCTGTAGACGGTCCCCCAGGCCGTGCCAAAGAGGTAGCCGTTAGCGGCATCTATGACCTGGCCGGGGATGGGGGCCAGGAGCACCTGGGCTACGTGCAACAAGATAGTGGCCAGCGGTGCCCAGTACCCAAACCTCGTCACGAACTCCTGTACTTTGGCTGTGTCAGCAAAGAAAGATAGCAGTGGCCTGCGCCAGATGAGCAAGGCTATGATCGCAAAGGCGAGAAGCCCCAAGACAGCTATCGTCCGTCTCCGAATTCTACCCATGCCCCCAATCATACCAGCGAAAGTCGAAATCGTCAAGCGTCAAACGTGATACCCTAATGATTTGCGCTTTTTGGCTTTTTTGGTTATCATTAAGGCAGGATTTAGCAGCGCACAAATTCCCGGATCGGTGGCCAGTTCGAGGTGACGATTGCATTACAAGTTCGATTGGGATCCCGCAAAAGAGAAGAATAACATCAGTAAACACAAGGTGTCTTTTCGTAGAGCGGCGACGGTGTTTCGCGATCCTAATCAACTTTCCATTTACGATGAGGAGCACAGTGAATACGAAGATCGTTGGGTAACAATCGGTATTGATAGTGGTGGCGTTTCGCGGGTCATTGTTCATACGTTCAAGCAAATCGAGGCAGGTTTGTGTGAAATTCGCATCATTTCAGCGCGCAAAGCCATAGGTAGAGAGGCAAGACAATATAGAAAGGGAAGCCAATGAAAGCAGAATACGATTTTTCTAAAGGTGAACGAGGCAAATTCTACCATCCCGATGCTGTGTTGAGCTTTCCGGTGTACCTTGAGCCAGACGTGAGTGACTTTATGGGTCAACTGGCAGATGAAAAAGATGTTGACATTCAGGAATTAGTCAACCAATGGCTTAGGGTAAATATCCAGTTGGTTCAAAGTGTACAGCAGCGGGGCTGAGCGGCCATGAATATCAATACCAAGAGGCGCATTTTGCGCAGGCGCAAAAAGAAGAATAACAGTGGCCTGCTGTTACGTTTGCTTATTGGCGCGGTAGCTATGGTCTTTTTCGCTGCCACTCTACTTGGCATTTCGGGCATCGGCACGGCGGTTGGCGTGTACGCCTACTACGCTAAAGACCTGCCCGACCCTGGCCGGATCGAGACGGATCAGGAGGAATTCGAGACCACCAAGATCTACGACCGCACCGGCCAGGTGCTCCTCTACGAGATCTTCGACCCTCGGTTTGGCGACCGTACCTGGGTTCCGGTGGATCAGATGCCGATTTACCTGCGCCAGGCTACCATCGCCATTGAGGACAAGAGCTTCTACGAGAATCCTGGATTCGATATCAGGGGCTTTGCTCGGGCCTTTTACTATTACACCCTGCGAGGCGGCCAGGTTCAAGGAGGCAGCACTATCACCATGCAGTTGATCAAGAATGTGCTGATCCCTCTGGAGGAGAGGTATCAGGTGCTCTACTCTCGGAAGATCAAGGAGTTCATCCTGGCCCTGGAGATCTCGCGACGCTATAGTAAAGATCAGATTCTGGCCTGGTACTTGAACTCCAACTTCTATGGCAACCTGGCCTATGGCGTGGAAGCGGCAGCTAAGGTCTACTTTGATAAGCCTATCCAGGAGTTGAACTTAGCTGAAAGCGCTATGCTGGCTGCCGTGCCCCAGTACCCTGGCCTGAACCCCATTGATAATCCAGGGGAGGCTCGCAAGCGCCAACACCTGGTGCTGGACGCCATGATGCGTCAGGGCTACATCACCGCCGAAGAGGCCCTGGCAGCCAAGTACCAAAAGCTGGACATCAAAGCCCGCGAGGATCGTTACGACATCATCGCCCCCCACTTCTCCATCTATGCTCGCAAGCGTTTGGAGGAGATGCTCGGCCCTGAGCTGGTGCACCGCGGTGGGCTGCGAGTCTACACCACCATAGACCTGGAGATGCAAGACCTGGCTCTGGAAATCGCTCGGAAGCGGGTGGCCGAACTGCAAGCCGAGGAGCGGAATGTTTCCAATTCTGCCGTGGTGGTCATCACCCCCCGAAGCGGTGAGATCCTGGTCATGCTGGGCAGCCTCGACTACTGGGACGACAAGATCGCTGGTGAGGTCAACGTGGCTTTGGCTAATCGCCAGCCTGGCTCGTCCTTCAAGCCTTTTACCTACGTGACCGCTTTCTCTCAAGGCTATACGGCGGCTACGATGATCATGGATATACGCACCGCCTTCCCTGACCCACCCTATCCACCCTATGTACCGGAGAACTACAGCCGCAAGTATCATGGCCCCAAGCTAATACGCCAGACCCTGGCGCGCTCTTATAACATGCCAGCTGTTAAGGTGCTGGACATGGTTGGGGTAGAGAATGTTATCAACACCGCTCACCGCCTGGGCATAACCACCCTGAACGAAGATTACTACGGGCTGAGCTTGACTCTGGGCGGAGGCGAGGTCAAACTGCTGGACATGACCTACGCCTTCAGCGTGTTCGCCAATGGTGGGACCATGGCCGGAGTGCCTGTGGAAGAGCCACAATTGGGTTATCGCGAGCTAGACCCGGTGGCCATCCTGCGGGTCGAGGATCGGGATGGGAACATCATCTGGCAATATGCTACCCCTGAGACCAGAGAGGTCCTAAGCCCCCAGTTGGCCTATCTCCTTACCGACATCTTGTCCGACAACAGCGCTCGAGCGCCAGCTTTTGGCTGGGAAAGCCCGCTGCTCCTCAGCCGCCCGGCCGCGGCCAAGACTGGCACCACCAACGACTTCCGTGATGCCTGGACCATAGGCTACACCCCCCAAATAGCCACGGGCGTCTGGGTGGGTAACAGCGGCAACGAGTCCATGAAGCACGTACCTGGGGGGAGCGGAGCTGGTCCCATCTGGCACGACTTTATGGAGAGGGTGCTGGAGGAGATGCCCGTGGAAGAATTCGCAAGGCCGCCAGGCTTTGAGGAGGTGGAGGTCTGCTCCGTCTCGGGAATGTTGCCCACAGAGCATTGTCCTCACAAGGTCAAGGAGATATTCATTGAGGGGACGGCCCCCACGGCGTACTGCAATGTCCATCAGGTATTTCGAGTCAACAGGGAGACCAGCAAGCTGGCCACGGTTTACACTCCGCCCGAGCTGGTGGACGAGGTGGTCTATGAGATCTATCCCCCTGAGGCTGCTGACTGGGTGCGCCAGGAAGGTGTCCCCCAGCCGCCGACCCAGTATGACCTGGCCTATGGCCCCAGTCCGGCTTCCGGCGACGTGGCCATCATCAGCCCTGCCCCCTATGCCTACCTCCGGGAAACGATTCCCGTCATCGGCAACGCCAAAGCTCAGAACTTCCAGCTCTATCGCCTGGAGTATGGCCAGGGAATCAACCCCTCAGCCTGGATTCAGATTGGCGGCGATCATTACAACCAGGTCGCTAACGCCCCCCTGGAATATTGGGACGTAAGCGGTCTGGACGGGCTATACACCCTCCAGCTTTCGGTGGTGGATGGAGGAGGGAACTACAGAAAGAGCACCACCCAGGTCACGATAGACAACACCCCGCCTGAGCTCGAGCTCATCTATCCCTACGATGGCCGCATCTATTACATGGAGTACGACGAATGGGTCAACATCTCGGCCACTGCGGTGGACAACTTCTCCATGGATCGGGTGGAGTTTTACTTTGACAACAGCCTGCTGAGCTACAGCACCATAGCTCCTTACAACACCAAGTGGACCATCGTCATGTCCGACACCATTCCTATACCGGGCATGGCGGTGCAGGAGATGCAGATTGTCCAAAACCCGGACGGCAGTGTGACCACCCAGGTGATCACCGTCACCCAGGTGATCACAGATTCGGAGGGCATGCGCATGCAGGTTTTCGCCAACGGGATGACCATCATCTCCGACACCCACGGCTACACCGAGACCCACCAGATACATGTGGTGGCCTACGACGCGGCTGGCAACGAAGTCGAGAGCGAGAAGGTGCGCATCTACGTTGTGCACGAGCAGGAAGAGGAGGAGCAAACCACGGCCTTGCTGCTGGATGACCGGGTGGGTTATCTCGAAGATAGAACGCGGACACGCAGGATTTACGGATAGTGGCATGTCTTATGGCCCATACAAATGCGCAACCAATCCGTAAATCTCTTTATGGGAATCCACCCCTCCCCCGCCCCTCCCTGGGATGGAGGAGTGAATGCATATCCGCCCCGTCCGTTAAATCCGCTAAGTCCGTTGTTCCCCCCTCCCTGGTGAGCGCAATCTGCCATCTCCTGCGCATCCCCTTTCGCTTCGCCCCTCGAAGTGCTTCGTTCAACGCCCCCAGCTCGATCCTGATCATCAAGCCCTGCTGCCTGGGCGATGTGCTCATGGCTACGCCGGTGATAGCGGCCTTGCGCCAGGCCTTCCCCAGGACCAGGATTGACTTCGCTGTGGGCGACTGGTCGCGGGCCATGGTCGAGAACAATCCTCACCTGGACGGCCTCGTGGATTGCGGCCCAGTAGGGAGCGGCAGCCATTATTCCTGGCGCGAGTATCTTGACCTGGTCAGACGGATCCGCGCTGGAAGGTATCAGGCTTGCTTCGTCCTGGATCGCTCCCCGCTGATCAGCCTGCTGCCGTACTTAGGTGGCATCCCCCAGCGGGTGGGCCTGGATAGCCAGGGCCGGGGCTTCTCGTTGACCGTTGGCGTGCCGGTGGCGAGCCTCAAGCATGAGGCAGAACTCTATCTCGACACAGTGCGGGCCGTGGGCATTGAGGTGAAGGATCCGAGGCTGGAGTTCTATCCCACTGAGGAAGATCGCCGCCATATCGCCGAGATGTTGAGAGCTGCGCCCCGAGCCCCCCTGGTCGTCATTCACCCGGCGGGGGGGAGCAATCCGGGGATGACCCTATCGGCCAAGCGTTGGCCGCCCCAGCGCTTCGCCGCTCTGGCCGACCGCCTCATCGAGGAGGGTGTGGCTCAAGTATGCCTGGTGGGCGGACCGGAGGATGGGCCTATCGCTGCCGCGATCAAAGATGGCATGAAACAAGAGCCTTGTGATTTGACGGGACAGTTGGCCTTTGGGCAGTTGGGCGCTCTTTTGGAGCGGAGCGACCTGTTTATTGGCCATGACACGGGAGCCATGCACCTGGCGGTGGCTGTGGGCGCGCCGGTGGTGGCCATATTCGGCCCCTCTGACCCGAGGACGTATGGCCCTTACGGTGAGAATAGCGTGGTGCTCTGGCACGACGTAGGCTGCAATCCTTGTCTGCTGCACGGTCGTTGGGATGCCACCTGTAGCCGCTTCAGGTGCATTGAGGCAGTTACGGTGGAGGAGGTGTGGCAGGCCGCGATCACTTCTCTATGATGACTCGGAAATCCCCATGATAAAAACTCGGGTACGCCACGGCACATTCCAGAGAGTCGGCTGAAAAGCCGACTTTTGTTTTTGTCTGCGAATTTGCGTTCGTGGGTCAGAGAGTGTAAGTCTTTTTTCACGCAACCTTCATCCCAAATTCACACTATTTTTACCCACAAACTGGGGGTAATCTGGTATAATGCAGACAGTTCACTAAGTTTACAGCACATTCGCCCGCTTTCGGGAGAGGTTCTTGGATAATCAGGGCTTTGGAAAAGGAGGTGCAAAAATGGCGGAAGGTAGGATGAATCTCATGACCGCTAAGGAGACTGCTAGATACTTGCGGGTTAGCATGTTCACCCTGAGCAAGATAGATAAGGGGGGTGGGTTAGTGCCTTACCGCACTCCAGGGGGACACCGCAGGTACAGCATCAGGATGTTGAACCGATACCTCAATAGTAGCCGACATCAAAGAAAGGAGGTGTGAAAATGGCCAGGAAGAGGGTAAGCCTCATGACCGCCAGGGAGGCTGCGAAGTACCTGCGGGTGAGCCAGTTCACTCTGGGCAGGATAGAGAGATTGGGTGGATTGATACCTTACCGCACTCCAGGGGGGCATCGCAGGTACAGCCTCAGGATGTTGAACAGATATCTCAACAATAGCCGCCGTTAATTCTTAAAGAAAGGAGGCGCAAAAATGGCCAGGAAGAGGGTAAGCCTCATGACCGCCAGGGAAGCAGCGAAGTACCTACGGGTGAGCCAGTTCACTCTGGACAGGATAGAGAGAGCGGGTGGATTGGTGCCTTACCGCACTCCAGGGGGGCATCGCAGGTACAACGTCAGGATGTTGAACCAATACCTCAATAGCAGCCGTCGTTAGATTCTCAAAAGAAGCATGAGTTAGAGCCTCATAACTTCTTACTCATTGAGCTGGCTGCATCGCCCATTTTGACTTGTTGAGCCGACATAGGGTCCAGAAGAGCGTTTAGGGCTTTGCAGCCGGCTCACCCATTGAGGGGATCGCCCATCCCTGTTCAGCTAGGCCAGTAGCTAGAACAGGGCTTTTCATGTATAATAGGGGGCGTAGGAGGGAGAAGTTGAATCTTGGCAATACGAGCTTGCACATCGTCAGCGATGGCCGCGCCTGGATGGACGGCGGGGGACACTTCGGACTGGTGCCCAAGGTGCTGTGGGAGAAAGTCGTTCAGGCCGACGAGTTGAACCGAATCCCCATGGCCCTGAACTGCCTGCTCGTCGTCTCCGAGGGCAAAAGGATACTGGTGGATACCGGCTTTGGCGACAAGCTGTCCCCTAAGGAGCGCGAGATCTACAGCATCGCTGGCGAGAGCCGCCTGGTGGGGGACTTGCGCCGCCTGGGCTTCGCCCCTGAGGACATTGATATCGTCATCAACACCCATCTCCACTCTGACCACTGCGGCGGCAACACCATCCTGCGCGATGGAGAGGTCGTGTCCACCTTCCCCCACGCCGAATACTGGATCCAACGCCTGGAGTGGGCCGACGCCCGTTACCCCAACGAGCGCACCAGAGCCACCTACCTGGCCGAGAACTTCGTCCCCTTGGAAGAGCGCGACAAGTTGCGCCTCCTTTGCGGCGACACCCGCGTCACCTCCGAGGTGCGCTGCGTGGTCACACGTGGCCACACCCGCGCCCACCAGAGCGTGATCATCGAATCAGGTGGGGAGGCGGCCATCTACCTGGGTGACCTGGCCTCTTGGACGATACAAATGGAGCGCCTGGCCTGGACATCCGCCTTCGACGTAGAGCCGCTGGAGACCATCGAGACCAAGCGCCGCATTAGAAATTGGGCTTTGGAGAAAGTCGCCCTCCTCATTTTCGACCACGACTCGCGGGTGCGGATGGGGTATCTGCGGGAGGACAAAGGGGGATACAAAGTGGAGGCTGTTTGAGGGTGCCCATCGTTGATGGCTTTCACTTCTGGAGTCCGGGGATCAGCCGTTGCGCGTTTCGGACGTAGAGTTTTTCCAGCACATCGTCTGGCAGGCCGACAGCGTCCACCTTCCAGCATCCCTGAATGGGGAATGGGTGGTCAATGTGCCGCGCGCCCGTCTCGAAAAAGCGCCAATGGGCGTCGTAGAAGTGGTTGAACTCCGCCACGTCCTGCCGGGCCCGATCATAAAAAACATCCCAACCGATCACCAGATCAGTGCCAAAGATCACGCGGTCCTGATGTTTGAGGAAGAGCGCTTGCACTTCCTCTGGCGGGTGACGGCCAAACTCACCGATGCGGGCGCTGGTGTCCACGTAGAAGTTGGGATAGCGCTCCAGACAGTCATCCACGTAGGCCAGGTTCTCTGGATAGTTGCCCAGGTGCGCGCCGATGAACGTCGTGCCGGGGTGTCGCTCGATGACCCGGTTGCGCTGGGCCAACAGGGTATCATGGTCGGGGAATTCCGGTGCGCCGAAGTGCCAGTCGGGGTGGGCCTGCAACTCCTCCCAGCGCTCGTTCTTCGTTAGCGAAGCGGCGTTCTCCGTTAGCGAAGCGGCGTTCTCGTCCAGCGGCTGGAAAAAGGCCAGTGGGTCGGCGGTATGGATGAGCACGGGCATACCCAGTTCGCCGGCCTTGGCCCACAGGGGGGTCAAACGCTGATCGTCCACAGAGATGAGGTTGCCAGCGGCGTCTTTGTGTCGCAATCCCAGCTCTTTGAAGATCTTGAGCCCGTGGGCTCCGGCCTCCACCTTACGCTCCAGTTCTTCCGCCATGCGCTCGCCGAAGCCGGGAGAGGTGTCGCTGAAATCGGGGGTGGTGAAATAGACCATGCGATCACCCAAAGCCTCCCGAAAGGCGCGCATTCCCTCTTGGAAGGGGATACCGAGCACCTCGAGGATGTCCAGGTTGACCACGCTGCTCAGGTTGTTGGCCTCCATGATGTCGGCCATGACCTTCGCCATGTCCGGGTGAACGTGCACGTGGGCGTCAATAACAGGGCGATTGTGAAATGTCAACTTCTTTTCCTCATGCAGCCCGTGCCAACAAAGTTGGCCTATCACTTCTGGCACCTGGAGCAGAAGTACGTCCCCCGTCCGCCGACCACCGTGCGCTCGATGGTCGTCCCGCAGCGGGGGCAGGGCTGGCCCGTGCGCCTGAACACCCGAAGGTGCTCCTGATTTCCCCCCTCCCTCCCCTCGGCGTCACGGTAATCGCTGAAGGTGGTCCCCCGATTTCGGACCCCCTGGGCCAGCACTCGGCGGATGGCGTGATACAGACGCTCGATCTCTGAGGCCGTGAGCGTGTCCGCCTTGCGTTCGGGATGGATGCGGGCGGCGAAGAGGGCTTCATCGGCGTAGATGTTGCCGATGCCGGCTATGAACCGCTGATTCAGGAGCAGAGGCTTGACCTTGCCCTGTCTTCCGGAGAGGAGGGCGGCGAAATCGGTCGGGGTGAAATCGTCGTCCAAAGGCTCCGGTCCCAGCTTGCCCACTATCTCGTCCTCGTCGTCCACCAGATAGACCCGGCCCAGCTTCCGCACGTTGTTGAAGCGCAGTTGTCCTGTAGTACAACTATAGGGCAGCTGCCGCCCATCGTCCAACTCGAAGATCAGGTGGTCGTGCTTGTCGAGCTCGTCGCCGCAATTTTTGATCAGAAGCCGGCCCGTCATACGTAGGTGGATGATCAGGCTTCCCCCGCCGGATAGGGCGAAGACCAGGTACTTGCCTCGCCTTTTCAGGCCGAGGATCCTCTGGCCAACGAGGCCCTGCTCGAACTCCTCCACCGACGGCGTGGCGACCAGGTTCTCCCAGCCGACGCGGACGCCGGTGAATTTGCGACCCACGAGAGGCCCTCGCAAGCCCCGGACGATGGTTTCAACCTCTGGCAGTTCAGGCATGTCACCCCTTGAGAAGAAGCACGGCTGCCGAGTAAGGATCTAGCTCACGGCGAATGATGCTGTCAACAAGACTATCGAACCGCGCTTCATCCAGTCCCTCGAAGAAGCCCCTTGCTATCTCTTGAGTGATTATGCTCCTGAGCTCTCCCTTGATACGCTCTCGCTCGCGCCGTTGGAGATTCCCGCTCTCTCGCAAATGAGCAGCATGTTCTTCGATGGCTTCTACTACCGCGCCGATGCCCTCACCGTGGAGGGCTATCGTCCTGCAAATGGGAGGTCGCCACTCAGGAGACTGGGAAGAAAGGTGCGAGGAGTGGTCGAGGTCCAGGATCATCTGCAAGGCCATGGCGGTCCTATCGGCTCCTTCCCGGTCGGCCTTATTGACCACGAAGATGTCGGCGATCTCGGTGATGCCGGCCTTGAATGCCTGGATCTCGTCGCCCAGGCCGGGCGCTTCCACCACGATGGTGGTGTGGGCCGCCTTGGCAATGTCCACCTCCGATTGGCCGGCCCCCACCGTCTCCACAAAAATCGTCTGGTAGCCAGCGGCGTCCAGCACTTTTACAGCGTCAGCGGTGGCCCTGGCCAGCCCCCCCAGGGTGCCGCGAGTAGCCATGCTGCGGATGAAGACGCCCGGATCTCCCGACAGGTCCCGCATCCTGATACGGTCGCCTAAGAGGGCCCCGCCGGAGAAAGGGCTGCTGGGATCTACCGCGATGATGCCCACCGTGCGGTCCCTCTTGCGGTAGACTTTGGCCAACTCATTGACCAGGGTACTCTTGCCCGTGCCTGGCGCCCCGGTCACGCCCACGATGTGAGCCTGGCCGGTGTGGGGGTAGAGCGCGGCCAGAGCCTCTTGAGCCTCGGCCCCATCGTTCTCGATTATCGTAATTAGACGGGCGATGGCGCGGCGGTCGCCCGTCAGTAGTCGTTTGATGAGTTCCATGATGTCAGGTGGGTCGGTACATTGGTAGATTCGTAAGTTCGTAAGTTCGTAGATTCGTAGGTTCGTGGATCAGTTGGCGAATGTACGAATCTACGGGTTCACGAGTTTACGGATTTACCGCTTACCGATCTCCTCCTCGATGAATTTGATCACCTCTTGGGTGGATGTGCCCGGCCCAAAAATGCCCCGGACACCCAGCTCGTTGAGGGCTGGCACATCCTCATCGGGGATGATTCCCCCGACAACGACCAACACGTCGTCCAGACCGTTCTCCTTTAGAAGGTTGACGATGCGGGGCAAGAGCGTCATGTGGGCCCCGGAGAGGATGGAGAGGCCCACCACATCCACATCCTCCTGCAGGGCCGCCTCCACGATCATCTCCGGCGTCTGGCGGAGGCCGGTGTAGATGACCTCCATTCCTGCATCGCGCAGTGCCCGGGCCACTACCTTGGCCCCGCGGTCGTGGCCGTCCAGACCTGGCTTGGCAACAAGCACTCGGATCTTCTTTTCAGGCATAGATACCTCCAATATCTAATATCCAATATCCGACCTTACAGAAACACTGGCTCACGATACTCCCCAAACACCTCACGGAACACGCCGCATATCTCACCCAAAGTGGCATAAGCGCGCACCGCATCGAGGATATAGGGCATCAGGTTCTCAGTGCCCTGGGCTGCCTCCCGTAGGGCCTCCAGCCGCTGGGCTACCAACTCGTTGTCCCGTTCCCTCCTGACCCGGGCCAGTCGCTCCCGCTGCCGCCGCTCTCCCTCGCGATCAATCTCCAGGAGGGGAATGGCTACGTGCTCCTCGGTCAAATAGTCGTTGACGCCGACAACGGTGCGTTGGCCAGCAAGCGAAGCGGCGTCAATCTCGCGCTGATAGCGGTACGCGCTCTCAGCGATCTCCCGCTGAGGGAAGCCTCTCTCGATAGCGCCTAACATACCCCCCAGGGACTCTATCTTCCGAAAGTACTCGTAAGCCTCCTCCTCCATTCGATTGGTCAGGGCTTCGACGAAGTAGCTGCCGGCCAGGGGATCAACAGTGTTGACCACGCCCGATTCGTGGGCGATGATCTGCTGGGTGCGGAGAGCGATGCGCACCGCAGACTCCGAGGGCAGAGCCAAGGCTTCGTCCATAGAGTTGGTGTGCAGGCTCTGGGTCCCGCCCAGCACGGCGGCCAGGGCCTGGATTGCCGTGCGCACGATGTTGTTCTCCGGCTGCTGGGCCGTGAGGGAGCAGCCGGCGGTCTGAGTGTGAAAGCGCATCCACCAGGAGCGGGGGTTCTTGGCCCCGAACTTCTCCTTCATCTCCCGCGCCCAGATGCGGCGCGCAGCCCTGTACTTGGCGATCTCTTCGAAGAAGTCGTTGTGGGCGTTGAAGAAGAAGGAGAGGCGAGGGGCGAACTCGTCCACATCGATGCCCCGCTCGATGCCCCACTTGACGTATTCGAAGCCGTCGGCCAGGGTAAAGGCCAACTCCTGGGCAGCGGTAGCGCCGGCCTCGCGGATGTGATAGCCGCTGATGGAGATGGTGTTCCACTGGGGCAGATGCCTGGCGCCGAACTCGAAGGTATCTACGACGAGACGCATGGACGGCTGTGGAGGGAAGATGAATTCTTTTTGGGCGATGTATTCTTTGAGGATGTCGTTCTGGGTAGTGCCGCCCAAAACCTCCATGGGGATGCCTCGTTTTTCGGCCGCGGCGATGTACATGGCCCAGATGACGGCCGCGGGGGAGTTAATGGTCATGGAGGTGGTGATCTCGTCCACGGGAATGTCGTCGAAGAGGAGCTCCATATCGGCCAGGGAGGAGACGGCCACCCCGCACTTGCCGAACTCGCCTTCGGCCTCGGGGTCGTCGGTATCGTAGCCGTACAAGGTGGGCATGTCGAAGGCCACCGAAAGGCCAGTCTCGCCGTGCTCCAGGAGATACTTGTAGCGGGCGTTGGTCTCCTCGGCTGTGCCGAAGCCGGCGAACATGCGCATCGTCCACAGCCGCCCCCGGTGCATCGTGGGTTGCACGCCCCGGGTGAAGGGATACTGGCCGGGAAAGCCCAGGTCGCGCTCGTAATCGAGATCGGCAATGTCGAGGGGGGTGTAGAGTCGCTCTACAGGAGCACTGGAGGTAGTGATAAAAGTATCGCGCCGCTCAGGGAAACGGTTCAGCGTCTTTCTGAGAGTAGCCTCCTCCCACCTATCCTGCTCTTCCCTTAGCTCGTCCAGCTTCGCCTTGTCGTCCATTTGAACCTCCGGTTGACAAAATCAATACTCGATCCCTCGCCTTCCCCTTATTCCCTCAGCATACGGATGCTTGATGTCCAGCATCTCCGTCACCAGGTCGGCCCGCTTGACCACATCGGGATGGGCATGGCGGCCGGTGAGCACCAGCTCAACCTTCCCCGGCTTGGCATCGAGCAGACCCAGTACCTCGGCCAGGCTGATTAGCCCGAAGTCCAAAGCCACGTTTATCTCATCGAGGATCACGATGTCGTACTGGCCGCCAAAGATGACCTGGCGGGCGTGATCCAGGGCTTGGTGAGCCTGGCGGATGTCCTCAGGGTCGGGGTTGTCTTTGTCCACGAACTCGGGGCGGCCAAACTGGCGCAAGGTGATGTTGGGCAACTTCTCTGCGCTGACCAGCTCACCGTAGTCAGGCCAGCCCTTCATGAACTGGATGATGTAGACCTTGAGCCCTTGTCCCGCTGCCCGGAGGGCCAACCCCAGGGCAGCGGTGGTCTTGCCCTTGCCAAGGCCGGTGTAAACCTGGATGAGACCGCGTTCTAAAGGCATGAGATTCTCCTTCCCCCGTTCCCCCAACTTTGGGGGCTAGGGGGCATTCACTGGCGCGGCTTTTCGATCAGCTCGATGAGCACGCCGTGGGCGCTTTTGGGATGCAGGAAGGCTACTCGGCCGTGAGCTCCCTGGCGAGGCTGCTCGTCAATGAGCCGGACTCCCTTGGCCGCCAAGTCCTGCAGCGCGGCTTCGATGTCCTCCACCTCTAAGCAGATGTGGTGCATCCCCTCGCCTCGCTTCTCCAGGAACTTGGCAACGCCGCTATCCATGGTGAGAGGCTCCACCAACTCCAGTTTGCTCTCGCCCACAGGCAAGAAGGCAACCCTCACCGCCTGCTCCGGCACCTCTTCGACTTCGGTCAACTCAATGCCCATGGCTCCTTCATAAACCTGTAGAGCTTCCTCGATGCTGCGCACAACGATGGCGATGTGGTCTATTTTCTTGATCATGGCTCTACCCCCGATCTGCACTCGCAAAGACTGGTCTACAGCGCCAGCGTGGGTTTGTATTCGCCGAATACTTCCCGCAGCACTCCGCAGATTTCACCCAGGGTGACGTAAGCCTCCACACACTCCAGGATGATGGGCAGCAGATTCCCCTCACCCTGCGCCGTCTCCCTCAATCGAGTCAGCAAGTTCTGCACCTTCTCGCTATCGCGCCGCTCCCTGAGAGCCTGGAGTCGCTCGATCTGCTGCTTCTGTACCGCGGGGTCAACCTTCAGCCGTCGCCAGGTCGTTTTCTCTCGAACCACAAACTCGTTGACGCCTACCACGATCTGCTCCCCTTGCTCCACGGCTCGCTGATAGCGATAGGCGCTCTCCTGGATCTCCCGCTGGATGAAGCCTCGCTCGATGGCTGCCAACGCCCCGCCCAGCGCGTCAATATTCTCGATGTATTCCTTAGCCCTGCTCTCAATTTCGTTGGTCAGCGCCTCGACGTAGTAGCTGCCGGCCAGGGGATCTATGGTATTGGCCACTCCGCTCTCGTGGGCAATGATCTGCTGGGTTCTGAGGGCGATTTGAACCGATTTCTCGGTGGGCAGCGATAATGCCTCGTCGCGGGAGTTGGTGTGCAGCGATTGCGTGCCGCCCAGCACGGCGGCCAGAGCTTGAAGAGTTACTCGCACCACGTTGTTATCGGGCTGCTGGGCAGTCAGGGTGCAACCAGCCGTCTGGGTGTGAAAGCGCAGCATCCACGAGCGGGGCTGGCGCGCTCCGAATCGCTCCTTCATTATCCTGGCCCACAGCCGCCGAGCCGCTCTAAACTTGGCCACCTCTTCCAAGAAGTCGTTATGAGCGTTAAAGAAGAAGGAAATCTGTCCGGCAAATTCGTCCACGTTCAAGCTAGCTTTGACGGCTGCCTCCACGTAGGCGATGGCGTTGGCCAGGGTAAAGGCCACCTCTTGCACCGCCGTCGCTCCAGCCTCACGGATGTGATAACCTGAGATGGAAATGGTGTTCCAGCGGGGGAGGCTCTCTTTGCAGTAAGAGAATGTATCGGTAATGAGTCGCATGGAGGGTTGGGGTGGGAAGATGTAGGTCCCTCGTGCTACGTACTCCTTCAGAATATCGTTTTGGATGGTGCCCCGCAATACCTGGGGATCTATCCCTTGCTTTTTGGCCACCGCCATGTACATGGTGAGGAGGATGGCTGCTGGTGCGTTGATGGTCATGGAGGTGCTGACTTTATCGAGGGGGATGCCTCCGAAGAGGGTTTCCATGTCCTCCAGGGAATCAATGGCCACCCCGACTTTCCCAACCTCTCCCTCGGCCAGGGGATGGTCTGAGTCGTAGCCGATCTGGGTGGGCAGGTCAAAGGCCACTGACAGGCCCGTCTGGCCCTGGGATAGTAGATACTTGTAGCGGCGGTTGGACTCCTCGGCGGCAGCGTAGCCTGCGTATTGGCGCATAGTCCACAGGCGGCCGCGGTACACGGTGGGGTACACGCCGCGGGTGAAAGGGTATTGGCCTGGGAAACCCAAATCCTCGACGTAGTCTGTTTCGGCTTCCTGCGGCGTATAGACCCGCTCCACTTCGATGCCTGAGGACGTTTCAAAGCGCTCCCGACGCTCAGGATGGCGTCGAAGAGCAGGTTCGAGTATCTCGCGCTCCCAGTGCTCTCTATCAAAGAAGTCTTCGCTCATTTGCCTCCCCTATCACTTGGTCAAAAACCCTACTTTGATGACGATCAAACCCTTTGCCTGGGCAGGGCATAGCAATATTACCTCACATCGGGAAGCTTGTCAAGTTCTACTCGGAAGGGAAGCTCAGAGAAGAAGGTTTTTGCTTTTAAATTCACTTTGTGATAAACTTGGGGAAGAACTATAAAGGAGGTTTGAAAATGACGAGGAACAAAGCTCTAGTAGTAATGGTAGTGGTTGCCCTGGGCCTTCTCTGGGCCTGGACGGCTATGGTGGCGGCTTCGCTTGGAGAGTTGGAGTTTGTGGGCTTCCCCAGCGAAATCGCCGCCACAGGCGAAGAAGCTCAGCTCGAAGGATGGTTGAAATTCAATGAGAAAGAACACGAATATTCCACGAACATTCGCTTGTGGGTAGCTGGACATGAAGGGCGAATTGAGCCCAAGTTTATAGCGGGCCCCCTGTACGATGGGGATATGGTCCCCATCACCGTCTATCTCGAAGGAACCCCTGGGGTTGCAACCATGCACGCCGACGACCCGCGGTGTGCACGCGGTAGCTGGACCATCCAGCTCGTAGGGGCAACCCCGACGAGCACGCCAACAAGTACGCCTACCAGTACCCCCCTACCGACGAACACGCCTACCTCCACCTCGACGCCGACCAACACGCCCACACCCACGCCCACGCCTACAGATACACCAACCTCGACACCCACCCCTACGCCTACGCCGATCCCTAAACTGGGCGTGCCCTTCCAAGTGCCCGTCATCCAAGTTGGAGAAGGATGGGAGACACTGATCCAGGTGCAGAATGTGGGCTTTCTGCCGACCAGTGCCATCATGTTCCTGTGGGGAGACTACTCCGACTTGTGCCCCGACAACGACCCCGGCCCCATAGCCAGACTCTGTTCTGACTCGATCTCTCCTGGCAGTGCTTGGACGGTGAACGGAGGTGACCTGGCCGGAGCGAGGGCGGCTATAGCCTATCCGGTCTCGCTGGATCAGGCGGGTACGAAATGCGAAGAGGCCCAAAACGCTGTGGGCGATTCCTCGGCCTGGCGTACTTGGATAGAGCAGTGGGAAGCCGAAGCTCGAGGTGGAGTCTTGGCAGTGACAGTCCATCGGGTGGGACCGGACGATGGCGGCACAACCGTCTCCAGCACATACACCGGCATCTCAGAGGACTTAGAAGCAAGTGCCCCATTTGCTTACTTCGTTCCTATGATCAAAAGGGCTTATGACGGTTCTGACACGGAGCTCTATATCCAGAACTCTGGTCAGGTTTGTACATCGGTGTGGATCCACTACCAGGGGCAGGAGAGCTGTCAGCGTGAGTATGATCAGCACATTGAGCAACTGACGCCAGGCGAGACCTATCGTACGGACGTGCCGGAAGATCTGGGCGATGGCTGGCGAGGATCAGCCTCGATCAGCGCCAACGCGCCCCTGGGCATCGTCGTGGACGAATGGGGCCATGATACGCTCTTCACTCATCAGGTGCCGATGTTGGCAGAGGTCAGCGGCTCTTTGGTCAGCTATGGCCCCTTGATCTACCTGGGCCAGGAATGGAGCACCGTTGTCCAGGTACAGAACCTGACTCAGACGGCGCAGCCCACCTTCGTCACGGTGAGCTTCTTGGGCGAAAACGGTGAGCTTGTCCACTCCCTAAGCGATTGGATATGCGCCAACGGCTCCCAGAGCTTCTACGTCCCGGCCTTCGACGCACTGCCTGGTCAGTTTATAGGCGCAGCAGTGATCGAATCGCAAAGCCGTATCCTGCCGCCAACGCAAGACGAGATCCCCGGCTCGCCGGTTTATGCCATGGTAAAGCTGTTCAGCTCCAATACGGGGCAGGGGATGAGCTACAATGCCATACCGCAGGATCGGGTGGAAGGAATAGAGGCCATCGCTCTACCCCGCCTGGTGAAGAACGATCAGGGCTGGAGCTCAGAGATCGCCTTTCGTAATAACTCAGTCCAGAACAGGCTGCACGTCGCGCTGGACATCTACGGTGGGGATGGCCCGTTAACCACCGTGCCCCTGACCATCGAACCCAACCAGGTGAGCTACGTCAGGCTGGACGACCTGGGCAGTGTGCCTGATGCCTTCACTGGGTCGGGCGTGATATGGATCACAGATGTGGAGGGGGACGGGCCGCCTTTGCCCGCCGTGGTAGTGGTGGAGAAGGCCAGCGGCAGCGGCGACTTGACCGAAGGCTACGAGGGTATCCCGCTGGCTGACGGCTATCCCCGTAGTGATGGCGATCAGCCGACGGCCACACCGACGGCCACACCAACGGCCACGCCGACAGCTACCAACACCCCGACGCCCACGCCAACGGCCACGCCGACTCCAACTGGCACAGCGACAACCACGCCAGAGTACACGCCGACATTGAAACGGATATACCTGCCAATCATCCCCAAAAGATAACAGCCGCAGGGGTGGGTGAACATTGGGGGGAGATAATAAATGCTAGCCAAGGTTACCAGTTGCGCCGTAGTCGGCCTGGACGGAGCCATCGTCGAAGTAGAAGTAGACACCTCGCGCGGGCTGCCTAGCTTAACTATCGTCGGCCTGCCCGACGCGGCTGTCCAGGAATCGCGGGAGCGGGTGAGATCGGCCATAAAGAACTCGGGTTTGATCTACCCCAACAAACGCCTCACAGTCAACCTGGCTCCGGCCGACCTGCGCAAAGAGGGTCCGGCCTACGACCTGCCCATCGCCGTGGGCATCCTCCTGGCTTCTGAGCAGGCCTGGCCCGATCGGGTCGAGAACGCCCTCTTCGTCGGTGAACTCTCCCTCGACGGCGGGGTTCGCCACACCACCGGCATCCTTCCCATGGCGGCCCTGGCCAAAGAGCGCGGCCTTCACACCGCTTTCGTGCCAGCAGTAGACGCGCCCGAGGCGGCCCTCATCCAGGAGCTAGAGGTCATACCCGTAACGGATCTCTCATCCCTCGTCGCCCACCTCCAGGGGCTGCGTTCCATTGAACCGTATCGCTGTGGCTTGGACCTCAGCGCCGACGAGCTCCCGCCCTATGCTGTGGACTTCTCCCACATCAAGGGCCAGGAGCACGTAAAGCGGGCCTTGGAGGTGTCAGCGGCAGGCGGCCACAACGTGATCATGACCGGCCCGCCGGGCGCTGGCAAGACCCTGTTGGCGCGTTCCATGCCATCCATCCTGCCCCGGATGACGGCGGATGAGTGCATTGAGGTAACTAAGATCTACTCCGTGGCCGGATCGCTGCCGCCGGAGACCCCGCTGATTCGCCATCGGCCCTTCCGTGCTCCCCATCATACCATCAGCCACGCCGGCCTGGTGGGCGGTGGGCGTTGGCCCCGCCCTGGGGAGATCAGCCTGGCCCATCGCGGCGTCCTTTTCCTGGATGAACTGCCAGAGTTCGGCATGCGGACCCTTGAGGTTTTGCGTCAACCCCTGGAGGATCACGTCGTGACCATCAGCCGGGCCGCGGGCACCCTGACCTTCCCAGCCAACTTCATGCTGATCGCTGCCATGAATCCTTGCCCCTGCGGCTATTTTGGCGATCCTGTCAAGGAGTGCACCTGCTCCCTTTCGATGGTCAGTCGCTACCAGAAGCGCATCAGCGGGCCACTCTTGGACCGCATTGACATCCACGTCGAGGTGCCCAGGGTGGAGTACGACAAGCTGACCGACGATCGGCTGGGTGAACTCAGCGCCAGCATTCGGGCTCGAGTGGAGCGGGCGCGGGAAGTGCAGCGTCAGCGCTTCGCCGACACATCGCTGAGCTGCAACGCCGACATGGGGCCGGCTGAGGTCAGGGAGTACTGTAAGCTTGACGAGGCGGGGCGCAGTCTGCTGAAGGCAGCCATGCAACAACTGGCCATGAGCGCCAGGGCTTTTCACCGCGTTCTGAAGCTAGCTCGCACCATCGCCGATCTGGCGGGTTCGGAGCGGATAGAGACGAGTCATCTGGCCGAGGCCATCCAGTATCGACCGAGGCGGCAAGTCTGATGCCTTAGGACGAAATTTGATAATATGCTCGATGTATGATATAGTAGTAATAGTAGTAGAGAGATTATACTGAACGCACTAGCTAGAGCGAGAACAAACCAGCCGATGGCACAGTCGAAACGTCAAGAAGAATCGAATACAACGCAAAAACTACTGGAGAAGGCCAATAAGCGAGGATATGTCACCTCTAGTGAGATATTAGAGGCCTTTCCCCAGGCAGAGACGGCCCTTCCCCTACTGGAAGAGTTCTTCACCTACCTCCACGACCAGGGCATTGAGATCTACGAAAGCGAGGAGGAGGCCGAGGAGGAAAGGAAGAAGGCGGAAGCCGGGGAGCCGTCAGCTTTGGTGGAGGATTTCGAGAAGGCCCTTGACCTAAGCGAGATTGCTGCTGACGACACTATCACTCTATATCTCAAGGAGATGGCCCGTGTGCCCCTTCTAACCCCCGAGCAAGAAACGGAACTGGCTCGTCAAGTGGAGCATGGGCGTTCGGCCCAACGACGCCTTGCTAGCGACGGCCATGATCCCGAGAAAAGGGAGAGGCTGATGCGGAGAATCAAGCGGGGTGAAGAGGCCCGCCAGCATCTCATCAAGGCCAACACCAGGCTGGTGGTTAGTATAGCCAAGAGATACCTGGGCCATGGGGTGCCCTTCCTGGACCTCATCCAGGAGGGCAACCTCGGCCTGATGAAGGCCGTGGAGAAGTTCGACTACCATCGAGGCCATCGCTTGTCTACCTACGCCACCTGGTGGATCAGACAGTCTATCACCCGAGCCCTGGCCGAGCAAGGGCGAACTATCCGCGTTCCAGTCCACATGAGCGACCGCATCCGAAAACTATACCGGACAGCGCGAGAATTGGAGCAGGAATTGGGGCGACAGCCCAGCCCGGAGGAGATAGCTGAAGAAGTCGGGCTGGAGCCAAATAAAGTGCAGTGGATACTCAGAGCCTCGCGGCGCCCGATCTCTCTAGAGAGACCAGTGGGCGAGGAGGAAGACAGCGAACTGGGGAACTTCATCGAAGACCAAAAGATCGTGGCGCCGTCGGAAGCCGCCTACCGACATCTGTTGGCAGAGACCATGGGGGACGTTTTGGGCACCCTCAGCCCCAGGGAGGCGCGGATCCTACGGCTGCGCTTCGGCCTCCAGGACGGACACAGCTATACCCTGGAGGAAGTGGGGCAGAAATTCGGCCTGACTAGAGAACGCATCCGTCAAATCGAGGGTGAAGCTTTGCGCAAGCTGCGTCACCCCCGGCGCAGCCGCCGACTGAAGACCTATCTCGGTTAGCCTTGTGGAGCAGCATGAACATTGTCGTAACCGGCTCCATCGCCTACGATTATCTAATGACTTTTCCGGGCTACTTCGTCGAGCACATCCTGCCCGACCAACTGGACCACATCTCTCTCAGTTTCCTGGTGGACGAGATGCGGCGACAACGGGGTGGCTGCGCGGCCAACATCGCCTATAGCCTGGCTCTACTGGGCGAGCCCCCGCGGGTTATGGCCACGGCGGGGCAAGACTTCGGTGAATATCGCCAGTGGCTGGAACAACAGGGGGTGGACACCTCGCTCATCCGCGATGAACCAGATCTGTTCACCGCCTCGTTCTTCGTCAACACCGACCGGGGCGGCAACCAGATCGCCAGCTTCTACACCGGTGCGATGGCTCGCGCGCGGGAGCTTTCCTTTCACGACTTAGAGGCCGGCGAGATTGACTTGGCCGTCATCTCCCCCAACGACCCCCAAGCGATGGTGACGTACCCCGCAGAGTGCCAGGAATTGGGTATCCCCTACCTGTACGACCCCAGCCAACAGATCGTCCGCCTCGCTGGCGAGGATCTGCGGGAGGGGCTTGAGGGGTGCGACCTGCTGGTGATCAACGACTACGAGTTCGAACTGTTGCGGGAGAAGACCGGCCTGAGCGCCGAAGCGATTCGCTACACCCCATCCCTCGCCTGTGTCGTCACGTTGGGGGCGGAGGGGGCGCTCATCTGGGCGAAGGACGGGGTCTACGACATCCCGGCGGTGCCCCCCCGGCGGACCGAAGACCCTACCGGGGTCGGGGATGCCTTCCGGGCGGGGCTGATCAAGGGGCTAGCCTTGGGTCTCTCCTGGTGCCTGGCGGGGCGGATGGGGGCGCTGGCGGCTACCTACGCCCTGGAGCGGGTCGGCCCGCAGAGCCATTGCTACACCCTGGCCGACTTCGTCGCTCGCTTTCGCGAGCACTTCGACGACGATGGGGCTCTGGATGCGCTGCTGTAGCGAGGCACGGTTAGAGACCTTCGCCCAACAGAGGGCCAACTTCCAACTTCGAATTTCCAATTGGAGACCCGACAGTTTATGAGTTCAAAGCAATCCCAAACCCAAGAGTTTCTAGGAGATCGGGCTGCCATCGTCAGCGCCTTTCGCAATCGCGATTTTCGCGCCCTGTGGATAGGCCAACTCCTCTCCCAGATAGGCGACAGTTTCGTCCTTGTCGCCATTCTATTTGTTATCAACACTCTGACAGACTCACCTTTGGCTCTAGGAGCGCTGGCCGTGGTCGCCACCTTGCCTCAGCTCCTCCTGGGCCTGGTCGGCGGGGTCTTCGTTGATCGCCTGGACCGCAAGCGGGTGATGATCGTCACCGATATCATACGCAGTTTGGCAGTTCTCACTCTCGTCCTCATCGACCGGGCGGATCAGTTGTACATACTCTACATTGTTAGCTTCGTGATGGCCACAACGGGTGTCTTCTTCAACCCAGCCCGCAATGCCATCATCCCCAGCATCGTCAGCGGCGAAGTCTTACTCACAGCCAATGCCCTGATGCAAGCTAATCAGATAATCGCTGTCATCCTGGGTGCATCAATAGCCGGTTTGGTCGTCGGCTTGCTCGGCCCGACCTCCGCTTTTGTCTTCGACTCCTTCACTTTCGCCTTCTCCGCTGCGGCCATTGCTACCATGACTATACCGCCAGTGAATTCTAATTCAGACAAGACCAATGGCCGGGTTATCTGGAATCAACTGGTGGAGGGACTGCTTTTCATCAGGCATAGTTCCCCTCTTCTTCATGCCATAATCACCACTGCTGTAGCCACTTTGGGATTCGGAGCCATAGTGGTCCTTGGGGTGATCTATTTGGACGAAGTTTTAGGTATGGGGGCCGAAGGACTCGGGTTCCTCTTCGCGATTCAAGGGCTTGGGGTAGTGGTTGGCGGGGTGATGATCGGTAGCTTTGCTTCTCGTGTGCGTACCAATTTGATTGTGGGGGGCTGTATGGTGACCCTGGGACTGGCCATCATTGCCTTCGCTGTGGCTCCTAGTTATCTCCTCGCCCTGGTCGCTGGAGCTATCATCGGCCTGAGCATTGTCGCCGCCCGTGCCGCCCTGGTTACGCTGACCCAGGTTCTGGTCCCCAATGAGAAGCTGGGGCGGGTGGAGAGCGCAGTGACCATGGTCATCGGTGCTTCCACCAGCGCCTCTATGGCCCTCTCTGGTCTCTTCGGTGACCTGGTCGGCGTGCAGGCCGTCTTTATAGCGGCTGGTGTCATCACCATCGTCGCTGGCGTGGCCGCATATTACACCCTCAAGGGGGCCTAGGGGTAGTGCCTTAGCAAACGGGGGACGAAGCGGAAAGCCTTCCTGTTGGACGAGGTCTCCTGACCGAGTCCCAAGGCCCACTGACTGCGGTCAGGAGACCTTGCCGAACATTTGAACAAGCGGGGGGTGAAGCAAGAAGCCTCATCCCCCGTTTCCAAACATAAGACCTGACAGGTTTCCACGAAAACCTGTCAGGTCTTGTCAAAGTCCCCTCGTTTCATTATGAGACTCCCGCGCTACCCCCCAGCCGCCACACTCTCCCCAAATTCCAACAGGCTCTGCACGCCTTCGGGGCTCCTGGCCTCCGCATATACCCGCAGCACCGGCTCTGTACCGGAGGGGCGGATCAGGAGCCAGGAGTCGTCGGCCAGCAGGTATTTGACTCCGTCGAGGGTCACTACCTCAACGACTTTCTCTCCAGCCAGGGAGTCCGGCACGTCGCCGGTTAATCGGTCGACCATCTCTTCCTTGGCGACAGGCGAGCGGAGTGAGATGTCGCGACGGGCGTAGTGGGCCGGGCCAACGTCGGCCTGAAGGTCAGCCACGAGCTCGTGTAGCGGAGCATCGGCCGCCGCGACGATCTCCAACAGTAGCAGCCCCATCAGCACGCCGTCCCCCTCTGGAATGTGGCCCTTGATACTGATCCCGCCCGACTCCTCGCCGCCGATGAGCACGTCATCCTTCAACATGTGATCGGCGATGTGGTTGAAGCCCACAGGCGTCTCCACCAGCGGCAGGTCGTACCGCGAGGCCAATCGGTCCACCATGCGGGTGGTGGAGATGCTCTTGACGACTGTCCCGCTCCATCCCCGTCCCTCAACCAGATACCGCAGCGCCAGAGCGAAGATGTGATGGGGATCCACGAAGTTCCCCTCAGCATCCATCGCGCCGAGGCGGTCGGCATCCCCGTCGGTGGCCAGGCCCAGATCGGCGTGGTGGGTCTGCATGGCTGCGCCCAGCGCGCTCAGATAGTGGGCTACCGGTTCGGGATGGATGCCGCCAAAGCCAGGGTTCATCTCGTCGCGGATTTGGTACACCCGGCACCGCGTGCGGGCCAGCATGTCGGCGATGCACTTGCGGCCCGAGCCGTACATCGCGTCGGTCACCACCCGCAATTCGCTGGCCGAGATCACGTCTAGATCCACCATCTGGCTGAGGTGCTCGTAGTAGGCCCAGGCGGGATCGAAAAGCTGGATGAGTCCTTGGTCCACTGCTGCCTGGTAGTCCATCACGTTAGGCCCGCGAGCCATCTCCTGGTTGCGCGCCAGGTAGGCTTCGATGAGCTCCGCCTGCTCCGGCAGCGCGGCCCCGCCGAAGGCGGCCTTGAGTTTGAGGCCGTTGTAGCGCGGTGCGTTGTGGCTAGCAGTGATCATCACGCCGGCAGCAGCCTTTTTGTGGACGACGGTGTAGGAGATGGCTGGGGTCGGGGTGTCGGCGCGGGTGAGGTGGGCGACGATGCCGTTGCCGGCCAGGACGCGGGCCACTTCGGTCGCGTAGCGGTCGGAGAGGAAGCGGGTGTCGAACCCGACGATGACCTCGGGCGGGCCGTCGCCGGCTTCATCCAGTACATAGTCAGCGATGGCTTGGGCCACCAGCCGCAGGTTGGCAAAAGTGAAGGTATCAGAGATGACGGCGCGCCAGCCGTCCGTGCCGAATCTGATGGTCATTGATAGCTCCTTAAGGTTAGCTTTACTGTTCAATAACGGCTATGACTGCTTCGGCAGCTTCTTCGGGGGAAACCTCACCTTGCAGGACATCCTGGACAGCCCGTTGTAGAGCCCGCCCCATTTTATCGTAGGCAGCAGCCATTGGTCGAGGGTACACATTTGCCAACTGCTGTCGCACGAAGGGGAAGTACTGATCCTCCGTGCCCAGGTGGTCGAAAGCCGCTTGGCGGGTGGGCAGATGTCCGGCCGCCCGGTTCCAGTTGGCGTTGTTCTCCGGCTCCAGCAGCCACTCGATGAGCTGAGCGGCGGCCGCCTGTCGGCTGGAGTCCTCCGTCACTATGGCCAAAGCCCACCCTTTGCTCAAGGTGACCACATTGCCATCACGAGTGGGGGTAGCAGCAAAAGAAGTGTTTTTGAGCAGTCCCCGATCCGCCAGATACCTGTCAGAGCTGACGTTGGACAGCGCAGCCTGGGCCGACACGTACACGACCCAGCAATCATCCAGGTGCTCGAACTCCAGCACCGAGGGCGGAATGGCCCCCGCCTCCAGGCCGTCAGCGTAGAACTGGAGCACCTCGACCAGAGCATCTTTGTCGAGCACTGGTTCGCCGCTTTCGTCGAGAAGCTGCCTGTCTATCGCCAGGTACTGGATCAGGAAGGAATCGTTGACCAGGCTGCCCTCCCCGCCGGCGGGGAAGATATAGGCGACGCTGTCGGAGATCACCTCTCTCCAGGTTATGGGCGCGCTATCTATCTTGTTGGTGTTGTAGATGAGATGTTCAACGTTGGCCTCGAACTGGATGCCCATCAACTGACCATCAAAACTGCGCCGGGCGAAGGGGAAAAGGTCCTGCTGCACTTCGCTAGATACTGTGTCATCCAGAGGTTGGATCAGCCCGGCCTCGGCAGCTTCATCCAGCTCAAGGGTGTCCAGAATCACCAGGTCCGGCAGCACCGTGGGAGCGGCTGCGCGAGCGGTGCTGAGAAAATCGAGGATGCCGCCCTTGCCATACGGTTTCTTGAGGATGTATTCAATGGTCACGTTAGTATGAGCAGCTTCGAAAGCCTGCCACTGCTGAGCCAGGACTTGTCCGCTGCCATCATCCTCGGTGGGGAAGAAAGCCTCCGTTGTCCAGAGGGTTAGGGTAATGGCAGAAGAGATTGCCGTGGGGGAGGGCGGCGGAAAGCCTCGCGTAGGAGATACTGCGGGCGTTGCCTCCTCAGGCACGGTGGTGGCGGTCGGTTCTCCCTCTTGGGAGGAGAAGGACAACTCAGGCAAGAGGTTACATCCAGCCAGCCCTACTGTCGCCAGTAACAAGACCAGGCACAGAACCGTTATCATCCTGGAGGCGGTGGTCTTCACTGGGGGGATTTCGTTTTCCATTGCGTCCTCTCTTGGATCGCCAAAGTCATCCTCAACTATGATCCGCACGACAAGCACGCGATTATTATACACTCATTTCTCTCTTTGTCCAAATAGCACTTGACAGGACAGGCACTTCGTGGTATCATTGTTTTTAGCACTCTCAATATCAGAGTGCTAAAAACTCCCACGGGCGAGACATATCATGCAAGATCTGACAACTAGACAGCAAGCCATACTGGGCCTGGTGATACGGGAATATGTGGCTGCAGCCACGCCAATCAGTTCAAAGGTCATCGTCGAGGCCTATGGCCTGGGCATCAGCTCGGCTACGGTGCGCAACGAGATGGCCCGCTTGGAAGAGTCTGGATACCTGACTCACCCTCACACCTCGGCTGGGCGTGTCCCCACTGACCTGGGCTATCGCTATTTCGTCGAACGCCTCCTGGGAGAGACGGAATTGCCCCCAGCCGAGCGGCGCATGATCCGCCATCAGTTTCACCAGGTGCGCCCTGAGATGGACCAATGGCTGAAGCTCTCGGCGTCGGTACTGGCTCAGGTTGCGCAGAGCGTGGCGTGGATCACGGCCCCAGCCGCTACTGCTCAGCGCGTTTTCAAACACCTGGAGCTGATTTCCATTCGCGATTCGTTAGCCCTGGTGGTGCTAGTCCTGCGGGGGGGGACGGTCAAGCAGAGAGTCCTGACTCTGCCTCGGCCGATATCTCAAGAGGAGTTGAGCCGGATGGCCACTCACCTGAACGAGCACTTCGATGGCTTAGCCGCCGATGAGGTCATGGCCCAACTCACGCCCCTGACTCCTCTGGAGGCCCAGGCGGGGGAGCTGGTGGCGGAGATGATGGGACGGTCAGATGAGCGTGCCCGCAGCGAGGTGTACCGCGACGGCCTGATCAACATCCTGCAACAGCCTGAGTTCGCCGAGGGCCAAATCGCTCGCCAGGTCTTCGGACTTTTCGAGGAGAGCAGCTTTCTGGAAATCGTTCTGGCCGATGTTCTGGCTCCGGCAGCGGGCGGCGTGCAGGTCATCATCGGGGGCGAGGGGCCGTGGGAGGAGCTGAGCGATTGCAGCCTGGTGCTGTCACGTTACGGCGTGAACAGCCAGGCCACGGGTGACCTGGGGGTTCTAGGCCCGCGACGCATGCCCTACCGGCGAGCGATCTCCGTCGTCCGTTACGTGTCTAGCCTGATGAGCGAACTGATTCACGAGCTTTACGGGTACTAATCATGGGAGGTCCGACAGAATGGCAAAGGAAGAAAAACTTGAAGAAGCTGCTGCGGTAAAAGAGGCTACGGAGGAAGTTGAGGAGGTCTCTGAACTGGAGGCTCTGCGCCAAGAGCTGGGGGAAGCCAAGGCCCAGGCGGCTGAGTACCTGGACGGCTGGCAGCGGGCGCGGGCCGAATTCGCCAACTACAAGAAGCGCAACGAGCAGGAGCGCCAGGAACTCTTCAAACTGGCCAACTCGACCCTCATCACCAGACTCCTGCCCATCTTCGACGACTTCGAGCGAGCCTTCCAGACCCTGCCCCGCAACCTGCTGAGCCTGACCTGGATTGACGGCGTAGCCCTCATCTATCGGAGGTTGCAGGCCATCCTGGACGGGGAAGGGCTGACCCCCATGGAGACGGAAGGCCAAAGCTTCGACCCTCTGGTGCACGAGGCCGTCACCTACGAGGAGAGCGCAGAGCACCAGGAGGGCCAGATCATTGGCGAGGTGCAGCGTGGCTACAAGCTCGGCGACCGCGTTTTGCGGCCTGCCCTGGTGAGGGTGGCTAAGGGGAAGCCGGTGTCGGAGGGTGAAGCAGGCGAAGGTGGTGTCCAGTAGGGTTCGGGGGAGGCCATGATCCATAGTCTGGATGCGTGCAAGCCAGTGGAGGTGCAGAAATGAAAGGCACTGCTCAAGCTATGCAAGACTTGGAGAACCTATTGAGCAAGCTGATCGCGGGTTATCAACCCGAACAAGTGATACTGTTCGGTTCTCATGCTGATGGTGAGCCGGACCAACACAGTGATCTCGATCTGCTGATCGTGAAAGAGACAGAGAAAACGCCTTTTCAACGTCGGGTGGAAGTAGGGCATATCGTGCAGGACAAAAGCCGCAGGACGCCCATCCAACCATTGGTTATCACGCCAAGAGAACTCGATGTGCAAATTCAGAAGGGAGATCCCTTCTTGATCGAGATAGTAAGAAAAGGCGAGGTGCTATATGATGCGCGAGGAATCCAGACTGCCGGACGACTGGTTTGACAAAGCTGAGAAGGAGTTGCGGCGGGTCGAGGTCCTGCTGGCCGACAATGATATAGATGGCGCCGGCTTTCACTTGCAACAGGCAGCCGAGAAATATCTAAAGGGCTATCTTCTCGGCAAGGGATGGCCTTTGAAGCGAATCCACGACCTGGAGATTCTACTGAACGAAGCCATGACCTACGACAAACGGTTTCAGGATTATCTCAACGCTTGCATCATGGTGAGAGAGTTCTACGTGGAGTGGCGATATCCCTTTATCGGATCATTGCCCCCGGCGCGGCGCGAGCTGGAAGAGGCACTGAACGCCATAAGGGAAATGGTTGGGCTCATCCTTGCAGAGACCGATTAGGGAGAACGTATGGCCAATTGGAGGTTGCAGGCCATCCTGGACGGGGAAGGTCTGACCCCCATGGAGACGGAAGGCCAGAGCTTCGACCCTCTAGTGCACAAGGCCGTCACCTACTGAGGAGAGCGCAGAGCACCAGGAGGGCCAGATCATCGGCGAGGTGCAGCGGGGCTACAAGCTCGGCGACCGAGTTTTGCGGCCCGCCTTGGTGAGGGTGGCAAAGGGGAAGCCGGTGTCGGAAGGTGAGCCTAATTGATGTAGATGAATTTGGCGTCGTCGAGTTGCGCAATGAGAGTGTTAAGCGAAATGGTGGTTTCACCCGACGCTTGCAGCGAGGTAAAACCGAATGGATATGTTGCCATTTGAAAAACACCCGGTTTGTGGTGGCGAACTTGTGGAGAAAGAGGTAGAAAAGGTCTTATGGGGCGGAGTTCATGCTGCCATCTTGAAAGTGCCGGCCGAGGTTTGCCTTCGTTGCGGAGAGCGATTGTATTCGCAGGAAACCGTCAGGCGATTCGAGCATATCCGCTCTCAACTGGAACGTCAAGAGACTACAGAGTTTCAGCCTGTGGGTCTGGCATTTCAGGTGGCCTGATGATCCGCACTTGACTTTAACTCGAAACCCAAAACTCGAAACTCGAAACTTTCACACGGAGGAACAACAAACTATGAGCAAAATAATCGGCATTGACTTAGGAACAACCAATTGCTGCGCCGCAGTGATGCAGGCCGGCGAGCCGACGGTGATCCCCAGCGCCGAGGGAGGACGGCTGTTCCCCTCGGTGGTGGCGGTCAACCCCAAGACGGGGGAACGCATGGTGGGGATGGTGGCCCGACGCCAGGCCGTCACTAACCCGGATAACACCATCTTCTCCATCAAACGCCTCATGGGGCGCAAGTTCAACGATCCTGAGGTGCGGCGGGCCAGACAGATATTACCCTATAAGATCGTCGAGAACCCCAATGGCGATGCCTGGGTAGAGATGGCAGGCAAGGAGTACTCGCCGCCGGAGATCTCGGCCATGATCCTGCAGAAGATCAGGACTGACGCCGAGGCATTTCTGGGGGAGATCATCACTCAGGCGGTGATCACCGTGCCCGCCTATTTCAATGACTCCCAGCGCCAAGCTACCAAAGACGCGGGCAGGATCGCCGGGTTGCAGGTGCTGCGCATCATCAACGAGCCCACCGCCTCAGCCCTGGCCTACGGCATGGACAAGAAGATTGACGAGACTATCGCCGTCTACGACCTGGGCGGCGGCACCTTCGACATCTCTATCCTGGATGTGGGCGATGGGGTGTTCGAGGTCAAGTCGACCAGCGGCGACACTTTCCTGGGCGGCGACGACTTTGATCAGCGGATCATAGAGTGGATCTGTGACGAGTACAAGAAGGACCAAGGCATTGACCTTCGCCGGGATAAGATGGCCCTGCAACGACTAAAGGAAGCGGGAGAGAAGGCCAAGATCGAGCTCTCCACAGTGATGGAGACGGAGATCAACTTGCCCTTCATCACTGCTGACGCCTCAGGGCCTAAGCACCTGACCATGAAGCTGACCCGGGCCAAGCTGGAGCAGTTGGTGGAGGATTTGATCGAGCGCTCCATCGGCCCCTGTCAACAGGCCCTGGACGACGCCAAGCTCAAACCTGAAGACATAGATGAAGCCATCCTGGTGGGTGGACAGACCAGGACGCCCGCCGTCCAGGAGGCGGTGAGGAGGATCTTCAACAGGGAACCCCACAGAGGGGTCAATCCCGACGAGGTAGTGGGTTTGGGGGCGGCTATCCAGGCCGGCGTGCTGGGCGGCGAGGTCAGGGACGTGCTGCTCCTGGATGTGACCCCGCTGACTCTCTCCATTGAGACCCTGGGCGGTGTGGCCACGGCCCTCATCGAGCGCAACACCACCATCCCCACCCGCAAGAGCCAGACCTTCTCCACGGCAGCCGATGGCCAGAGCGGGGTGGAGATCCACGTGGTGCAGGGCGAACGGCCCATGGTCACCGATAACAAGACCCTGGGGCGCTTCATGCTGGATGGCATCCCGCCCGCGCCTCGGGGCATCCCCCAGATCGAGGTGACCTTCGACATTAACGCTGACGGCATCCTTGATGTATCGGCCGAGGACAAAGCCACGGGACGCGAGCAGCACATTACCATCACCGCGTCCAGCGGTCTCGCCGACGAGGAAGTGGAGCAAATGGTCAAGGATGCCGAGCGGTTCGCCGCTGAGGACAGAAAGCGCAAGGAAGAGGCTGAGGCCCGCAACGACGCCGACTCGGCCATCTACAAGGCGGAGAAGGCCTTGCGCGAGCAGGGCGAGAAAGTGCCTGCTGACGTAAGGAGTGACGTGGAGAGCAAAGTAGCGGCCCTGCGTACCGCCTTGCAGGGCAAGGACATGAACGAGATTCGCCGCATGACTCAGGAGCTAGACATGGCCGTGCAGCAAATCGGCGCTAGCATGTATGAGCAAGCTGGCCCCACCACGCCTCCCCCTGGCGAAGAGGAGAAGCCCCCTGAGGACGAGGAGACCGTGGACGGCGAGTTCCGAGAGGTGTGATGTAGCATAAATGGCCGATAAACGTGACTACTACGATGTGCTCGGCGTGGGCCGCTCGGCCAGCCAGGATGAGATAAAGAAGGCTTATCGAGGGCTGGCCCGCCAATATCATCCCGATGTCAATAAGAGCCCCGACGCCGAAGCCAAGTTCAAAGAGATAAACGAGGCCCACGAGGCTCTCTCTGATCAGGAGAAGCGAGCCACCTACGACCGCTTCGGTCATTCTGGCGTGCAGGGGCGTTGGGGCGACGGCGGAGAACCTCGCTACGGCGACTTCGGGTTCGGCGGCTTCAGTGACATCTTCGACCTTTTTGGCTTCGGCCCCCGCACCAGGGCCCGGCGCGCACCGCGCCGCGGGACTGACCTGCGCTACAACTTGACCATCTCCTTCGAGGAAGCGGTCTTCGGTTGCGAGAAGGAACTGGAGATTCCGCGCTACGAGGCCTGTCCCCGCTGTCGTGGCAGTGGCGCAGAGCCGGGCACCAGTCCCATCCGCTGCCCCCAGTGTAACGGGGCCGGTGAAGTGCGGCGGACTCAACAGTCCATCCTCGGTTCTTTTATCAACGTGAGCACCTGTCCCCGCTGCCAGGGGGAAGGGGAGATTGTGAACACCCCTTGCAGCGAGTGCCGTGGTCAAAAGCGCGTGCGAGTGACCCGCACCATCTCCGTCAAAGTGCCGGCGGGGGTAGATAACGGGACACAGATCCGCCTGGCCGGTGAGGGGGAGCCTGGAACGCGGGGCGGCCCACCGGGCAACCTCTACGTGGTTCTCTCGGTTAAGTCCCATCGCTATTTCCACCGCCAGGACAACAACATCATCATGGAGCTGGCGATCAACGTCGCCCAGGCAGCTTTAGGCGATGAGGTCATGGTGCCTACGCTGGAGGGCGAGGAGAGCCTGGTCATTTCTGTAGGCACTCAGACGGGCAAGGTTTTCCGGCTTCGGGGCAAAGGAGTGCCCTATCTCAGGCGCAATGGCCGGGGCGACCAGTTGGTGATCGTGCAGGTGGCGGTTCCGACTGACTTGAGCGACAAGCAGAAGCAACTGCTCATGGATTTAGGCAAGACGTTGGGCAAGGAAGTTATTCCTCAGGAAGAGAAGGGCTTGTTGGAGAAGATAGTGGATTTCCTTAGATGACAGGGAAGAGTTGGCTGGAAGCCAGTGTCCAGGTGGACGGGGAAGCGGCTGAGGCAGTGAGCGAGGTGTTCAACCGCTACGGGCGCGGCGGGGCGGTGCTGTCAACGGATTTTGACGACGATGTGCGACGTTTGTCGCCGGGCAACACGGCGGTGGTCACAGTCAAGACCTACCTGCCTTTGGACGAAGAGGGGCTAAAAACTCGACGGCGCATAGAGGAGGCCCTCTGGCATCTGGGCCAGATTTACCCTCTCCCAGCACCTGAGTTCCGCGAGCTCACCGAAGACGATTGGGCTAATGCCTGGAAGAAGCACTATCACGTCCTGCAGATCGGCCAGCGCATCGTGATCAAGCCCTCGTGGCAAGAGCACCAGCCCCGGCCTGATGAGGTCGTGATCGAGTTGGATCCGGGTATGGCCTTCGGCACGGGTTTGCACCCCACCACCCGGATGTGCCTGCAGGCTCTGGAGGAGCACCTGAAGCCGGGAGCCAAAGTCCTGGACATGGGCACAGGCTCAGGGATACTGGCCATCACTGCGGCCAAGCTGGGAGCAGTCTCCGTCCTGGCCCTGGACAACGATCCGCAGGCCGTAAAAGCGGCCCGAGCTAACGTGCAGTCCAACGGAGTGCAGGACATCGTTACCGTTGAGCCTGGCTCGCTGGACAAGGCCGCGGAGGAATTTGAGCTAGTGCTCGTCAATATCCTGGCCAGGGTGATCGTCGAGTTCGCCGGCCAGGGGCTGGTGGATCGAGTTCGACCGACCGGCCTGATGATCGCGGCGGGCATCATCGAAGAGCAAGAAGCGGAAGTAGTGGCAGCTTTGAGAGAGCATGGGCTGGAGATTGTCGAACGACGACAGGAGAAGGATTGGGTGACATTGGTTGGAGGTTGGAGATCGGAAGCTGGAGATTAGAGGTTAGAGGTTGGCCTTCCAGCTTCTGTCTACCAACTTCCAAAGGAGAATTCGAGCCATGCACCGCTTTTTTGTATCACCCGACCAATTGAAGGATGACAAAGTTACGATCACCGGGCCGGCAGTGCACCACATCCGAAACGTCCTGCGCCTGGGCCCTGGCGACGACATCATCGTCCTGGACAACTCTGGCTGGGAGCGGGAGGCCGAAATCGTCGAGGTAGGCCGGGAGCAGGTGGTTGGTAGGGTACTGAGCAGAGCTCTCGCTACCGGCGAGCCCCGCACCAAGATCTCTCTCTTTCAGGGTGTGCTCAAGGGCAGCAATTTCGAGTTGGTCTTGCAGAAAGGCACAGAACTGGGCATCGTGGAATTTGTGCCCCTCATCAGTCAGCGCTGCGTTATCGCCAGCCTGGATGACGTGAACAAGAAGATGGGGCGTTGGCAACGCATCGTTCAGGAAGCAGCGGAGCAAAGCAGGCGCGGTAGGCTTCCCAACCTCCAGCCGGTCATGATCTTCTCCCATGCCTGCGAACGAGCGAAGCGGATGGGCGGGCTCTCATTGATGCCTTGGGAAGAAGAGGAGATGGTCAACCTGAAGCTGGTGTTTGGGAGGGGGGAAAAGAAGTCGAGGGGGAAGAAGACCCTGTCATTTCCTTCCAGGCCCTTTTCCATTAATCTCTTCGTCGGCCCTGAGGGGGGCTTCACTTTAGATGAGGTGATGTTGGCTCAGCGGTACGACATCGTCCCCATCACTCTGGGCCCCCGCATCCTGCGGGCCGAGACGGCCGGTCTGGTGGCCACGGCGGCTATCCTGTATGAACTGGGGGACTTGAGTTAGGAGGTGGCAGACCTATGAAGCTGATCCAGGCTATCGTCCACAACGACGACGCTGAGGCGGTCGTCAATGCCCTGTTAGCCCAGGGTTTCAGAGCCACGCGTATGGGAAGCACTGGCGGCTTCCTGCGAGCAGGCAACACGACCGTTGTGAGCGGTGTCGAGGAAGGGCAAGTTGATGAGGTGCTGAATATCATCAAGCAGCACGTTAAGTCTCGCCTGTATACGCCGGCATGGCCCAAAGCTAAAGAGGTGGAGGTCAGCGGGGCCATCGTGTTCGTGATAAATGTGGAGAGGCTGGAGAGACTGTAGAGCACAGAAGCTACTTGACCCATCAGTTGACCTTGTCGGCATTGAAAGGGGCAACTCTGTGCCATTTTGAGCAGCCGAGCCACGGGCTTCCTGTGGCTTTTTTGTTTGTCCTCTGTGCTTTGCTACCCCTGGTATCAGTCCGCGTTTGACAGCTCTATCTCGTTGGTTTATAATGGGTAGTAGTCCGCACAGCGAAGAGGACGGTTCAGGACGGGAGGAACGATGAACAAACGGGAGATACGCACACTGATACGTAATGTCGTGATCGAATTGATCGGATATGGCATCCTGGTCGTTGCCTACGCCGCCCTTGTCGCCCCGCTGCTGAAGGAGCCGCTGGCTCGACTCTTCGGGAACAATCTGACCTCCTATGCCTTCGTCGGCCTGGGGCTGATTGTTGCTCAAGGCCTGATCTTGGATGTCATCACTTCCTTCCTGGTCAACCAGCTCCGGCTAGAGCGCCTGGAGTAAGGAGACTGTGTCAATGGAGTTTCCTATAGCTGGAGTGACAATCAATCCGCTGCTGCTGGCCGGCATCGGGTTCACGGTGGGCATCCTGGGTGGGTTCTTTGGCGTCGGCGGTGGTTTCATCGGTGGGCCGCTGATGTATTGGGCCGGCGTGCCGATGAACTTCGTCGTGGGCACAGACCTGGCTCACATGACGGGCAAGTCTATCATTGCTACCAGACGACACCGGGCGATGGGCCACGTGGACATCAAGGTGGGTTTGGTGATGGCGCTGGGCAGCATCGGGGGCGTCGAGATCGGCGCGCGGGTGATTGAGATGCTGAAAGCCGCCGGTTCAGTGGATCTGGTGGTGGGGGTGATTTACATTGTTCTCCTGCTCATCGTCGGCGCCTTCACCGCCTGGGAGAGCCTGAAGGCCTTACGTATAACCCGCACCAGCAGTGTGGGCGCTCACGAGGCAGTGGGATTTGAAGGCCTCGCCAGGAGGGTGTATAGTATTGACCTGCCGCCGATGATCTCACTGCCTACCTCGGGCATCGAATCCATCTCCGTATGGATCGTGCTCGGCGTGGGGCTCTTCACCGGCGTGCTGTCCGGCCTCCTCGGCGTGGGCGGTGGCTTCGTGCGTATGCCTCTGTTGGTCTACGTGCTGGGCATCCCCACCCACATGGCTGTGGGCACCGATCTGTTTGAGATCGTGATCTCAGCCGGTTTTGGCACGTTGACCCACGCCTTCAAGGGGAACGTAGACATTTCGATGGCCCTGATGATGCAAATCGGCGCCGCTTTCGGAGCGCAGCTTGGGGCGACCGCCACTCGCTTCTTCAGCGGGCCCCGTATCCGCTTGCTCTTTTCAGGCTTGTCTTTGATAGGAGCGGTGATGATGCTGATCAAGCTGCTGGGGGCAGGAGCGGGAGCGTAAAATACCCATTTGGTTTTGTCGAGAAGATAGCTCGGAATGTATTAAAGGGAGGGCGACAATGAAGATACTACTGTGCGTCGCTGGCATGCCCTACGCCGAAGCCGCAGTCTCATTCGGTTCCATTATTGCCGGCGTCACTGAGTCGCCGGTCACTCTCCTTCACGTCGCCCGCCGCAAGGAGGACCGGGCGGCCAGTGAACGCATCCTGGCCGCCGCCGCCGAGATGCTGCCGGGCCTGACGGCGGGAACCCTCCGTGTGGAGACGCGCATTCGCTGGGGAGACCCCGTCAAGCAGATCTTGGCAGAGGTACGAGAGGGCCATTACGACTTGACGATCATCGGAGCACGCCAGGGGGGTGCGTTGACGCAGCAATTGCTGGGTTCGGTGGCCCAGAAAGTCGTCCGTCGCCTTCCCACCTCCGTGGTTGTCGCCCGAGAAGTCGGGCTGAGCCTGGAGCACGTTCTCATTTGCACCGGCGGGAAAGACGTGGCCGTGCCGGTCATTGAGACCGGTGCCCGGCTGGCCGAAGCGGCCCACGCCCAGGCAACCCTGCTCCACGTGACCGACACCGCCCCCGGCATGTACACCGGGCTACACGCGCTCGAAGAGACGCTGCCAAAGTTGCTCCAGGCCAATACTCCCACCTCCCGGCACCTGCGCCGTGGCGCCGAAATCCTGGAGCGGTACCAGGTGACTGCAGAACTGAAGCTGCGTCAAGGCATTGTCGCCGACGAGATCCTTCGCGAGATCCGCGAAGGGGACTACGACCTCGTCGCCATCGGTGCGTCGGGGGCGGCAGGCCGACTGAGGGAGTGGCTGCTGGGCAACGTGACGCGGCAGATCGTGGAACACTCCCCGCACTCCGTACTGGTGGTCAAGCAAGGATGACATCTGAAATCGCTCTCACGCTGGCTATCCTCGCTGCTGCGGTGGTGCTCTTTGTCACCGAGCGGCTGCGGGTGGACACAGTAGCTCTGCTGGTGCTGATCAGCCTGGCCCTGACAGGCCTGGTCACTCCGTCCGAGGCATTGTCAGGCTTCAGCAACCCGGCTGTGGTCACTGTCTGGGCCATGTTCGTCCTGGGTGGCGGTTTGTCCAAAACCGGCGTGGCGAATCTGATAGGCCGCCAGGTGTTGCGTCTGGCTGGTCAGGGCGAGAGTCGGCTGGTGATAGCGATTATGCTAGTCGGCGGTGCGATGTCGGCTTTTATGAACAACGTCGCCGTGACGGCGATGCTGCTGCCAGTGGTCGTGGATATCGCCCGGCGCACGGGCCGGCCGCCCTCCAAGCTCCTGATACCCCTCGCCTTTGGCTCACTGCTGGGTGGCATGAACACCCTCATCGGCACGCCGCCCAACCTTTTGGTCAGCATGGCCCTGAGCGACTACGGTCTGCGCCCCTTCCAATTGTTCGATTACACCCCGGTCGGTCTGGCAGTCACGCTGGCCGGCGTGGCCTACATGGTCCTGGTGGGACGACACCTCTTGCCAGCGCGAGAATTGGCTCCAGAGTCTCCGGGCCTGGATTTGGCTGACTTGAGGCGGTTCTATGACCTGGGCGATCGGCTGTTTGCAGTGCGCGTGCCGCACGAGTCGGCGCTGGCTGACACAACCCTGGCCGAAAGCAGGCTGGGCGCGGCTCTGGGCTTGAACGTCGTGGGCATCACCCGCAACAACCACACCTTCCTCTCGCCAGGACCGGAGGAGCGACTCGAAGCCGGAGACACGCTGCTGGTCGAGGGCAACATAGAAGACCTGCACGGCTTGCAATATCTGGAAATAGAGCGCCAGCCGCCGCCGAAACTCCATGACCTGGAGTCGGAGCGAGTCGGCCTGGCAGAATTTGTGCTCTCCCCCCACACCACCCTGGTCGGCAAGACGCTGCGCCAACTCGACTTCCGCGCCAAGTATGGCCTGAACGTGCTGGCCATCTGGCGGCAAGGCCGTGCCTATCGCTCGGGCCTGCGCGACCTGGCCCTGCGTTTTGGCGACGCTCTCTTGCTCTACGGCCCGCGCGAGAAGTTGAGAGTGCTGGGCCGCGAGCCAGATTTCCTGGTGTTGGCCGAGGAGATCCAGGAAGCGCCACGGTTGAACAAAGCCCCGCTGGCCGTGCTGGTGATGGGAGCTGTCTTGCTGTCGGTTGCTCTGGGCTGGCTGACCATCCCCATTGCTGCCGTTGGCGGAGCCACGTTAATGGTCCTGACCGGCTGCTTGAACATGGAGGAAGCCTATCGCTTCATCGAGTGGAAGGCCGTCTTTCTCATCTCTGGCATGCTACCTCTGGGCATCGCTATGGAGCAGAGCGGCGCCGCGCGCCTCCTGGCCGAGAGCACGGTGGCTGCGGTGGGCGGATTGGGGCCGATGGCGGTGCTGGCCGGTCTATTCGTCGTGACAGCCCTGGCTGCCCAGGTTATCCCTACCCACGCTGTAGCTGTGCTGATGGCGCCCATCGCTTTCAACATCGCCAGTGCCCAGGGCATTTCCCCTTACGCTTTAGCGATGGTGGTGGCTTCTTCCACTTCCGCTAGCTTTCTGTTACCGGTCGGGCACCCGTCCAATGTGTTGATTATGGGGCCTGGCGCTTATCGCTTCTCCGACTATGCCAAGGTAGGGGCCCCGCTCACCCTGGTGATGCTGCTGGTGGTGATGCTGGTGGTACCTCTCTTCTGGCCCCTCTTCCCATAGGGGCGATCCTTGCGAAAACTCGAAGGAGCACTCGCTGCGAATCCTGCCCGTCTTGCTTTATAGAGCAAACTGGTATAAGATATGGGCACGAGGAGGTCCTTAAGCTCACGACGCGGCTTGTCGAAGGAGCTTTGCTCTTTTAGCTCGGCGCTGAGCGGCAAGGCCAAAAGTCGAGGTCTGTTCGATGAAAGAATTCTAAATGCAAATGGAGGTCATAGCCCATGACAAAATCAATTTCGATAGTTAAGCAAATAGGTCGTTTTGTTATAGTAGCCCTGCTGGTGTTCATCCTGGGGGTGAGCCAGGTGGGCCCCTTGAGGCCATCGCCAGCACACGCGGCTGGCCCCCCAGCCCTGGCTGGCCGCGTGATTGATTCGCAGGGCGAGCCGGTGCGCGGCGCCGAGGTGGGTGTTCGCGAAGGGACTGATGCCGAGTTCATCGCCATTGCCGAAAGCCAACACGACGGTACCTTCGTCGTGGACTTGCCGCCCCGGCAACTCTCCCCTCACCTGGTCGTCGAACTGGATCGTACCCACTTCCAGTTTTTGGAGATAGAGCTGGAAGAAGAAGACGTGATGCGCCTCAACGCTGGCGAGTCAGTGCGGCTGCCGGATATTGAGCTGTCCCGGCGCATCACGCCCGGCTTCTGGGTGGCCACGCTGGTCTTTGCGGGCGTCCTGGCCCTCATCGCCCTGGAAAAGCTGCACAACAGCATGGCTGCAATGTTGGGCGTAGCGGTGGTGCTGGGCGTCAGCTTCGTGGGCGGCGCCATCAACCCTGACCTGTTCATCTTTGACTTTGAGCAGTCGCTGGAGTACGTGCACTTTGACGTGATCTTTTTGGTGCTGGGGATGATGATCGTCGTCGGCGTCATTGAGGAGACCGGCATCTTTCAGTGGCTGGCCTATCAGGCCTATCGCCTCTCACGAGGGAAAGCCTGGCTGCTGATGATCATTCTGATGGTCATCACCGCCGTGGCCTCCGCGCTGCTGGACAACGTGACCACCATGCTGCTCATGACCCCCATTACCATCCAGATCGCGCTGGCGGTGGGCATCAATCCCCTGTCGCTGCTGATACCGGAGGTGCTGGCTTCCAACGTGGGCGGCATCAGCACCCTCATCGGTACGCCGACCAACATCCTCATCGGCTCCTATGCCAACCTCGCCTTCAACGACTTTCTCCTCAACCTGACGCCCGGCGTGCTGATGGCCATGGTTGTCCTGATAGCCTACGTCCTCGTCTACTATCGCAAACAACTGTTTAACCAAAGCGCTGGGCTGTCGGAGGCCCTGCTGGAGCGGCTGAAGGAGAGCGGGCGCATCACCCAGCCCCAGAAACTCACCAAAGCGGGCATCGTGTTCATGGTGATGCTAGGCTTCTTCATCTTCGGCGAGAGCATTCACCTGGTGCCGGCGGTGACGGCCACCATGGGCGCGGTGGCCATGCTCCTCTGGGTTGCGCCGGACATTGAAGAGATGCTTAAAGTGGTGGACTGGACGACGCTGGTGTTCTTCATCGCCTTGTTCATGCTCGTCGGCGCCATCCAGGAGGTGGGGCTCATCAGTCTCATCGCCGCTGGCATCGGGCAGGTGGTGGGTGACAGCCTGGCAGCCTCTATTTTGGTGGTGGCCTGGTCGGCCGGCTTTTTGTCGGGCGTTGTGGACAACATTCCCTTTGCAGCGGCCATGTTGCCGGTGGTGAAGTTTCTCACCAGCACTGTGCCGGGCGCGTCAAACCAGGCTCTCTATTATAGCCTGTCCGTCGGGGCAGCCATGGGTGGCAACAGTACGCTCATCGGCGCTTCGGCCAACCTGGTGACAGCCGGCATCGCCGAGCGGGCCGGCTATCGCATCACTTACGTCGAGTTCATCAAAGTCGGTATGCCAGCCATGATCCTGACCGTGGCTGTAGGGGTCGCGTGGCTGTTGATTAAATTCTAATTCTAATTAAGGAGGGGAGTGCATCATGAGCAAGATTCTATGCGCCACCCGGGGTGGCGAGGCCAGCTATCGCACGCAGGATGCAGCAATTGCCCTGGCCCAGGAGCGCGGCGACGAGCTGCTGTTCCTTTTTGTGGTTGATACCCATTTTCTGGACAAGACGGGGCGTGCAGTCCGCCCCGATGTGGTGGCCGAGGAGATGAGCCGCATGGGTGAGTTCCTGCTGGCCATGGCCCAGGAGCGGGCCCAGAAGCAGGAGGTAGCCGCCGATTACCTGCTTCGGCGCGGAGAATTTCGGGACGAGTTGAAGGCGGCCGCCCGCGAGGAGGGAGTTGACCTGGTGGTGTTGGGCAAGCCAGAGCGTACGGGAGCCGCCTTTGTGCCGGCCGCGCTGGAAGCCTTTGCGGCTGAGATCGAGAGCGAGACGGGCGTGGAAGCGGTCATCATTTGATGTGAAATGTGATGCGTAAAACGTGATCAAGTTGTCGTATAGACCACTGTCCTCACGTTTTACGCTTCACGTCTTATGCTAACAAATCCACTTCAGCCGATGCCTCAACTTGTAGCAACCGTTCGCGTGACGGCTTATATGCCAGGTGATGCCTCCCCGGCTTCGGATCTGGCCCAGCGTATAGCCGAATCCATCGAGAAAACCGCTGGCTTTCGCGCCGCCGTCACAGTAGACCTCGTGCCCCGTCAGGCTTATTCCACTTTGTAGGAGAAGACTTATGAAGTTCATTCTGTGTGTCGTGCATGACGACGACGCCGACCAGGTCGTACGCGACCTGATAGACCAGGGTTTCTACGTCACCCGGCTGGCCAGTACCGGTGGATTCTTGCGAGCAGGCAACACCATCCTTTTCAGCGGCGTCGAGGACGAGCGGGTAGGCGCGCTGATGGAGATCGTGCAGGCCAGCACACGCATCCACACCCAGGCTTTGCCTTCCCACCTGTCGGAGCAGGTACAGGCCAGCCGAGCAGTGATTTTCGTATTGAACCTGGAACAGTTAAAGAGGCTATAGCCCTTGACGCTATCGCAAGGAGGCCATCGGAGATGGTGTCACTTTTGAGCGGTTTGTTAGCACGATTGCCCAACAGAAAAAACACAGCGGTCATCTTGGCCGTCCTGTTGATTTTGCTGGCGTTATCCGCCGCTTCGCTAGCAACCCAATATCCAATATCCCGTACCCTGCTGAACTGGACGGGAGAGGAGGACCTCCTGCCCCAGGTGCGGGGGGTGTTCCAACTGGCCTCTGGCCTGACCCGACCCCAACCAGAGACCCGCCCCAACGTCCCCGTGTCTCACACCGACGTTTGTCCCTTCGGCGTCAACGTATTTCTGGAGCAGGAAGTAGAGCCGGAGAAGCGAGAGCGCACCTTGCAGATGATAAGCGAGGCTGGCTTCAAGTGGGTTCGCCAGGAGTTCCCCTGGGAGGACATCGAAATCCACGGCCAGGGTGACTTCGAGGACCGTCGCCACCAGCCCTACCGCTCGGCCTGGGCCAAGTATGACAACATCGTGGAATTGGCCGAGAAGTACAATGTCTCGATCATCGCCCGCCTGAGCAATCCCCCGGCCTGGTCGCGGGCAGCAGGCGACGAGATCGGCGCCTACGCCCCGCCCGACGACTACACCGACTTCGGCGACTTCGTCCACGCCGTGGTGAGCCGCTACAGAGGCCGCATCAAGTATTACCAAATCTGGAACGAGCCCAACATCTACCCTGAGTGGGGCGAGCAGCCGGTCGATCCCGAAGCCTACACGGAGCTGCTCAAGATCGGCTACACCAGAGCCAAGGAAGCCGACCCTGATTGCGTGATCATCAGCGGGGCGCTGGCCTCCACCATTGAGCTGGGCCCCCGCAATCTGAACGACTTCATCTTCCTGCAGCGGATGTACGACGCCGGGGCCGGGGACTACTTCGACATCCTGGCCATGCAGGGCTACGGTCTCTGGTCTGGCCCCTACGACCGGCGGATGCGGCCTCGGGTCATCAACTTCTCCCGCCCCCTCTACATCCGCGACATCATGGTCAGAAACGGCGACGAGAGCAAGCCCATCTGGATCTCCGAGATGAACTGGAACGCCGTCCCCGCCGACTTCCCTGTTAAACCGTACGGCTACGTTACCGAGGAGCAGCAGGCCCGCTACGTCGTGGAGGCATATAAGCGGGCTCAAGCGGAGTGGCCCTGGGTGGGAGTGGTCAACTTCTGGTTCTTCAAGCGCCCCTCAGACGCGGAGAAGGACCAGGCCTGGTACTACTTCCGCATGGTCGAGCCCGACTTCACCCCGCTGCCTGTCTACGACGCCGTGAAGGAGTACGCTAACCAGTCGCCAGTACCGGGGGCGAATTGCGAGTGATCACGGGGAGCAGCGGGTGCGAATCACGGCCTTGGGCGAGGGCGCGGCCATTGACGGCTTTATCGCGCGATAGAAGTTGGGGACTTTTGACTATATCAGGATAGCATGCTATAATGTACTTAAAGGCTAAAATAGCCAATAAGGTTAGTTCAAGGGAGGATTGATGAGTACTATAACAGTGAGCATGACGCAGGCCAAGAATGAGTTGGCTGATGTGGTCAATCGTGCGGCTTATGGCGGAGAGCGGATCATCCTGCTCTCGCGAGGCAAGCCCAAAGCAGCCATTGTCAGCTTTGAAGATTTGCAGCTTTTGGAAGGGGTGCAAGAGGAAAAGAAGACCCACTGGGCTCGGATGGAGGGTTGGTTGGCAGAAGCGCGTAACCTGCGCCAGGAAATCCTGAAGCGGCGAGAGGGGGTTCCTTTACCCGATTCGGTCGAGACATTGCGGGAACTCCGGGAGGAGCGCGATGAACAAATCCTTGGTCTGCGCTGATGCCGGGATTCTTATTAAGCTGGTTGTAGCGGAAGAGGACAGCGACCGAGCAGATGCACTGTGGGAGAGGTGGAAGGAAGATGGCGTTAGGGTAGTATCCCCTGGGCTGCTCCTTTTTGAGCTGACCTCTGTCCTGCGCAAGAAGGTGCATCGTGGCCTATTGAGCCCAGAGGAAGGGGAGAGGGCATTTGATACGGTTCACCGGTTGCCAGTGCAGGTGCTGACTCCGCCTGACCTGCATCGCCGCGCCTGGGAGTTGGCGGCCCGCTTCAATCGTCCAGCGGCCTATGATGCTCACTACCTTGCTCTGGCCGAGATGATGAATTGTGAGTTCTGGACAGCGGACAAACGGCTGTTTAATGCTGTGGGGGATGAACTGTCCTGGGTGCACTGGTTAGGAAAACATGAGGGTGGGCAAAGGTGACATAGCGAGACTACATTGTATCTGCTCGACAAGAACGTCGTCCGTAGGATCGTCCGTATGCAATGGAAGCCCTCTCCGCCTCTCGGCAGAGGGGGCTTGCTTTTTGGGAAGAGGCAAGTATAATTCACACGAGGGAAAGCAGGAGGAACAAACTATGACTCGCATCAAGCTACCCGCATGTATTCTGCTGATCGCTCTGGCCCTGGGCTGGAGCGTGGACCTGCTCTTCTACGGCAAAGCTCTGGGCATTTCCGTGCCCCTCTTCGTGCTCTTGTTAATGGTCGCGCTCTTTGGCCTGGGCCGGCTGGAGGGGGCGCGACCAGTTCGGCGCAACCTCTGGCTGCTGGCTCCGCTCATCTTCTTTGCCAGCATGGTCTTTGTGCGGACCAACCCCTTCGTCACTTTCCTCAACGTGGTGGGCAGCCTGGCACTGCTGGGGTTCATCGCCCACTTCTACGCCGCCGGCCACCCACAACGGCTGGGACTGATTGGCTACCCCATCGTTCTCCTCCGCACGGCGGGCAACGCCCTGGTCCAGCCAGCGCCCCTGGTATCGGCCAGCATGGACCTGGATGCCGCCCGTCGGCGAGGCAGCCGCAACCTGTGGCCCGTGATCCGAGGGCTCCTCCTGGCGCTGCCCGTGCTGGTCATCTTCACCGCCCTTCTGGCCGCGGCCGACCTGGTCTTCGCTGACTACCTGGAAGACCTTTTCAACCTCGACATCCTGCCCGATTTGCTGGAACTGCTCTGGCGAGGGGTCATCGTGTTAGTAGCTGCCTGGTTCCTGGCCGGCGGCCTGGCCTACGCGCTGGGCCGCAGCCAAACGTCAGACGACCAGGGTGCTCTGGAGAAAGCCCTGGGTAGGCTAACTCAGGTCGTATCCCTCGGTTTCGTCGAGGTGGCGACGGTGTTGATCTCGGTGGCTCTGTTGTTCCTGGTGTTCGTGGGGATCCAGTTTGCCTACCTGTTCGGCGGGCGGGCCAACATCACCGTGGAAGGGTACACCTACGCCGAGTATGCCCGGCGCGGCTTCTTCGAGTTGGTGGCTGTGTCGGTGCTGACACTGGGTCTGATCCTGGGGCTTCGCTGGCTGGCGCGCCGTGAGACGCACCGGCAGGCGCGAATCTTCAATGGGCTGAGCAGCCTCATGGTCGGGTTGGTGCTGGTCATTTTAGCCTCGGCCTTCCAGCGGCTGCGCCTCTACGAGGCCGCCTACGGCTACACCCAACTGCGGCTCTACAGCCACGTCTTCATGGTCTGGCTCGCGGTGGCCTTTGTTTGGTTTCTGGTCACGCTGTGGCGCTGGCCCGACCGCTTCGCCATCGGTGCCTTCGTGGCCGCCCTGGGCTTTTTGGTCACCTTGAACGCCATCAACCCCGACGCCTTTATCGCCGAGCAGAACCTGGCCCGTTACGAAGCTACCGGCAAACTGGACGCCTACTACCTGACCCGGCTGTCCGAAGATGCTGTGCCCGCACTGGTGTACGCTGTGGGGCAGGTGACTGGCGAGGAGCGGGAGGTACTGAGTGGTCATCTGCGCTACCGTTTGGAGAGCATGGAGGAGAGCGATCGTTGGCGGAGCTGGCCCTCGTTCCACTTGGCCCGGCGGCGAGCCTATGATCTGCTGGACGAACTACGTACCCACTGAAGAGGAGGGAACTCGGCGAAATGACTTTTTGGCATACATTGGGAGATTGGCGGAGACGTAATGCCGAAAACTGGATCAAAATCGCATTGCTCCTCATCCTCGTCTTGGCCGCCTTCCTGCGTTTCTACCGCCTCGACGCTCAAAGCCTGTGGGCTGACGAGGGCAATAGCGTGTCCCTGGCCGGGCGCAGCCTGGACCTCATCACTGCGGGCGCCGGCCACGACATCCATCCTCCTCTCTACTACTACCTGCTCCATTTCTGGATGCGTGTTTTTGGCAGCAGCGAATTTGCCGTGCGTGCCCTCTCCGCCCTGCTTGGTACAGCGCTCGTGTACCTGACCTATCTCCTGGGCCGCCGTCTCTCCAACTACTGGCTGGGCCTCATCGCCGCCTTCCTCTCCGCTGTCTCCCCTTTCCAAATCTATTACTCCCAGGAAACCCGAATGTACATCCTGTTGGCCGCCCTCAGTGCTCTTTCCGTCTACTCCTTCATCAGATTCCTGGAAGCAGAAGCCTCCGAAACTCGAAACTCGAAACCCAGAACCCGAAACCCATACTTGTGGGCAGGGCTTTACATCGTAGCCACGACCCTCTCTCTCTACACTCACTACTCCTTCCCCATCGTCATTCTTATGCAGAACCTGCTTTACGTGATCTGGCTGACCACAAGTCGGCGGCAGGGAAAGGGACGAGGGCGGGCCTGCCCTGAGCTGGGTCGAAGGGTTTTGCGCTGGGTCGTCATCCAGTTGGCCGTCGTGGCTCTCTACTGGCCCTGGCTTCCCACCGCCTTCCGACAGGTCTCGAACTGGCCCTCCATCAGCCAAGCCCGCGGGCTACTCTTCGTGGTGCAGGAGGCATTCCGCCTTTTCAGCCTGGGGCCCACGGCAGGGGTACAGTACACCTCGCTCCTGCTCCTGGGCTTCGCCGCCACCTTCATAGCTGGCGTCTGGCCGAGAACTCGCCGAGCCATCGAACACAAATCCCTCATGCCTCATTTCCTCGTTTACTTATTACCCTTGTTCTACTGCCTCTTCCCCGTCCTGATGATGTACGTTCTTTCTTTGTGGCGGCCTGCCTATCGCCCCAAGTTCTTTCTGGTCGGGAGTCCGGCCTTCAGCCTTATACTTGCCCAGGGCATCATCCAATTGAGCAAAGTAGCAGGCCGTAAACGCCTCGTTACTCGTTACTTGTTACCCGTTACCTGCCTCATTTTCATCACCGTGGCTTCCAACAGATCGCTCCAGAATTATTACTTCGACCCCCAGTATGCGCGAGACGACTATCGCGGCATCGCCCAATACATTTCCGCCCTGGAGAAGCAAGGCGATGCGGTGCTCCTCAATGCCCCCAATCAGTGGGAGATTTTCACCTATTATTACAAAGGCGACGCTCTCGTCTACCCCCTGCCCCGCTCGCGGCCTTTGGACGAGGCTCAAACGACTGATGAACTGACGGAAATCGCCGCCGAGCATAACCGCATCTTCGCCGTCCTGTGGGCCGTTGACGAAAGCGACCCCGGCCGCTTCGTCGAGGGCTGGTTGGCGGAACGAGCTTACAAAGCCCTGGACACCTGGTACGGCGGTGTGCGCCTGGCCATCTATGCCGTACCCACCGCCCCACCGGAGGAGATCCGGCATCCCCTCGACGCCAGGCTGGGTGACGAAGTCGCTCTCCTGGGCTACAATCTCCTCACCCGCGAGGTGGAGGCGGGCGACATCCTGCCGTTCACTCTTTTCTGGCAGGCCCAGGCCCAGCCCCAGGAGCGCTACAAGGTCTTTGTCCACGTCCTGGACGAAGCCGGCCACATCGTCGGCCAGCAGGACAGCGAGCCTGGCGATGGGCTGAATATCACTACCAGTTGGCAGCCTGGGGAAACCGTGGCTGACAACTATGGTATCCTCATCCGACCGGGCACGCCGCCCGGTCAGCATCGGATCGAGGTGGGCATGTACAGTCCGGCATCGGGCCAGCGCCTGGCCGTCAGCGAGGGAGGGCAGGCCCGTGGCGATCACCTTGTTCTGGACTCGATTGAGGTGCTGCGTCCTTCTGAACCACCTTCCTCGCTCGCTCTGAAGATGCAGCACGAGGTGGGGATCAAATACGACGACTTGATTTTGGCAGGCTACAACTTGTACAAACTGGGCTATGAGCATCAGCCAGCCGAGCCTCTCCATCCCGGCGATGTCCTTCACCTGGACATCTACTGGCGAGCCTTTCGCGCGCCGCAGGACGATTGGCAGTTGACACTGCAGTTGCTGGATGGCGAGGGAAACATTCTGGTTACCCAACAAGCAAAGCCAGCCAGCGTGGATTATCCAACCACCGATTGGGAAGTCGGAGAGGTGGTGCGGGGCCAATACGACATCTTTATCCCGCCGGAGGCTCCCAGGGGAAGCTATCGTCTGACAGGGCAACTAACCCGGCTGCCTGGCGGCCAGGTACTGAGGTCGCCCTGGGTCTCGCAGCAGTTTTTGGTCCAGTGAAAGATCGGAGGAGCGTTTGATCATGAAGGTCTCGGTGATAGCCACTGTCAAGAACGAAGCCCAGACGGTGCACAGGTTGCTGGACTCCCTGGCAGCCCAGACCCGCCAACCCGACGAAGTGATCATCGTGGACGGCGGCTCGACTGACGGCACGGTGGAGGTGTTGGAGGAGTACGCTGCTGGAGGATCCTTGCCGTTGACGGTGTTGGCGCGTCCGGGGACCAACATCTCCCAGGGGCGCAATGCAGCCATCGCCGTGGCCAGCGGGGAGATCATCGCCAGCACCGACGCCGGGGTGAGGCTGTCGCCAAATTGGCTGGAGAAGTTGGTCAGTCCATTCAGGGAGGGAGTACACGTAGTTAGCGGCTTCTTTGCCCCTGATCCCCAGTCTGTCTTCGAAACAGCCATGAGTGCCACTGTTCTACCCGTCCTGGCCGACGTCAAGCCCGAGAAGTTCCTGCCCTCCAGCCGCTCGGTGGCCTTCACAAAAGAAGCCTGGGAACAAGTCGGCGGCTATCCTGAGTGGCTGGACTACTGCGAGGACCTTGTCTTCGACTTCAAGCTGAGGGAACTTGGGCCCTTCGCCTTCGCTCCCCGCGCCCTGGCCTACTTTCGCCCTCGGACAAGCCTGGCCGCCTTCTTCCAGCAGTATTATCGCTACGCTCGTGGCGACGGCAAGGCCGATCTCTGGCGGGTGCGCCACGCCATCCGCTACACCACTTACTTGATAGCCCTTCCCGCCATCTTTCTACTGGGCTTTTGGCGGACTCCCCTCTGCTGGCTGCTCTTTCTAGTCGGTGGGGCCATCGTGCTCCAGACGCCATACAAGCGCCTCTGGCCGATGATCAAGAGTTACGGCTTCGCTGACAAGGTCAAAGCCATCCTCTGGGCGCCCATCATCCGCGTGACGGGCGACGTGGCGAAGATGATCGGCTACCCCGTGGGCGCCCTCTGGCGGCTGCGGCGTGATTCGGGTTTCGATACGCCTTCGGCTACTCAACCCAAGGGTAACGAGACAACAAAGTGAATTTGACAAAAACGGTAAAATATGCTATTGTTACAGCGTAAGAACGGCAGGTTTCTGAGTTGGGGATCACTTAATTGGTGTGCCGCCAGAGCTTCTCGTCCGCTCTGGCGGTTTTTGGTTTAGCGCGCTTGTGGTGTTCGATGCCGCACAGGTGTCGAGCTTCGAGCAATAATAAAGCAACAAAAGTAAGGAGGTATCAAAGAAGATGGAGAGGATCACTGGCACGGTCAAGTGGTTCAGTCGCGTGAAAGGCTACGGTTTCATCCAGCCCGATGGCGAGAACCAGGAGGACGTCTTCGTGCACTTCTCGGCGCTCGAGGGCGAGGGGTTCCGCAACCTGGACGAGGACGAGAGGGTGGAGTTTTCTGTTGAGGACAATCCCAAGGGCCCTCAGGCTGTCAATGTAGTCAAGCTTGGCGGTGGGCTCTGATACCGACAACGCTAACTTCAATGGCCGGGCCTTCAAGGCTTGGTTTGGCGCGATGACCAAGTCCCCGACGCAGGTTATGCCTCGTCGGGGTCTTTCTTACTTGGTAACCAAAATTATTGCAGGTAAAGAAGTAGCTTCTGGCGACAAAGGTTGTCTGAGCATAAGATGTCGTGAAACGTGAAGACGTGAAACGTGAGGATCTCACATCGTGTAAGCTTCACGTTTCACGCATCACGCTTCACGGCTGGGCCTGCAACTCACCTTACCAGATAGTCAGAATCTGGTTTGAATTAACGAATTGGAGTGTGAAATATGACAAACAAATTACGTATCATTCCCCTGGGAGGACTGGGGGAAGTAGGCAAAAACATGATGGTTTTGGAATATGGCAAAAACATCATCATCATTGACGCGGGGATCATGTTCCCAGAAAACGATATGCTGGGCATTGATTTCATCATCCCCGACTTCAACTATCTCGCGGATAAGAAGGACATGGTGCGGGGCATCATCATCACCCACGGCCACGAGGACCACGTGGGGGGGCTTCCCTACTTGCTCCAAGAGATCAAGGCTCCCATCTACACCACCAGGCTGACCCGTGGTCTGGCGGAGGTGAAGCTGAAAGAGCGTCACCTGCTGGATGAGGTGGAGCTGAATACCATCCAGGCTGGCGATTGCGTAACCCTGGGGCCTTTCCGCATCGAGTTCTTCCACGTCTGTCACAGCATCCCCGACGGGGTGGGGTTGGCCATCGAGACGCCCGTGGGCCTGGTGGTCCACTCCGGCGACTTTAAGTTTGACTATACCCCGGTGGACGGCAAGCCCCCCGATTTCGCCAAGCTGGCTGAGTTGGGGGGACGAGGGGTGCTGGTGCTGATGTCCGACAGCACCAACGCCGAACAGCCGGGGGCTACTGCCTCGGAGAGGGCCATTGACGAGGCATTCGACAAGGTTTTCCTGAGTGCGGAAGGTCGCGTCATCGTAGCCACCTTTGCCTCCCTCATCTCCCGCATCCAACAGGTGGTCAACGCCGCCGTCCGTCACGAGCGCAAGGTGGCCATCGCTGGCTACAGCATGGTCAAGAACGTGGGTATGGCCCAGGAGTTGGGATACCTGTCCATCCCGCCAGGCGTCCTGATCGAGCTGAATGATATTGACAAGCTGCCCCACCACAAGGTGGTCATCATAGCCACGGGCACGCAGGGCGAGCCCTCTTCGGCTCTGGCCCGCATGTCCTTTGGCCGGCACCGTCAGATCAGGGTCGTTCGCGGCGACACGATCGTCATCTCGGCCCACGCTATCCCAGGCAACGAGGAGATGATCAGTCGCACCATCAATCGCCTTCTCCAACAGGGGGCCAACGTGATATACGAGCAGATCGCTCCGGTGCACGTCTCGGGCCACGCCAGCCAGGATGAACAGAGGCTGCTCATCCACCTGATCAAACCCAGGTACTTCGTGCCCATTCACGGCGAGCTACGCCACCTGATCATGCATGCTCGGATCGCCCAGGAAATGGCCGTCCCCGTTGCCAACACCATGATCGTGGAGAACGGCTACGTCCTGGAGTTCGACGGGGAGAGCGGTCGAATCGGCGAGCGGATACCCGGCGGCTACGTCTTCGTTGACGGGTCGGGGGTGGGCGACATCGGCCCGGTGGTGATGCGCGATCGGGAGACCCTGGCCAGTGCTGGCTTCGTGGTAGCGGTGATCAAGCTGGATAAGAAGACGGGCCAGCCTGCTGGGCGGCCGGAGATCATCACGCGGGGCTTCGTCTATGTGCGGGACTCAGCGGAGCTCATTGAGCGGGCTCAGGACAAGGTCCTGAAGGTTTTAGAGAAGAGCGACGGGGGGCGAGCGGGCATCAGCGATAGGGTGCGAAGCGAGTTGAGAAAGTTGTTCTACGACGAGACCAAGCGCCGCCCCATGATTATGCCGGTGATCACGGAAGTGTAACGAACCTGAAAACGTGTTGTTGTGACAGAAGCGCGCTAGACAGTAGCGCGCTTTTGTGTTATAATCGGGTTGTCGGCTCAAAGTGTCCGGTAGCAAAAGGCAAGAAAGGCAGGTGCATCATGAAAAAGATGATTCGTTTCGGCCTCTTGTTTCTGCTTGTCTTCGTTCTCACCTCCCCGGTGGTCAGGGCTCAAGGGCCACCTACGATCACGGAGGTGAATTCCCAGGTGGTGGTGCTGGAGGACTCTAACCTCGATGTCAAGTATCGCTTGACTTTTTGGGAGAGCGAACCGCGAGATAAGATTACCACCATGGGCCCCTTCGATGCCGGCCACCGCGTCCTGGACGCTCACCTCGAGCACGACGGAATGCAGACACCCGTGAGCCTGAGCAGCAAAGGTGGCGGCTTCTATGCCGTTCCCTTCGGGCTGACCACCAAGCCGGATCGGGAATACACCGTCCAGGTGCACTATCGAGTAGATCGTGCTCTGGACGTGACGGAGATTGACGGGGTGGAGCATCGGGTGCTGGCCTGGGCGCCCATCCAGTGGAGTCTGTACATTGGCGAGCAGATCGTGACCTTCATCCTGCCCATCGAGTTGCCAGCCGATGTCACCCAACCGGAACAGGTGACCGATGAGCTGGTGGACCGGGCGGCTATCGTGGTTGACGACGCCAATGTTTCTTCTTTCGACCGCTGGGTCTACTATCCTACCCCCGACGAGACCACCGGCCAGAACTGGCTCTCCATCTACATCTCCAAGAAAACCGTTCCCCCTGAGTACCACTTCACCCCCAAAGTCTACATCCCTGGCCGCTACTTCGCCGAGCTACCGGCCGAGCCCGTCGCTCCCGCCGAGGAGTTCACTCCCACCGAGGAGCCCCAGCCTGCGCCCAGTCGTTCCCTCCTGCCCTACCTCATCCTCTTTGGTTTCTTGGGCCTGCTGGTAGCTGGTGTCATCATCTTCATCATCTTCCGCCGGGTCTCGCCCAAGGCTGCGCCGGAGGAGTACCAGGCTCCGGAGATCGAGATCGAGACCTTCGCCCAGCCGGGGGTGGTGCCAGACCTGGATGCCATCGAGGCCGCCCTCTACATCGGCGACACGGCCAAGGTGATCACCCTGGTGATCATGTCCCTCTCCCAGCGAGACGTGCTGACGGTGCTCAACCGACGGCCCCTGCAACTGGAGGTGCCCAATCCGGATTTGGAGATGAGCGACTACGAGCGGGCTCTGGTGGAGGGCATCGCCGACGACGGCACCTTGCCCCAGTCAACCATCGAGCGGGTGATGGCCCTGCTCTCGGCCCAGTTGCAGACCAAGATGTGGAACGCCGACCCGGAGGCCACTCGCGACACCTACCGGCGGCGGGCCGAGGATGCCTGGGATGACTACCGCCGACAGGATCCCGCGCGCCGTTGGGGCTGGGGCCACCCGATGTTCCCCTGGATCATCCTGGCCTCCAGCTACCGGCCCTACCGTCCTGTCCCCGTCGCCGTCCGTCGCGGCCCCACCCCCCTGGAGACGCTGCGCGAATCCCCAATGGTCGGCGCCGCCGATCAGATGGCTGGCGTATTAGAGGGTGTGGCCGACAACATCACCACCCGGGCCGAGGGGCTGGCCACCTCCGCCACCCACTTCCTCGACCGCGTGGTCGGGCGGGAGGATGCCGGCTACGACGCCTGCCACAGCGCATGTCACAGTGCCTGCCACTCAGCCTGCGTCCACGATGCTTGCCACAGCGCCTGCGTCCACGACGCCTGTCACAGCGCCTGCCACAGCGCCTGCGTCTGCCACAGCGCCTGCCACTCCGCCTGCCACAGCGCGTGCGTGAGTAGCTTTTAGGATGCGTCAGTTTGTAATGAGCAATACGCGCAATACTGCGCGTACTAACGAGTTATGTGCCATTTGGCAGAGAAAGGAATAAAGCGATGAAAACATATTTCGAGGGAGATTTAATTCGAGGCGAAGAGCTCAACAAAACTGCCAGGCAAAGGCAGAGGAAATACCATGAGACCACAGTACCCAAGGCTGACATGGATTCCTATTTAGAGAAGGGGTGGGAGCGGGAGCGGGAATACAGGAGATCAGTGAGATTGCGGAAGAAGAAACCAATCGACGAGTTGCTGGAAAATGAGGTTTGGCTGCTCTTTCAAGGTATGGGCTTCATTGAGATGAATAAGGATAGGAACTTCAAGATACGGACTGGCGAGGTTTGGAAGCAAGTTGCTGTGTTCGCTAAGGGTGAAGATTATGCCTTTGTTGTAGAATGCAAAGCCAGTGGCGGTGAAGGAGCGCAGATTGCAACGAAGGATATTCGTGAAGCATCCGATCTGAGAGGAGAAATTGTCGATTCTATTATGAGGCAATATGATGATAGAAGTATCCGTGTTCGCTTCATGATAGCAACGCGAAGCTTAAAATGGACGAGAGAAAAGGAGAGACTTGCCAGAAGAAAAGGAATCATTGTTTGTAAAGGTACAGACCTCACTTACTACAGGAGACTTGTCAAGCATCTGGGAAGCGCAGCGAGGTTTCAAATCTACTCCGCTTTGCTTCCAAAAGAGACGATTCCTGAGCCTATTGAGGTGCCTGCAATCTATGGAGGAAAGGGAAAGGCAAAGTATTACTGCTTCGTCATACAGCCTGAGAAACTGCTACAGATTGCATATGTACATCATAGGAGGACTACCCCTGAAGATCTTGCGGGATCGTATCAGAGAATGTTGAAGAAACACCGGCTAAATGAAATCAGTGATTTCATCACTGAAGGTGGGTACTTCCCTAACAACATTGTTCTCAATTTCACGGAAAAGCCGACTTTCCGTAGGTTTGAGAAGGAAAAGCAGGTGGGTGATGTAGTAGTTGGCATGTTGGAACTCCCTCGCCAATACGCAAGCGCTTGGATAATTGATGGTCAGCATAGATTGTATGGATATGCAGATAATGAGAGAAGATCAACAGCTACTGTGCCTGTACTTGCTTTCCATGATCTGGTTGTCAAGGAACAGGCGAAACTGTTCGTCGAGATAAACAAGGAGCAAAAGGCAGTTAGCCGTAATTTACTGTGGGACCTGTATACGGACATTTATCGTGATTCAGACGACGAAGAACATCAGCTCCTAAGAGCGATCTCAGCAGTGGTCAAGAAGTTGAACTCGGATGATGATTCTCCTCTTCACGATCACATCAAGATTCCAAGTGTGCCTAGCAAAGGTAGAGAGATAACTAACTTGACGATAAACACAGTATGCAGCGCGCTTAAGGAAAGCAAATTACTTGACAAAAGGGAAAGGCTTCTATACAGAGAAAGCTATGAGCGCACAGTTGATTTCGCAAGTGAAAGGTTAAGGGTCTACTTCGATGTCATTGCCAGGTACTTCCCCGAAGACTGGGAAAAAGGAAACGAGGGTCTCCTCCGGACGAATAATGGTATTCGCATTCTTGTTATTCTCCTAAGACAGCTCCTAAGATACATAGAGTATATAGGACAGGGAAGGATTCTCAGGAAAAGAAGCTTGAAGGAATTCAGAGAAGAAACTAAGAAGTTGCTTTCTCCTGCATTATCTAAACTGAAGGATATGAGTGATCAGGATAGGAGCGAGATCAGAAAAGCAAGCGCTAAGGCGCTGGTTATGGAGAATGCCCAGAAAATGGCGTGGTGGATCAAAGAGGAATTTGACCCATTTGGGGGTGAAATCCTGCGCGACTGGGCTCCTCCTGTTCCAACAGATGAGAGCGACAAGGCGATTGATCAACTCGTGAAAGATACGGAAATACAGCTTAGACACTTCATCGGCGAGGAATTGGTTGAACTTCATGGTGCAAAATGGTGGAAACAAGGCATTCCTGGTGGAGTTAAGCACGACATTGAGAATGAGATCGAGAGGAAAATACGGCAGACACCCTATCTGGAGAAGAGATTATCCCAGTTTACTCCCGAAGAGAGACTAAGTCATACAACCATTGGGCACTTAATAGAAATAGTAAAATACAATCTAAACTGGAAACAATTTGAATTGACTTTCAAGGACAAAAAAGAGGTTGTAAGAAATCTAGACCATTTTTACCGTCTAAGGAGCATATATGCCCACCCTCCAACAGAGATAGATGAAATTGCTAAACAACAAGGATATTGGGCTACAAGGTGGACAAGAAAATGCATCGGCCTCAATAAGGTAGAGGGGGGATAAGAAGATGACAGAGCAGAGACAGCTAGGTCTAGATCTTGATTCACTTGCGGTACCCAATATTCAGGTGAGGAAGCCAAAGAGGGTATTGCTTGTTGAGCCATCCTATAAGGTCAAGTACCCTCCTCTTGGACTGATGAAGATCTCAACGTTTCACAAGCAGCGTGGGGACGAGGTTGTATTCTACAAGGGTACAAGAGCAGCAGTTAGGGATCAAAAATGGGATACCATTTACATCAGCACCTTGTTCACTTATCAATGGAACACTGTAATCAGAACCATAAAATTCTATCAGCGAAGTAAGTATGCGTGTGACATTAAAGTAGGAGGCATTCTTGCCTCTCTTTTATCTGAGGACCTTAAAGAAGAAACGGGAATAAAACCGTGTATAGGTCTCTGGGAAGAGGTAGACAGATTGCCACCCGACTATAAACTATTTGAAGGCGTATATGAATATCGCGTAAACGATGCCAGCATCGGATATACTACCAGAGGATGTATACGCCACTGCCCATTCTGTGCAGTAACTCAATTAGAGCCTGAATTCACTCCGTACATACCTTTGAAGGGACAGATTGACTCCGGCAAGAAGGACTTGCTGCTGCTCGATAACAACGTCTTAGCTTCTCCGGAGTTCCCTAGAATAATAGCCGAGATTAAGAAGTGCGGCTTTCATAACGGTGCCAAGTTTAATGGTAGACTCCGCTATGTCGATTTCAATCAGGGAGTAGATGCAAGGTTGTTGACAGAGGACAGAATGGAGCTTTTAAGTCAGATAGCTATCTTTCCCTTGAGGATAGCCTTTGATGATATAAGGATGAAGAAGCTATACATAGAGAAGGTACGTCTGGCCAAGAAGTATGGTATTAAACGGTTGTCGAATTTCATACTCTATAACTTTAACGATACCCTTGAAGACTTCTATGAGAGATTGAGGATAAACATTGAGTTAAACGAAGAATTGGGGTCAAGTATTTTTTCTTTCCCAATGAGGTTTATTCCCTTGGATGCTAAAGATAGAAAGTATGTTGACAATCCTCACTGGACTGAGAAGCAGTTAAGGGGTATCCAATGTATCCTGCACGCCACGCATGGTGTGGTAGGCCCCAGAAAACCATTCTTCGAGAGGGCTTTCGGGGGAGATGTGGAGGAATTCAAGTACATCATAGAACAATCGGAAGAACATATCTTTTATCGGGAGCAGATGAAGCTGTACGAAGGAGCGGCAAACCGAACTGATCAAAAAGGGTCTCGGTAAGGGGATACTGCTTACTGCGAAGCGCCACGGTCAACGGAGGACGGCAGGAATTTCTACAATGCCGGGGACGTTATCGCCAAACACGGGGAACGTGAGTGTTGAGTTTGACGCACTGCTGGGTGACGTTTTATGGACGCGGATCGTGGCCGAAGTTGAGAAATGCATGGGCTTTGACGCACTGATATGGCAAGTTGATCGAGCTGAGTTACTATAGGATCGAAGTCAACCGTCGCTCAGAAGGGCAAGGCATGAACGATAGACTACAACAATTCGCCAACAGTTTCATAGAAAGCACCCGCGATTACATCTTCGTCCGGCCGGAGGACAACTTGCTCATCCTGCGGCCCAACCGGGTGCACCACCTGAACGCCACCGCCACGGTGATGCTCAAGGTCCTCTACGAGCGTCAGCCGCTGGACGTCGAGGCCATCGTAGCCGAGATGGCGGAGCGCTACGACGTGCCTGCGGAGCGGATCGAGGAGGACGTGGAGAAGTTGCTCCAGGGCCTCTCGCTCTTGCTCCAGGATAGGGCCGGCTGCGCCCCAGCGGTGAAGACCACCCCCTTCGGCAGCCACGAGAGGAGGTACCCCGTCCTCTCCGAGATCGCCCTCACCTACCGCTGCCAGAACCGCTGCTTCTTCTGCTACGCCAGCTCTCCCGATCGAGGCTTCGTCGTGAGCGCTCAGCCGAACGGCCGCCAGGTGCCGGAGATGACCACCGACGAGGTCAAGCTGGTGCTGGACAAGATAGTGAGCCAGGCCAAGGTGCCCACCGTTTCTTTCACGGGCGGCGAGCCGACCCTGCGCGACGATCTGCCGGAGCTGATTGCCCACGCCAAAGGGCTGGGGATGAGGGTCAATCTCATCAGCAACGGCATCAGGTGCGCTGACGCAAGTTATGTGGCTACGTTGGCCGAGGCGGGGCTGGACTCGGCCCAGATCAGCCTGGAGGCGGGGGAGGCTGCCGTCCACGATGAGGTGGTGGCTCACCCAGGAGCCTTCGAGCGCACGGTGCAGGGAGTGCGCAACCTGCGGGCGGCCGACATCCACACCCACACCAACACCACCATCAATCAAAAGAACCGGCAGGCCCTGCCAGACCTCATTGACTTCCTGGCCGAAATGGGCATGGAGTACCTCTCCATGAACATGGTCATTCGCACCGGCGGGGCTGTGGGCGTGCCCGACATCAATTATCAGGCCATCGGCGACCTGGCGCTTTCCCTCAAGGCCAAGGCCCAGGAGCGGGGGATGCGCTTCGTCTGGTACTCGCCCGTGCCCTACTGTCTCTTCAACCCCGCCCAGCACGGTCTGGGCTCGCAGTCGTGCTCAGCGGCCGACGGTCTGCTGTCCATCGCCCCCGACGGGGCGGTGCTGCCCTGCTCCAGCTTCGAGGAGGGCATCGGCAACCTGCTTACCGAGGACTTCGCCGCCCTCTGGAATCGGCGGTCGGCTCGCTATTGGCGGGACAAGGAGTTCCTGCCGCCAGGTTGTCAGGAGTGCGAGCTGGCCCACATCTGCTGCGGAGCCTGTCCCCTCTATTGGGATGAGCAAGGCACCTTCGCCGAGATAGCTCCCCACATGACCGAGACCTCGGCCTGGGACAGACTGACCTGGAGTTTGAAAAGGCGTTACCTGGGAAAGGTCAAGGGAGTGGGGATGTAAGCAGACCAGGTGCAACGCACTTCGAAAGTGCGTTGCACCTTAAGGAGGTTTTCTATGACCCGAATAGTCTCTTTGGAGCAACTAAACGATTTCCTATCGGATAACAGGCGCAAGATAGATGCGGTGGGGCGCGAGGTGGAGGAGATTCAGGTAGGTTTCAACAGCGCCTACGTGGAGTTCAAGGCCGACCACGACGCCCAACTGGCAAGCCTGACCGAGACGCTGTTCGAGAAGCTGGATAACCTCGGCCCAGAGCTGCGAACCCTGGTTGACGAGCGGGCCGTTGAGGAGCGTCGCCTCCTGGCCGAGCGCTGGACGGAACTGCGGGAAAAGCTGATCCCCCAGACCCAGGCGGAGGCCGACGCTGTATTGGTCCAGGCTCAAGAACAGACAAAGGCTCTGCGCCAGCTCAACCCCCGGCTAGATGAGCGCGAGGAGGGATACAAGGCCCAGCAGGCTGCGTTGGAGACGAAGCTGGCCGAGCTCAACGCGGAGATTTCCCAACGCTCCCGAGGTTTGGGTTTTGTCATCCGTTTCATCTCCATCGCCAAGCTGGACCGCCAGCGCCACCGCGTCCTCGGCCAACTGGAGACTCTGGCTCACAACCTGAAAGAAGTGCGCCAGGAGTGGCAGACCCACCAGCAGGAATTCCAGGCTGGACAGGAAGCCTTGCAGAGTCAGTGGCGCGAGCTTAGCCTCACGGTTGCTGAGCTGAAGCGGGAGCTGGCCTACCTGGACGACGAGGCGCAGCGAGAGGATCTGGCGATGAAGCGGGCAGGACGCTATATTCTGGACAACCTGAAGGATCCCGTACCTTGTCCTGCTGATCTGAGGCCCGCATTGAATGCCATGATCGAGCTCAACGTCAAGACCGATGCCTACCAGGAGGGGTTAGGGATGGTGGGAGGGCTCATCGCCCTTTTGGACAGCGTGGGGAAAGGGATGGACAGCTTCCAGGAGAGCGTAGGGGGGCTCATTGGGGAGCAGCGCATGCACAGCGAATTCCTCCCGGGGCTCAAGCTGAGACTGCCTGATTCAGCAATCGCCTTTCACAAACAATGGGATGGCTTGAGAGCTAAGATGCGTGACGATGCCCGACTATGTGCCCATCCCACGGAGTTTCTGGAGGCAGCGCGGCCGGTCATTCAGCGCGACCTGAGCAATGAGGCCGTCACCAGCATGTTCAACAGTCTCGGCCAGGCCCTGACCGAGGCGACCGAGAAATGGAGGGGATGAGATGAAACGAACGATTTTAATGGCCGCTTTTGGGATTTCAGGAGTTCTTTTGGCCCTGGGGCTCATTTTCCTGTGCGCGGCTACTGCTGATTCGAGGCGGCTGCCTCTGTCGGTGATCCTGCTCGTCATTGGCGGCGGCATGGCTGCCTGGAGCGCCCTCACCTGGCGACGGGATCAGCAGTTAGAGCCTGAGCGCCTGGCCGACAGCATAATTGATTTGGCACGGGCTGGCGGTGGTGCCGAGGTCAGCCTGGCCCAGATCGTAGCCGAGCTCAGTGTACCCACTGAGGCTGCTCAGCGGGCCCTCGGCGTGCTGGAGCGAAGGGGCGAGTGCCGGAGGGAGCGCAGGGCCGACAAAGATCTCTACGTCTTCCCCGGCCTGGTAGAGGTAAAGGTCGTGCGCCGCTGCGCCTACTGTGGCAGCGAATTCAGCGTCAAGAAGCCCCTGCACAAGTGTCCCAACTGCGGCGGCGAGCTAGAACTGGTGAGAGAGTAAATTGGTGGCAAAATTTTAAGATTCAGGCCGTATCTAAAACGGCATTTTTACGTTATAATAAGTGGGGAACCCTGATCATTGATTCAGGCAGTGGCAAGGCGTGAATTACAATTCTTATTGCCTCGCTCTTAACCCCCGTCGGCCCGAGGAGGGCAATGATGACGGCTTTGAAAGTATATCTTTTTGGCTCCCCCACTATTACCTGCGGCGATGCTCCGCTTCCTATTACCTCCCAGAAAGCCCTGGCCCTATTCTACTACCTGATCTCCAACCGCCAGGTTCATTCCCGAGAGAAGCTAGCCACGCTGTTCTGGGGAGAGACCAGCGAACGCCAGGCCAAAGGTAGCCTGCGCAACACCCTCTATGAGTTGCGTCGCGACCTGTCGCCAGGCAATAAGCCCGCCGAGAGATACATCTTGGCCGAAAGCAACACCCTCTGCTTTAACCCTGAGGCCGATTACTGGCTGGACGCTGAGGAGTTTGAGAGGCTGCTAGATAAAAAAGCCGAGGGTGAACGGGTTAGGATGGACAACTGCGGCCAGGCGGTGGAGCTGTACCGGGGCGATTTCCTCGAGGGTTTCATCGTCAGAGATAGCTACGAATTCGAAGACTGGTCCTTTTTCGAGCGGGAGAGGTTACAGAGACGATTCCTGGAGGCTCTTACAGAGCTGAGCGATTACTGCAACAGGCAGGGCGAATACGAGAAGGCCATCGCCTACGCTATTCAAATACTCAGCCGCGATAACCTTCAGGAGAACATTCACCGCCAACTGATGCGCCTGTACTACCTGGCTGGCAATCGCAGCGCGGCCCTGCGCCAGTACGAAATATGCAAGGAGGTCACAGAGCGGGAATTAGGCGTCGCCCCACTGGCCGAGACCACGACTCTCTACGAGCAGATACTCCGCCAGGAATTGGTGAAACCCCCAGCCAGGGAAATGGAGTCGCCGAGTATCGAAATCCAGTGGCAACCCCGTCCATCGCCGCTTCGCCCCTGGCCGAAGCCGGAGTACTTAAGCTCCAGCCTCGTCGGCAGAGACAAGGAGTACGCCCAGTTGATCCGCCATCTGGAGGCCGCCAGCCGGGGAAGAGGGCAACTGGTCATCATTGACGGCGAGATCGGAATTGGCAAGACCCGGTTGGTACAGGAGCTACTTGATCGGGCAGAGCCCGATTTTCACCTGCTGATAGGCCGTTGCTACGAGTCCGAAATGGCACTGCCCTATCAGCCGTTGGTCGAGGCCCTGCGAGGCTATCTGCCAACACTGGATCTAAGCAGGCTTCAGGTATCCAGCCTTTGGCTCAGAGAAGTGAGCAAGCTGATCCCCGAACTGAGCGAGGCCCTACCAGACCTCCCCAACAGTGTTCCCCTAAATACCGACACAGAACGCAGCCGCCTCTTTGAGGGGGTCGTCCAGTTTTTAGTCGCTCTCTCACGCCAACACCCTCTGAACCTCTTTATTGATGATCTCCATTGGGCCGATCAAGCGACCCTCACCCTTCTCCAGTATCTGGCTCGCCACGTCACCAGGGAGAGGATGCTGCTCATAGGCGCTTATCGCACTGAAGACCTGAACGAGCCGCTAACGAATACCATGCGCAGCCTCAAGCAGGAAGGTCTTCTAGCCAGGATCACCCTGCGCCGCCTCACTCTTGAGGATGTGACCACCCTGATCAGAGAGATGGCGGGCATGGAGAGCGGGGGCGAGAAATTCAGTCATAGACTGTATCGAGAGACCGAGGGCAACCCCTTCTTCATCTCCGAGGTCATCCGCTCCCTCTTCGAGGAAGGCATCCTATATCAAGATGAGCACGGCTGGAGCACGGACCTCAAGGATTTCGACACCAGCTATGCCCAGATACCGATTCCTGCCAGTGTGCGCGAGGTTATTCAAGCCCGCCTCAACCGTTTAGACGACGTAAGCTACCAGGTGCTGGAGACGGCCGCAGTTTTCCGCCAGCAGTTCTACTTTGTCACCGTCAAGAGAGCCTGCGACAAAAGCGAGGACGAGGCCCTGGATGCCTTCGACAAGTTGCTGCGGGCCCAGTTGATCAAAGAGGTCGAAGTAGGCATCAAGGGCAGCAGCTACGACTTCAACCACGACAAGGTCAGGGAAGTGGCCTATCAGCAGATGAGCGGGGCCAGGCGACAGCAAGTGCATCGGCGAGTGGGCGAGGCTCTGGAGACGGAATACCGTAATCGCCTCGACGAGGTGGTCAGCCGATTGGCCCATCACTTTGCGGCGGGAGGGGATAGAGAAAAAGCGCTGAGATACTCCATTAGGGCTGGTGACAGGGCCAGGGAACTCTACGCTAATGAGGAAGCCATCGCTTATTATCAGAGGGCGCTGGAACTTGCGGAGAGCGAGCAGGAGCTGGCAACCATATACGAAGGATTGGGCGATGTTTATGCCCTGGTGGGAAAGCATCAAAAAGCGATAGAAAGCTACAAAGCCGTTCTCACTTCCAAGTCGGTGTTGGACAGCGCGGGTGAAGGGCTGGGCAAAAGGCGGGTAGCCGAGATTCATCGCAAGACGGGCAGGGTATATGAGAGGAACGGGGGGCGTGATCTGGCCCTGGAGCATTTTAGAACCGGCAGGCGGATTCTTGAATCCGATGGCCCCTCGCTGGAGATGGTCAGGCTGGATAGTGGCATGGCGTTCTTGAATATTCGTCGAGGGCAATATGAGGAGGCTATCAGACTCTGCCAACAGAGCCTGGATATGGTAGAGAAGCTACCTGATAACGTGGACAGCCGGAAGGAGAGGGCGAGGATATATAACAACCTGGGGTCTATTTACCTTAATTGGAACGATTATCCCCGCGCCATTGAGCATTTCGAGAAGAGCCTGACCATAAGAATAGAAAACAGGGACACGCACGGTACTGCCATTCTTTACAATAACCTCGGGGTAGTCTATGAGCGCCAGGGCAACTATGATAGGGCCTTTGAATACCATCGCCAAAGCTTCGAGCTCGAGAAAGAAATCGGGGACATTTATGGGCTGGCCATATCCCACACCAATCTGGGGCTGATTCTCTCTCGCAAGGAAGATTACCATCAGGCTCTTAATCACCTGGAAGAAGCAGTGGGTATTTGTGGAGATATTGAGTGCGAATGGCTTCTGCCAGAAACCTATCAGGGCATGGCTGAGGTTCGCCTGGCCCTCGGCGAAGTAACAGAGGCCCTGGAGTTCGGCCAGGCTTCTCTTGAAATGGCCCGCAAGGCCGGCGATAAGGTCTTCGAAGGAGCGGCGCACCGGGTGTTGGGAAAAGTTATGGCCCTCGGACGCCAACAATGGGAAGAAGGGGAAAAGCATTTCTCAAAGAGCATAGATATACTGAAGGCCCTGGGAAACGAACACGAACTCGGCAAGAGCTACTACGAATTTGGACTGGTGTTGAGAGTCAAAGGAGAAGTAGACCGGGCCCAGGAACACCTCTCCCAAGCCATTGAAATCTTCGAGAGAACAGGAGCCGCCAAGAGGCTCGAAAGAGCCAAAACGGCGTACTGTCAGCTTTGACGGTTTCCCCATTAAACCTCTCCCCTTAGCATTGATCCTCTTCATAATCCTCAAAGCTCTAACCCACTCCTAACACTTGCTCATCACAAATCCTCAAACACATCTCCTCCCTTCACGTCTTATTCCAGCCCAACCACAATGACAACGAATCTCAGTAGATTACAGCCTGCTCCTGCTGGATCCCTTCGGCAGGACTTTGGCGTGCCCTCGGCGTGAGCTGGGTCGAACGCTCCGTCGAGCCGCTCAGGACAAGCGTCAGATCCAACAGGCTCGTAGCGGATCGCCAGATCCGCTGTTTGCTTTTGTGAGCCGCGGAATCTATGGATTGAACGAATCTAGGCGATTCAGCACGAATTCGTCCAATCCTTGAAACCTGTCCTGATCCCTGTCGAAGGATCCGCTGCCAAATGACGGAATCTCAAGGAACTTTGACGTTTCTCTGACGCTTTTCTAACGGATAACTGATACCTATTTGGTATACTGCTGTTGAAAGAAAGTTAACAGCAGTTTTTTGTTAGCTGCGGAAAGGGGAAAAAGTATGTCGCTTCAGCAACGAAAGTACGTGTCCTTCTTTATCCGCATTTGGGAAGAGCCGAGGGAGATGGAGGATGAGAATCCTGAATGGCGCGGCAGTGTCGAAAACGTACAAACGGGGCAGAAGAATTACTTCAAGGGCATGGAACATCTGGTAGGTTTCATCCGCAAACAGTGCAACGGCTTTGGCGTCTCTTGGAACAAAAGGAAATACATCGCCTGAGGTCAGCGGGGTGCCAAGTCGAGGTCATTTACAAACAATAAAGGAGGCAAAGAAAAATGGGCAATCAAGTAGGCATAATCAAGGGCGACCTGTACTCAAGGAGGTAGGGAAAATGAAAAGGACACTTTGGTACATCTTTGGTCTGGCGTTGATTCTTGGCCTCTTGTTAAGCCTCAATCTGGCCGAGGGACTTGCTTCGTTCAAGAACGTCGGGATCATCAAGGGCGACGCCTTGAGTGCGGGAATCATCAAGGGTGACGCCTCGAGTGCGGGGATTATCAAGGGTGACGCCTCAAGCGCGGGTATCATCAAGGGCGACCTAGCGCCTTCCGTTTAGAATCGCAGTAACTTATTCATTTGATACGCCGGGGTACTCCAGCGGTCTGAACGGGTCATACTCCCAGCGGCCGGAAAGCAAGGCCGCCCAGAGCTAAAGACCAGGGGTTCCCGGCCTATCGCGTGAGTAATTACGAATTGTGGCTAAAACCAAGCCGCTGATTATCAAAAAACCTATCAAAAAATTAAAGGAGGCTCGAAAATGAAGAAGAAGCATTGGACGACGTTGGGATTAGCACTAGGAGTTTTGGTGCTGGGAATGTTGGTGGGCCTGATGACGGTCGGCACTGTAGCAGCCGACCCGACGCCCGGAGTGAAGATACAGCTCCCTCGCATAGACGTGGGAGATGTGCTGGGAACTGGCCCCTGGGAGACCTGGATCCATGTGCAGAATGTGAGCCCACCGGACCCAGTTACCGGGATAGAGCCGGATACTGGGGCGATCTTCTTAGGATGGGGAGAATACTCCGAACTTTGCCCCACCAACGATCCAGGGGTTATTAATCACTACTGCCAGTTGATCCGAGGGAACGCCGTCTGGACCCTAAGGTCCCAGATCGACCCGGATGTCAAGTCGGCCATAGTCTACACGGTAGACACGGATGTGTTCCAGGAGGCTTGCATAGCTTCAGCATTGACCGAGGGTGATAAGATTGCGTGGGCATGCTGGCTAGAGGAGTGGGAGTTTGGCACGTGTGAGGACAAAGGAGGGGGCTGGAATAATCCCCCCGTGGAGCCCGAGGATGCCTATGGAGAAGAGGTAGCCGTCACGGCGAACCGCTATGGGCCTAACGACTACGGCACCTTTGTCTCCAGTACCTACACTGGAATCTCCATGGAGATGGAGGGTGAGGGTACTCCGTATGAATACTATGCCCCCTACGCTATGAAGGGCTACAACGGACTGGACACGGAGTTGACTATCCAAAACTCAGGAGATGCCTGTACCTCGGTATGGATAGACTACATGGAGCAGGGAAGCTGTGGCATCGTCTATAAACAGCACGTCGAGCAGTTGGCGCCAGGTGAGGCCATACGGCTGAGAGTGCCGGCGGAGGTTGCCCCACCGGATGGCTGTGGCGCTGGCTATGGCTGGCTAGGCTCGGTCCATATCTCGGCCGAGCAGCCGTTGGGCATCGTCGTGGACGAAACGAGCTTCAGCGAACCTTGCGGGGGCCCGGATGGGGGTACTTTGCTGACCCATCGCGCTCGGTCTAAAGAAGAGTTCAGAGGTGAAGGTGAGGAACGCGAACTCATCGAGGACACGAAAGTCTACGCCGACCTCATCTTCCGCGAGTGGAGCGGCTGGAGTGCCAGCATCCAGGTGCAGAACCTGAGCCGCACGGGCCAAAATACTTTCGTGACCGTGGACTTCATGGACAACAGCGGCGACGAGATCCTCTTCCTCGCTGACTGGGTCTGCCCTACGGGTTCCACTACCTTCTACCTGCCGATAGTAACCGACCTCCTCCCCGGCTACGTAGGGGCAGCCGAGATCGAGTCGCACGACCAGATAAACTACCCTGGTGGAACGACAGAGGCCCAGCCCATCTTCGCTGTGGTGGACCTGAAGAGGCCGGATAACCCCTTCACGCCGGAGATGGACGCGCAAGGAGGGAGCTACAACGCCCATCCTTACTCCCAAAAGGAGTGGGTAAGCGAGATTGCCCTTCCCTTCATGTCCAAAGACGCTTATGGTGCGAACCCGTGGACCTCGATGATCGCCATTCGCAACAACTCCAACTGCAACAAGATCAAGCCTGTGATCCATTTCAAAGACGAAACCGGGAGGGTTGTGTGCGAGATTCCTAGCTTCTGGATCAGGCCTAAGCAAATCAAGATGTTTGACCTTAACAACATCGGCTGCTTGTACCCAGGCTATGTCGGCGCGGCCAAGGTGTATGTCGAAGAGTTCGAGCAACTCTGCGACGTGGACCAGGATGGCCACGTGGACAACGAGCCTCTCATGCCTTCCGTGATAGTGGTGGGGAAGGGCATCCTCGGCGGCTTCCCTTATCAAGGTGGGGGTGAGGGCGTCACCACTCTCGCCGACACTTGGGGCGACATCACCAGCATCTACGAGGGCATCCCGTACGCTACAAACATACCTGCTTGCTTCGGTGATGTCTTTGGCGAAGTCAGCGTCAGGCAGGAAAATCACGGGTTTGACCGCGCAGAGATCAATAGCGCCACGGTGTCCGTGTGGGACTTTGATCCAACGAACGGTCTAGAGGTCTTGGGATATGACATCACCGACTCCACCGGTGGCTACCAGATCACCGACGTGGTGAATGGCACTCACTACCTGAGCGCCAGCAAGACGGACTTCTTCACCCGCACGACGCTAGCCACTGTGGAGTGTGGCCAGGATACGATGGCCAACATTGAGCTCGTCTGCTCCAACCCGCTGTATGCCACCGTGGAGGACACCTCTGGCAATCCCATCCCTGGGGCCACGGTCAGCGCCGATACAGAGTATGAATACAATGCGGATCAGACGGAGTCCTACACGACCGAAGGCGTCACCGACAATGCTGGTGAGGTCACCTTCGACGTGGCTGGTGCTGGTGCAATCACTGTCACAGTCACTGCGGCGGGTCATGATGATGGAACCGCCACTGTAGCGTGGGACGCAAACAAAAATTGCGACAAGACGCCCTCCGTGGGAATCACGTTGTGCAAGTACAACACCATCGTAGGCACTGTCAAACTCGGCGGTCAGCCTGCTGTGGGGTACTATGTCGAGGCCGTAGACATGAGTGTGGATCCTCCCAACCCGGTTGACCATAACTTCACCACCGCCGGAGGCGTGTTCTCTTTGAACAACTTCAGCAATGCGGCTACGACCTACAGGATCAACCTGTACAACGATGATCCTGACCTGGGCGGTGCGTTCGTCAGCACTACGAACAACTTCGACGTCATCCGCTGCGGGGGGACTGCCGTGATCACCAATACGAATGGTAGCTGGGCCGGCTTACCTCTCACTTGGACTGGGGGAACAACTCCCTAGTTACGTGAGCCGCTTCGCGTGCTAAGAGGTTCAAAAGCCACCAGGGGTTTTCCCCTGGTGGCTTTTTGTTGTGCCTCGTGCAGGCCGGCCGATGTCAGTGTGGAACCTGCTCACCCAAAGTCCGCCACAGGTCCTCGTGGCTGCTCATGACAGCCACGGTGTCAACGAACTCCCTGAGGGAAGCACTCTCTCGCCGCAATCTCTGCAATGCCTCCCCGATGGGGTCCACGGAGGTGGGGCTGGTGGCGTAGGAACCATGAAAGGCGAAGTAGGCCTGGTTCAGCTTCCTGATGTAGTAACCCAGGGATACGAGAAAACGGCGTCGCTCCTCCATGTACTCCTCAGCTCCCTCCACGTCGCCCTGATCCAGCATTTCATCAACCGTCAACCGGATGCGCCTCATCTCGCGGCTGAACTCGGACTCGGCTGGCTCAGGTTGAGGCTGTTCTTCACCTTCTCCTTCTATAAAAGGGAGGGGAGGAGGGGCCAGCTCAGGATAGAAGCGGGCGATGACCAGGCCGCCGATCTCGTCACCGACGATAGAAGCCACCGTCTCGTTAATGGTTCTCATTTGAGGGCTGTCATTGTAGCGCCAGCCCAGCGGCCTGAAGAACAGGTAGCCGTGAACCCACTCGTGGGCCGCGGTATTGACGATGAAGCCCAGAGAGGCCACTTCCATTATCATGGTTGGATAGGCCGATAGTCCCCCGACGCCTACGGTTAGCGACGACACATCAAAAGTCTCGTCAATTTCCTCCTCGATAGCCTCTCGTATGTCCAAGCCCAAACCGTGTTCGAGATAGACCCCTTTCCTAACCCGTATCTCATGGCGGGGTGAGACCACCAGGTATATGGGCAATTGCTCGAACTGGAACTTGACCGGCGGCCAAACGATGCTTAGAGTCTCCAGGTCTTGAGAGACCAGAACCTGGGTTATCTGTCCCTCCAGAATAGCTTCCACCTGTCCTTGCTTTTCAGCCTGGCGCTGTCTCAATTCCGCCAGCTCCTGGCGCAGGGGCAGCGCAACTGCGGCTGGATCCTCCTCCTCGGTGCTGTAGGTTTGCTGGATGCTCCGCTCCAATTGGCCGATCTGCTGGATCAGGGCGACGTAATCGAGAACGATGGCCTTTTTCTCCTCAGCGAGGTTTTCCGCCGCGCTCAAGCTCCCCGCTGTGCTGGTCAACATCTGATCGAGCTTTCGGGTGATCGCTCCAGCTTCCCACCTGGCAAAGCTGAACTCGTGGCCGGCCACCACCGCGCCCATTCGATAGTCGAAGGTTCGATAGGGAGGGATGACACTGCCATTCAGGAAGACCAGGAGGAGAAGCAGGATTCCTAAGGCTACTCTTACTACTTTTTTGAACATTCTCGCCCCTTTCGCTGCTCATCTCTACTTTTGATGATACAGTATGTTCGCCAATTGTCAAGTTAACGGCCCAAACAAAAGAGCCCTCTCAAAGATTGAGGGCTCTTTTGCTGTAGGCTAGTATGGTTATTCAGCGTGCCTAGCCTGCCCAGGCCAACGCCCAGCCAGGCACCCATAGTTGGCCGACGTCAAGGTTGACCGCCTCCACTGCGCCTGCATCGGCCAGGAGGTCCGCAAGCTCGGTCAGCGTTATCCCGTGGCTGTCTGCCTCCAGTCTTAAGAAAGCTGTCAAGCCAAGAAGTCGCTTGGGTTATTCTCACTGTGTGTGACGAAGGTTGCTTTCCGCACCGGGAGGAAAGCGGAGGTATGCTTCGGTGGCCGCCGCCAGGTCGGAGTAGACGCCCCGGTAGGCTGGGGGCAGCAGCGCCGCTATCTGGTACATTATCTCGTCGGCCATCTGCTGGCGCACAGTGCGGGTTACTTTGACCCCACCAGCGTCCAGGTAGAACGGCTGGCCCACGACGATGTGAAAGTCGGTGCGGCGCAGGTGTGTCAGGTTGCGCCAGAAGAGTTCCCCACCAAAGTGGACCACCGGCAGCAAGGGCGCACCGCTGCGCAAGGCCAGGAACACGGTGCCGGGGCGGCCCGGCTGCAGTCGCCCGTGACCGCTGCGGGTGCCCTCCGGGGCCACGACCAGGATGCGACCCGCTCCCAGCGCCTTCAGCGCGCGGCGGAGAGCATCTATATCGGCCTCGCCTCGATGTAGCGGGATGGCCCCCCACAGATTGACCAGCAGGCGCACCACGGGATTATCCCACGCCTCAGCCTTGGAGAAACCGGCCAACGGACGCGGCTGAAGGTGGGTGTAGAAAAGCGGCGCATCCAGAAAGTTGATGTGGTTGATGACAATGATGAGCGGCCCCTGGCCCGGCACTCGCGCCAACTGCGCGTCATCCACTCGGCAGACAAGGCGAAGCAGGCTCTTGATCGTCGAGGTCACCACCCGATAGGTGAGTGTCATTCGGCGGCCTCCGGCGGTTGACAGATGATCTCGATCTGGCGCGGCAGCAAAGGAACCGTCATCTCTTCCCCTCCAGGCAGATCACTCCCTTTCTTTTATCTCCACAAGCCTGAGTGCAAGGTCCTCAATGTGCTTACGATTCTCCAGCTTCTCCCGCCAGGCCTGCGGGATGGCTTCAACGCCCAGACAGGCCCCAGAGACGGCGCAGGCCATGGCGCCCAGGGTGTCCCGGTCCCCGCCATTCCTCCCAGGAACTTGGGTTTCAAATCTACCCTTTCCACACATCCAACAGCGCCGGCAGGTCGTCTGGATGGAGCGCCAACCCCACTCGTTTGGCCACCTTCCACAATTGCCGATCGAAGGTGGACAGCGTCACTTGTTCGCTCATTGCATCCTGCCATAGGGACGCTGCTGCCAGGTGGACGGCGTCGTAGCCCCGCAGGCCGTGCTCCCAGGCGAAAGTATCGGCGCGGGCGATCACCATTTCCGTTACCTGCACCCGCACCAAGTCAGGCCACTCATTTCTGAAGACCTGGAGACTCGCCAACGCATCCTCTCGCGTCAGCGCGTCCATCCGCACCGTCTTGGCCAGCGCGGCTGCTACCTCTGCCCGACTGATGAGGGCTGTGCCTGTCACCTCTGCTTTGGATATCGCTTCGTTTACCTCTGCTGAGCCCGGCTCAGCCACATAGCGCTTCACCAATGCGCTGGCGTCCAGGTAGAGAATCATTCCCGGTCCTCCAGTAGCAGGTCAGCCACCATTCGTCTGCCCCGTGTTCGCGCCACCGGTGCCATGGGAGCCAGTTTTTGCCCGCTCCAGGCCATCAACCCCGCCTGGACCAGTTCCTGCACGCGGGTCTCCACCGACGGACTCATCGGTACGATGCGCCCGACGGGTTTCCCCCGCTCCGTGATGACCAGTGTGGCCCCAGCCTTGACTTGCTGAATGTAGCTACTCAGCCGCGTCTTCAACTCTCGAATGCCTATCGTCGTTTGGGTCATTGACACACCCCCTCTATCACTGTGGTCACATTATACTACAAGAGACCACAAACAACAAATGGCCGAATCTATCTCAAGAAACCGAAGCTCCCAACCACCCGTTGGATAGCTGGCAGGAGCCACTGCGGGCGAAGGCCCAATCCCAGGCAAAGGATGATCGCCCCCAGGATGATGAGGGAAGCCATGAAAGGCTCTCGTTTCACTTTGAATTCACTGGATGGATCCAAGAGGACGCTCAAACCACGCAGGTAGCCAAAGGCTACGCCCGCTCCCGAAAGCAGCATAGCCAGGGTCAGGTCGGGTGATGAGAAGAGACGATAGATGGCCCAGCGGCTGGGGAAGCCAGCGGTGAGGGGTATCCCTGCCAGGGATAGGCCGCCCAGTACCAGGCCAGCCGTCGAAATGGGCAACCGCCTGGCCATTCCAGTCAAATTGGCGAAAGAATCGCTTCCGGCACGATGGCGCACCACAGCCAGTCCCATGGCCGTAAGCATCAGACCCACGGAGCGATGCGCAACTTGCGACAGGGCAGCAGTGAGAGCAGCGGGGGAAGCGACACCTAACGCCACCAGGGTGCACCCCATGTCGCTCAAGACTGCGTAGCCCAGCAGGCGACCGAAATCCCGCTGGGCGAAAGCCAGCAGCCCCCCAACAGCGGCCATCAACAGGCCACCCAGCCGCAGGAGACGAAAGACTCGTGGATCTTCAGACAGCCAGGGATAGGATTGCAGGAGGTTCAGCATCAACAAGAGCACAACGGCGTTGGTCGCGGTGAGGACGAAGGCGGCCGCCACGGGAGGGGCCTCTGCGGCCACGGCCGAGACCCAACCGTGGAAAGGCACTACTGCCAGCAGGATGGCGAATCCTATGGCCAGTAGGAAGGCAGCGTAACGGAGAAGGGCCAGGTTGTCGGGGTTGACGGCCTGTAGATCAATCAGCCAGGGGGCTACCAGTAAAGGGAGAATAGCCAGGCTCATCATGACCAGGTACCGCAGAGCTCCGCGCCCTGGACCCTGTCTATCGCCCTGGATGATGAAGACGGTGACGAGGCTCGCTATCCACAGGAAAAGAACGGCGAAGAGGAAGTGGCGGACCATGACCGCTGCGCTGAGCAGGCTCAAGATGATCAGGCCCAAAGGGAAGAATGGGTTGCCCTGGGATACGCGCCAGGCGAAGAGGAAGGCAGTGGCGGCTATCAGGCAAATGAAACCCAGGGTGAGGCTGCCGGCCAGCTCCAGGGCGAACTCTCGCCCCAGTACCATCATGGGCTCGTCCAGGGCTACCTCCCAGCCAAGCACAGAGACCGGTCGGTCGAAGGGCAGGCCCAGGTAGAGGCTGGCCATGATTAATGCCGTAGCCGAAGCGAGAGCAGCCGCCAGGAGTGCCCGGCGCCGCAAGAGATAGACCACAGGGGTCAGAATCAGAGGCAAGATGATCAGGAACAGAGGGCCAGCTATCATCTCTGCCTCTCCTCCGGTGTCAATTCAGCTCTCGAGGCCGCGAGATAGGCAATGGCTAAAGCGATGAGGAAGTTAGCTATCCCCAGGAAGCCGACCACGCTCAAGCTGCGCTCCAGCGCGGAGTAGAACAGTTCGAAGCCAGTGACGAGGGTGAGAAGCCCCATGCCGGCTTTCAGCGGCTCTTCGGTCAGCATCAGAACCAACAGGCCCAGCGAGGCCAGCCAGTAGCAGGCCAAGCCGATGTCCGACGGCACCTCGGGCAGAGGGTAGCGTTCTGACAGGCTGTAGACAGCCAGCCCCACGAAGAGGGCGGCCAAGAGGCGGAAGGCAAGATCCGGCAGTGAGGTCTCTCCCTCGGTTTTGGATGTTGGAGAAGCGGGGCGGCGCGAGCGGCCATCCTCAGCATCATCCCGCTCCGATGGCGGTGCTTCGCTGCTCTCGCTGACCTGGCGAGCCGTCAGGTAGAGGACGATACATACCAGAGCGCCGATCAGCACCTTGATCACGGCCACCTGGGGTTGGATTAGCCGGGTCAGCAACAGGCCCACCAGGACGTACTGAACCGACAGCGCGGCCAGCGAAAAGCGCCAATCGCTGATGATTACGATGAGGCTGGCGGTGACGACCAAACCGACGATAGCCGGTGTGGTCGTAAGAAACGAGAGTTGAGCTAAGACATCCGGTAAAGTAGGCATAGATTCTCCACCTATCCGCCCCGAAGGAACAGGGCGGAAAACCTCGCTAACGCCAAAAGCCCCACGACAACAATCCAACCCAAGTATCCCCCGCCCTCGCTCACCCTTCCCACTACCCGCAAAGCGCCTGCTGCCCCGCTTGCAATCTGTCCCAGGAGGCCATAAAGCCATTCCAGGCGAAGGGCTGTCGTCAGCTTCAGCCAAAAAGGCTCAACTGGATCGAAGATCCTTCGACGATGACGGCGGAAAGCCTCGCTGCGAAGCAAGTAACCGCCCAAGAGAGGCAAAAAGAGAGCCACCCATTGGACCACGCTCGTCGAGCGAAGCAAATCCGCCAGGGTAGGGAAGAAAACCGCCTCCATCAAGGTTCTCAGCACGGACGGGTGCAGCCCCAACATGAGGACAGGCGCAGCCAGCAACGCTGCACCTACCACGGACGACTTTTGGTAAGCAAACTCTGGTGGGAAGACGCGGATAGAGATAGCTGACCACAGCCTGAGCAAGGCCGCGAAGAGGAAGGTCTCTGCCAACAAGCTCAGAGCCAGAAAAACCAGGTTGCCGCCCGTCAGCAGGGAGTGGTAAAGATGCCAACGGCCAACGAAGCCCAGGGTCAGAGGCACTCCAGCCAGGGAAGCCATAGCCAGGCCTGATGCAGCTCTGGCCCACAGACTCCCCAGTTTAGACCTGTTCTGGCTCAAAAAGAGGAGGCCCAGGCAGAGGACCAGGTTCAGGCTTGGCAATACGACCAGCGCGGGCGGTTTGGCAATGGCCAGGGATGCGACGGCGTAGCCTACCTGGCTGATCATGATAAAAGACAAGGTCTTGCCACGATCGGCCTCGGCCCAGGCCAGCAGAGCGCCGATGAAAAAAGCCAGGCTGCCGGCGATGGTCAGTGCTGGCCCATAGCCCCCCCTCAGTCCCCCCCAACCCTGGGGGGGAAGTCGCCAGAGCAATCCCCCGTTGGCCCAGGTGGAGAGGCGGACCAGCAGATACAGGCCGGCGCTGGCGGGGACAAGGTGGAGTAGGGACCGGGCAGGCAGCCTGGCTTTAAAACCGATAGGAATCCAGAGATGAAGGGGGTAGAGTCCCACCCGCATCAGGGCGGCCAGCAAAATGAGGCCGAAAACAGGTGCGGAGATGTAACGCTCGGCCTGGATTGCCAAATCCAGGCCACTAGAAAGGCTATCGTCACCCAAGAGCAAGGCTGCCGCCAGCAGGCTCAGGCAAGCCAGGCCACTGAGGTTCAGGGCGCGGGGGATTATCCTCATCCTTGACCCACCGAGGTCGCTGGCGGCGAGGGCCCAGAGAAAAGCCAGATCAAAGATGACCCAACTTGCACACAGGGTGATCAAGTTAGACGAGAAGACGAAACTGAAGCCAGCGGCCAGGAGGGCCAATAGGGCTGCATAGGATGATCCTCCTGAATATTCGGAGCGGCCCAAGCTCGGGGCGATACTAGCCAGTCCCACCAGTCCCATCAGGGCAGCGAAGAGGAAGGCCAACCCATCAACGTGGTAAGCCGGATCGCTCCCCAAGAAGGGACGCCAGCGGGAGATAGTGCCGCTGACTGGTAAGTCCCTGGCGATAAAAAGTAAAACCAGGAAAGCGACGCCGATTATCAACAGAACCAGGGGACTTCGATTCCGAGGCCCGGCAGCTCTGTTCAAGAGCAGAAGTGCCAGGGTGCCTGCTAGAAGCACGATTATGGGTATGGCAACTAAATCAGGCATGTGTTCTCCCAAGGCTAACTGGTCTCGCTATATGCAACTACTCATCTCGCTCGGCCTGGATTGCCAAATCCAGGCCGGATGGGCCGAAACCAGTCGAGTTCAGCTTGTTAAGCCGCCGGATCTGGCGATCCGGCGGGAGCAAGTAGTTACCGCTATTCTATCACAAAAGGACGGGGGAAGCAAAATAGACAGAGAGCATCCTTCGTGCTATAATTAAGCCAGCGACCAGCAATGCTTCTGGGGAGAATCGCACGATGGACCTTTTCGAGCACAGTCGTCTGGACCAAATCAGCAGAGAAGCGCCTCTGGCAGCCCGCATGCGACCTCGCAGCCTGGACGAGTTCGTGGGGCAGGAAGAGATCGTGGGGCCGGGAAGGCTGCTGAGACGATCTATCGAGGGTGACCAACTGTCGTCCCTCATCCTCTGGGGGCCGCCGGGAACGGGCAAGACCACTCTGGCCATGATCATCGCCAACACCACCAAATCCCACTTCGAGACCCTCAGTGCAGTGATGGCTGGCGTGGCCGACATCCGCAGGGTCGTCGCCCAGGCGAAGGAAAGGCGAAACTTCTACGGTCAGCGGACCATCCTCCTGGTTGACGAGATCCACCGCTTCAACAAAGCCCAACAGGACGCCCTGTTGCCTCACGTCGAGGATGGCACCATCATCTTCATCGGTGCCACTACTGAGAACCCCTACTTCGAGGTCATCCCACCCCTGGTCTCCCGCTCGCGGGTCTTCCAGCTCAAACCGCTGATCGAGGAGGAGCTGGCCATCATCCTGCGTCAGGCCCTGGCCGATGAGGAGCGGGGGTATGGGAAGCTGAAGGTCGAGGTTGACGACGAGGCGATGGCCCACCTGGTGAGGGTGGCCGGTGGAGACGCTCGCATCGCTCTTAACGCCCTGGAGCTGGCTGTGGAGACCACAGAACCCGACGATGAGGGGGTGATCCACATTGACCTGGCCGTGGCCGAGGACTCCATCCAGCGCCGGGCCCTGGTCTACGATCGGGAAGCCCACTATAACACCATCTCGGCCTTCATCAAGAGCCTGCGAGGAAGCGACCCCGACGCGGCGTTGTACTGGCTGGCCAAGATGATCTACGCTGGCGAGCCCCCCCGCTTCATTGCTCGACGGATGATCATCTTCGCCTCGGAGGACGTGGGCAACGCCGACCCCCAGGCTCTGGTGGTTGCCACCTCGGCCGCGAACGCCCTGGAGTGGGTGGGCCTGCCCGAGGCCCAGTACAACCTGGCCCAAGCAGCCATCTACCTGGCTACCGCGCCCAAGAGCAACTCGACAGGAGCCTACTTCAAAGCTCTGGGAGACGTGGAACGGGAGGGCAAGGTTGGAGTGCCCAAGCACCTCAAGGACGCCAGCCGAGATGGCAAGGCCCTGGGCCACGGCGCGGGCTACAAGTATCCCCACAGTTACCCCGGGCACCACGTTCCCCAGCAATATCTGCCCGACGAGCTCGTGGGTCGCCGCTACTACGAACCCAGCGATCAAGGTTATGAGAAGTTGATAAGAGAGCGGTTGGCGAGGTGGAGGGGAGAGGATGGCGGATTGGAGAAAGGGTGAGCGACGCAAGTATCTCGCACAGAGGATTCAAAGAAACCAAGGCCCCACTTTCCCTCAACGGGAAGTGGGGCCTCTTTGTGTGCCCGTCAACCATCTCCTCCGCTCTGTATCCTATGTGCGCAGAGTTCCGCACAAGCATTTTAGCGCGTGCGGGCCTTTAGTCAATGCCCGTCGTGGCCGGGCAGGATCTGCCCCGTGGCGTCTCGTCGTGGTGGGTTACGCGCAATGACCGGACGAGGGGGTGTGCTCGCAGTCGGATGCAGTCGCGCGCCCTTCCTATGCTGCCACCAACTCCGGTATCCGCAGTTCTTCGGGCGCGAGAGTCAGCCGCACGGACAGCAATTCGCTCACCGGCGACTTGCTTAATACCTCTAACACCGCTGCCCGCAAATCGGCCGGTAGCCTCTCCAGTCGCTCCAGCGTGAAAGTCGGCGCATGCCCCAGCGCTAGCAGTTGAGCGGGAAAAAGTATGGTCAACCCCACCGCGCGCGGCGAGCGCGCTGTACCCTTGCCCGTATCCAGCCGCAGCAGCAGGTGATCGCCCAGCTCGACGCCGACTACATGCTCGCTCCGGCCAAAGGAGATGTACAGGACATCCCCTTCCTGGTCATAGTTGTACTTCAGATCACTCATAATTCGTCTCTCCTAAAAGAACTGGAAATAGGCGGTCACGATGAACTTCTCCTCATGCACGATTCCATTGGGATCCGTCACCCAACGAAACACCACTACCGCCACCAGATGATTCATCCCTTCCGGCAGGTCGTCGAATCTCCGATAGTATTTGTAGGCGTTGGGGATTATGGGATCCTGCTTACGCCGTCCCAAGCGGATCGTCTCCCGCAGATGATGGTCATGGGGCTCAACATCCGGGTGATTTTCCGGGTTGATGATATGGCCCCATCGCTCGTAAGTCAGGTAGATATCGTTGCCAAATCGATCCCGCTGGGTCCAGATTTTGCCTCGTAGTCGTCCACGCATCCTCGTGCTGCGGTTCTCCATCCGTGGTTCTCCTCTACTGGCAACCATTCTACCACAATGCGGGCCTTTGGTCAAGGCCCGCATGGATGGTGCATGGTGTTCCGTCTCCAGTGTTCAACGATGAGGTCAATCTACCTGATCAACAGGTCTCCCCCCAATGGGCGACCACCTGCATGATGTCCACGACGTCTATGTCGCAGTCATCATCGAGGTCGTAGCGGGCATCGTAGTTGGGCGTGGCGGGGTTGTTGTCGGGATCGTGGTTATCACATGATGTGCGCCACCGACTGGCAACGAGCATGACATCGTCAATCTCCACGACGCAATCGCCGTCGAGGTCTCCAAAGGGGTGGTTGGTGACCACATTGTACGCGGGGGCCGTGTTCTTGAAGTGAATCCATCCTATGTTCTCCCCCTTCTTGCTTCATAGAGAAGCGACTCGAAATAGTCGCCAATCACGGCTTGGCCTGCTCACGGGGCTTTGGACCGCGAAACACACGAAAAGGCACGAAAAACTTTCCACGACTTTACTTCGACAGGCTCAGTACAAGTCGCGTTCTTTCGCGATTTTCGTGATCCAAAACTTGCCGCGCGCGGTGCCCCCCCGTCAAAGGGTTCAAAGCCTGTCCTGAGCCCTTTGTCCCTGGGCACCGTACTGGACCGTACGGTACAGTGCCAAAGGACCAGGGGCCTGTCGAAGGGAATCAAAGTGTCAAAGATTCTCATTGTCCGCCGCGAACTGGCCACACGTAGTAGGGGTTAGTCTTAAGGGCGGCGTTCACGAAGCCGTAGAACAGGTTCCCGCCCCAGGCGTAGTCCGTGTCGAGCGCGCGGGAAGTACTCGACCAGTAGAAGCTCGACTGGACGCCGGTGAATGGCTGAGGTCCATTCCTGTAACAGCCGTTTCCCGGCGTGTTCGTCAGAGCCGGGCCGTTCGCTTCCGTGCAGCCTAGCGCAGCTGCTCGTTCAATTGTCGCCTCCCACTCTTCCCTGGTCGGCAAGCGCCAATCGCCAGGGGAGGAGCCGTCCGTTAAGCCGCATTCTCCGTCCTCCAGCCCCGCCGCGGCGTTATTGGCGGCCGCATAATCGAGTAGTACCCCGAAACAATTCGCATTCCCTAGCCAGATCAGGTTGGTCACGGTGTCATTCACCGTGCCATTATTGCCGCAGTACACGTAGCGGTTAGAGTTGTCAAAGCAGGGAGGATCTGCATTAGCGTCGCTGGTCCAGTTGCCTTCCTGCTGCCACTTGCTGGCCACGAGCATGATGTCCACCACGTTTATAATGCCGTTGCGATTCACGTCGCAGATGGGATCATACACGTCACCGACCGCGCAGCTTCCGTTGGATGCCAGCCGTGGCGGCTCGGCGCTGGCGACTCCACTCAAGGACGTGATGCTCCCCAGCGGGACCGAAACGATTGTCACCGCCATCACGCTCAAGATGACCAGCCTCAAGACCGTCCTTCTTCTTCTCTTCTCCATCTTCGTTCCCCCTTTTGCTGTTTTCATAAAAGTGACTTTGAGCCTTTGGATAAGCTTGCGGGTTAACCCGCCCCTCGTTGAGAACATAGTTCTTCCTCCTCCTTCAGTTCCAAAGTGGCTTCTTTCAGCAAAGCAAAAACGCCAGCCTCAGGGCGCGCAAAAAGCATGCCCTTGGCTGGCGTCGGGTTCGGAGATGTTGTCTGCGGTGTTGCTTGACCACAGTCAAGGGCAGGCTTCAGCGCCCCCAATGGTTGCTACTATTGTAGCACAATGCGGGCCTTTGGTCAAGGCCCGCATGGATGAGCGTATGGTGTTCCGTCTCCAGTGTTCAACGATGACGTCAATCTACCTGATCAACATGTCTCCCCCCAGTGCGCGGCTACGAGCATGATGTCCGCGATGTCAACATCGCCATCGGTGTCCAGGTCGTAGCGCGGATCCCAGTCGGGGTCGGCGCTGGTCATGCCCCAGCGGACGGCTATAAGCATGATGTCCACGAGCCCGCCTGCCCTAGCGTTTGATCCCCGTGCGGCAGGCGCTGTTGCAAATCACCTCGGAACAGGCTACCCACCTCCCGCCTGGCCCGAATCGGAATCCACCATCAACGACGACACGTCCACCGCTTCAAAATCCGATCCCTTGAGCTGACGCAACTCAGGAACGAGCACATCGCTGTTCCAACGCTCGTCGGGGTGGCCGGAGATGAACCAGGACGCGCCGTTGTCGGCCAGCATCATGCCGTACTTCTTGAGCGCACGGAGGATGACCTGTACCTCCGTCGAGAAGCCTGAGATGTCGAAGCCGGCCTTCAGGCGGAAGCGCTGTCCCATGGGCGGATATCGCGCCCCGGTCAAAGTCGACGCATAGTGGCGTGCCGGCCAGATGTACTCTCTGCGGGTCTGCGGCGCAGTGACGCGAATGGCATGGCGGATCTCGCCGCTGGCGACCTCGTCGTAGCGCACCAGCCCCGCCAGGATAGGCAGGCCCGCCGCGTCGGCCGAGGTCCAGGTCTCAGGCCGCAGGGCGTGGGAATTCAGGTTGAAGACTGCGCCAGAGACGGCCGTCCAACTCCCGTCGGGCTGTGGCCAAGCGTCGTACAGCTCGTACAGGATGCAGTTGTCGCGGTCCACGATCAGGACGTGCCGGTCGCCGTCGCTGTCCGGCCCGCCCTCAATAGGCGGATCGGGAGGTATAGGATAGGGACCGGGGTCGCTTTCGTCGGCGTAGTAGAAAGTGACGTCCACCAGGGGTTGGGTGCCCGGCACGTCTACGTAGGGGATGCCGATGGGCTCACCTTCCCAGGTTCCGGAGCCGAAGTCGGGATGCAAGTAGGCATTAGCGCCGATGGTGGCGACGTAGAGGTTCGAATTGTCATCCAGGGGCAAGGTGTCCACAGGCGCATTCCAGATGTTGTCGGCAGGAAACACGGGGCAGCCGGCCACCTCAGGAGGCTCCGTCGTTTGAGACGGCGTGGTCGTCGGCGTGGGGGTGGGCGTTGCCGTGGGCGTCACTGTCGGTGTAGTGGGTGTCGCCGTCGCCGTCGGGGTAGCCGTTGGTGTGGGAGTGAGTGTGGATTCCCCGCAGTCTTCCCCCCAGTGTATCGCCACCAGCATGATGTCCACGACGTCAATCCTGCCGTTGCCGTCCAAGTCGTAGGTGGGATCGTAGTCCTCGTCACCCACAGCGGTGTGCCAGATGCTGGCCACCAGCATGATGTCCACGATGTCCACGTCGCCGTCGCCGTCCAGGTCTGGGCAAGTCAGCACACCCTCGATGATGTCTGCCAGTTCTGCCCGCGCCGCCTCCCACACGTCGGGGTCGGTGGACCAGCTGATGTCGGTGAGCACCCAGGTTGGATCGCCTTGATCCTCCACTCCGTATTCCCACAACACCGTGGGGACTATCTCGTTGACGATCTCAGCCGTGCGCGTGGGGTTGATCGTTGCGGCCATAGTGAGATAGTCCACGTCCTGGATGCCGCGCCGCCACATCTTCAAGCGCAGCGAGGCGAACGGGCCTGACACGCCGTAGCTCTCGTCGGGGAAGTGGGTGTCGGTGCCGGGGTAGAACAGCACGCCATCGCCGTTGAAATAGTTCCAGCCGGCCCGCCCCCGCGATTCGTCGTCACGGCTGTAGTCGCCGTAAGTTTGCGCCTGCTGGAAGACATTGGTCTGGCCCATGCCACCCTGATAGTTGTTGTAGTACGTAGACTCCCAATAGAACCAGAGCTCAACCCCCTTCTTGTAATGTCCCCAGGCCAGCTCCCGCAGGGCCACCCCTTCATCCTCGGTGGCGAAGGAGCCGGAACCTGGCCGACTGCCGTTGTACATGAAGAAGCGCTTGGATGGATCGGCTCGCAGCGCGGCCAGGGCGTTCTCCCAGTCGGACGTGATGCCGAAGCCCGCGCCACTGGTGGGGATGTCCAGGCTGGGCGTGTTGTCCATGGCCTCGGGTAGGGCAATCGTGGCCATGGCCATCAGGCGCTGTCCGGGGCCAGGGTTGTTGTCCATCCACTGCGCCCACTGCTCGATCTGGGAGTAGTTGTCGGACTCGTCTATGAGGTAGAGAAAGTAGTCGGTGGGCGTAGCGAAGGCCTGGGCATCGAACCAGTTGACCCACGGGTCGGTGTTGGCCCACATATCGGCCTCGGTGCCGCCTTGCCACGACCAGCTTCCGTAGGTGCCGATGGAATAGACGCCGTTGCCCACGCCGATGCCCACGCCGTCGTAGCCCTGGGCAGGCGTGAAAAGCTCGCCGCTGAGTCGAGATGTCCAGGCGTCGTCCAGCCGCGCGATCTCCGATTCACCGTTAATGAGAGACATCTTGTGGCGATGGGCGAGCTGGAAGTGCCGGTCAACAATCTCAATGGATTGGGCGTACTCAGGGGTTCCGGGCTCGGGCCACATGTTATCCTCGCCCAGGTAGCGATCATTCACATTCTCCCATTCGTAGAATATCATCGTCTTGGCGTTGGGCAGGTCGGGCAGGGTGAAATTGCGCACTCGCAGGCTGATGGGAATCTGCCAGGTGAGCTCGCCGTCCTCCGTCACTTCAATTGTACCAGTGTAGTTGCCGGCAGGCATCGCCTTGGGGATGTAGATGTCGCCCCAGATGGCCTGGTTGGTGCCGACGGGAATGGTGAAGGGGGTGTGGAATTCGAGGGGCACAGCGATCTCGGGGTAGAACTGGTTGTGGCAAGGCCGATCCTCCCAGGTGCCCGTGCCGACCCACTCATCATGGGGACGGCGGCAGCGCTCCGGGATGTGCCGCTCGTCGTAGTCATCATACGCCAGGTCAACGCTGAGTCCCTGGATTTCCAGGTAGCGCACGTAGAACAACTCAATGTTGCGCCCCACGTAGTTGAACACGCCGTCGCCGCTGGCTGTCGTGGTGGTGATGGTAGCGCCGTCGGGACCGGTCAGTGTCGTCAAGCTCACGTTGACGTTGGTGGCACTTGCTGTGGGCGCTTCGAGAATCAGGTTGAAGGCCACCACCTCGTTGCGCGCGCCGAACAGGGAGATGGAGGCCAACTCCGTTGGCACGCCGTCCCACACCGAGTTGAGCACCGCGTTTGCGTCGTCTGTAGCTCGCAGTTCGGAGCGCCAGACCTTGTCGCCGCCCTCGTTGGCCCAGACGTGGGCTATGTTGCTGGGAGCGAGGGTTGAAGTTGCCCTGGACAAGCCAGTGTGGAAGGCCAGGAGGACCAGCAAACTGATCACCACAATCGCCAAGCTAAACCGCGCACGATCTTGCCGCATGATTCGATCTCCTGTTTTGATCAAACGAGCACTTGTATTTGGCCGGTATCCGGTTCTCTTCACTACAGCTATTATACCCTGAGCCTTGCAAAAGGACAAGAAAGCTCACGAGCCGCCAGAGAGCAAAGCCACCTGCATCAATCGCACAGGTGGCTTTGTTTCGCTGCCCAAGACCTGTCCCTTCAGGTTTCACGGGTAGCTTTTCAAGACGATGGGCAGATAGATCAGGTTAGTCGGTGGCGTGACCGTGCCCGTCGGGGTGGCCGTGGGGGTTGCCGTTGGTGTGTCAGTCGGCGTACTGGTCGGCGTTGGAGTGTGCGTGGCCGTGGATGTATCGGTGGGTACTGGCGTGCTGGTGACTGTCGGTGTGAGCGTGGGTGTAGGGGTGGCCGTGGGCGTGCTGGTCGGCGTGCTGGTCGGTGTTGGCATGTCTGTGGGTGTGTTCGTCGGCGTCGCTGTCGGTGTGCTGGTTGGCGTTAGCGTGGTCGTGGTCGTGTTGGTTGGCGTGACTGTTGGTGTGCCTGTTGGCGTAGCTGGTTGCATCCCCCAATAGCCAGAGAGCATTTGATAGTTCTCGCTGCTGGGCTGGTCGTGATCTGCTGGCTGGCCAGCAGTGCCCCACAGCCAATAGCTCTCAGAAGCCTGGTAGCCGCCACTGCTTGCCATCACGCTGGGATTGATGTCGTAGGACTCTGGTGTTAGCCTACCTCTCGGCACCGACGGCCAGGCGCCTTGATAGCCGCTCTCCAGACGGTAGTCGGTGCCTTGCATCCGTCCGTCCGCTATCGGCTGTCCCATTGTCGCACTCAGTAGCTTGTAGCTCCCAGAGTTGGACGGCGAATCTCCCGATGCCACGACTCGCGCGCCAAGTTGATAGCTCTCCGACGCTGGTCGAGGTGGATAGAGATCCAGGTAGATGTCGTCGGTGAACGCCCCAGACACGTTGCCCACCAGGTCCTTGAGCTGCAAGTGCACCGTCCAGGTGGTGCGGTTGAGGGTCGGCAATAGCCACTCGCCCTCTGTGGCGAAGGGCTGCCAGGCTTCCCAATTGTGGTCATCGTTGGAAAGGCGCATCTCGGTCACCCCGCAGCCGACTGGCCCATCGTCGCCGGTGATGTCCAGGTGAACCGTGATCTTGTTGGTGGTGCTGTCCCCGCCGTTGATGAGGATAGATCCCGTGGGCGGGGTGGTGTCTGTGCGGAAAGATCTGGCTGCCGGCGAGGGGTCTTCATGGCCTACCCCATCCCGGGCTTTGACCTTGAAGGTGTAGTCCCCGTCGGACAGGCTGGTGTAGCTCTTACTGGTGGCGCCTGTCCAGGCTGACCAATCGTCAAAGCCCTCAAGCTTGTAGCTGTATTGCAATTGATCGGTGGAGGTTCGGTTGTCGCTGCCTGTCCAGGTGAAGGTGACGTTGGCGGTGCCGATGCAGCCGCTGGAACCGCTGGCAATCGTCGTTTCTGGCGGTGTGACATCAACACCGAAGGTTCGGGTGGCGGGGCTCAGATCCTCGTTGCCCGCCAGGTCTCTGGCTTTGACTTCGAAGGTGTAGTCACCATCCGACAGGTCACTGTAGCAGATATTGGTGTCGCCGTCCCAATCCGACCAGATATCACTCGACCCTAGTAGCCGATAGCGGTACACCAGGTCGCCCGTTGGAGTGATGTTGTCGGACCCAGTCCACGAAAAACACACATCACCTACGGGGATGTCGCCCTGGGGACCGCCGATGATAGTGGTGCCTGGCGGGGTGGTATCCAGGATGATGCTATCGCTGTCCGTGGGCGAGGTGTTGTCAGCCGCATCCTTGAACTGGGCGTGTACCGTCTTGGTGCCGTCGCCGGAGGGCAACGTCCACGAGTAGGGGCTCTGGTAGCCTCTCCATCCGGCCCAGCTTTCACCCTCGTTGCGCAAGTTCATCTGAGAGACACCACTGGTGGGGTCCGAGGCGCTGAGGGCGAGTGAGACGTTACGGTTGTTAGTGTAGGCGGCGTCGCCGTTGATGATGACAGAGGGATTAGTGGGAGCAGTAGCATCATACCAGTATTCCCCGGAGCCTTCCATGCTCTGGTTGCCAAGTTGATCCCACGCACGGACGTAGGCCCAGTGCTTGCCGTCGCGCTGAGCTTCCGGGATGTAGCTGAAATCCATGAAGCCTTCGTAGGTGTAGAACTGGGGTGATGTCCCGCCGGGGTCGGAATCCCAGTTCTGGCTGAAGCCGAGCCATCCAGAACCGCCGTCGCTGATCCGCCACGACACCCGCTGGTTGGTGTTGTACCAGTAGTTGGTCTGGGGAGTGCTGTAGAAGTCAATGGTGGGGCCGGTGGCGTCAATGTAAAACGGCCCTTGCACCGACAAGGCGGAATTGTGGTTCGGTGAGTTGTCCCATACGCGAACATAGTGGTAGAACGGGCCACCTTCGGGTATGGGATCGCCCATGTAGTGAAAGTACGTGTAGCCCCAGTCGGCGCTGGAGGTCTGAGGGTCGCCTGGGTCGCTTCCCCAGTTCTGTGCCTGTGCCGAGAGACCCGAAGCGTCGCTGTTATGCCACTCGATGTATCCGTCGTAGTTCAGCCAGACACCTGTCGGCGGCTGTTGAGTGACGTTTATCGTGGGTGGAGTCGTATCAGGACCGCTACTGCCATAGTTGTAGACGTCGTTTGTGCCGTTAGAGCGCCCAGTATCGGCCCAGCGCGTTGTCCCATTCCGAGTCATAGTGCCGTTATAGTGGGTACTTTCGTGTATCTCCCATCCCGATAACACTGTGCCATTAATGTCCACAAACGCCCCGTCATAGGAAGTGGCAAAATGGACGTGAATTCCCAACGTCCAGCCGCCGGGCTCGACTTCACAAGAAGGATGTCCAACGTGATCGCCCTGAGATACTGGACCATACCCAACACGATTGGTGCTTGAGACATGGGAATAGTAAGTAGCCCATCCATCCCCATGATCGATTTTTACTAGCGCTTGCCCTGAGTATATTACGCTACCGCTCCTGGCAGCAACAATCCAGCGATTGCCAAGATAAGAGGTAGAACCTGGGGAACATCCGACCACTTCAGGGGGTGCATAGTCCACCGCCGACCAGGGACGCGGGCAGCCAGGGCCTGATGTGCAACCAACTGTACCACCGTTGTAGTTGTGAGGGCCACCAGTGTAATACCAAGTCTCACCAACTGTCCACGGAAGAATTGAGTCGGGAATACCACTGATGATGGGCAATGACGCGTTAGGGTCTTGTAACGGATCGCCGAATAGCTCTACGAAGGTCTGATAAAAGCTGCCAGACCCACGCCCAACCAATCCTTTCCAAGATAGCTCGTCAGTCGTTTTAGCAAGCATGTAGTGCAGAGCGAAGGTGCCAGGAGTCAGATCCATATCGGCTGTGCGTGATGTACCGTCTTTGAAGACAAGAGCTTTGTCGCCGTCGTGGTACTTTCGGCCGTAGAACCCTGCAAAGAGCTGCTGGGCAGCCCAGTTCACTTGCTTGTACAGCCCACTGAATTCCGGACTGTAGTACCCCATAGCATAGTCCAATGCATCTGGATCAGAGGCTGGATTGTCCACTACTCCACTCTGAAGTTGTAGCAAAGTAAGGAGCACTTGTGGGTTGATACTGAAATAGTGTGCGTTGAACTTCACAATCTCGGCTGCCGTCCAGTACTGCTGCTCAATCTCCTCTTTGCAGTTCGCCAGCTGGCTGCTCCGCGAACTCAGGAAGATCTGGACATCGAAATCGAACAGCGCAGGCGAAAACACAAGTCTCCCGTCCGCAATTATGGGCTGGAAGTCATCTGGGGCACCCGGAGCTTGTATCAAGAGAGGCTGCCTGAATAGCGGCATAGCTTGAGGCTCAGACCCCGCTAGCGACACACCCCCTATCTGCGATCCCCCCGCCAAACCCAGCACAGAGGCAAGGAGCAGGGCAAGGGCCATGAGCCTCTTTGTTCTCCGCTTTTGCTTCATCACGGTTTCCTCCCTGGGACATAAACACTGCTCGGGGGCATGCCGCCATTCTGGACGCAGAGCGCCACACGTCTACCATCATTGGTATCAACAGCACGTTGCCCGAACTAGACAGCAAATGGCGACGGGGCATTGCCTTGTAATGGCAACCAGGCACACCAGTTATATGGCAGGCTCGGTCACTAGATGGGGACGCCAAGATTCACATCAGAGCGCCCTTGGGCTGCATAGCTGACCTTTCTTATTTGCCAACTTCAATCACGTTTAGAATGCGGTCTCGCAGATAAACATCAACGGCCGCTTCCCCGTGCCCCAAGCTGTGCTTAAGGAGAAAGTTGTGTGTGCCTGCGGGCACATCATGGACAAGGCAGGCGATGAAGCTGGTGCCGACATTAGTGTCAATCAGCCGCACGGACCGACACACGACATCGTTGTCCATCACGGCATACACAACATAGATTCGCGGACTCGCCGCACTGGCAAGAACTGAAGCGGAAATCAGCACATCTCCACCGCTGGTGGCAATGCTAACGCCATCTACCCCGCGTATATTCCAAGCATCCATGCCAGCAACGCCGGATCCTATATTATCGATACTGTCCACAGGGATGGTATGGTCAGTACGAATGCCACTGGACTGTCTCCCAGCGTGGAGAGCAAGCTTGGAACTGGTGATCGCATCATCCGCCAACTTCTCCGTCGTGATGCTCCCATCCGGTGGTTCCAGGCTCACGTCGGGACCCAGCTTTGCCTGTGTCACCGCCTCATCTGCGATCTTCTCCGTGGTGATCGCCCCATCCGGCACCGTACTGGCAATCATCGCATACGGCACGCTGGCGATCTGCTCCCTCGGCGTCATCTCGCTGTCGTTGCCAACCTTGATGCCCAGCCACAGGGTGCTGTTGTTCGCCAACAGCGAAAGCGGGATGGGGTTGGTGCTGCCCAGCAACACGTGGAACAGGCCGTCCTCCACTGGCACAGACAGGTGGTCCTCGCACCAGCCATCCACCGGACTGCCGCCGACATCAATGTCGTACAGGCAGAATCGCATACCAATCCCGGCGGTAGTGATGGGGTTGCCGCTGCTGTCCGCCAGCCGGCCCTGGTAGCTGATGGTGGTGGTTGAGTCACCGGCCAGCATGGGTGCTCTGAGCGGCAGGGCTCCGGCCTGCTGGGCGAAGAGAACAGCGCCAACGGTGAGCAGGGTAACGATGAATGTTCCTGGGTGAGGCACCAAGGCTCGTGCCAATCGCCGTAGTATGTGGCTTCGCCCTGGCCAGTGCCGGGCAATCACCTCTGCCAACTCCACAATCAAACTGTTGTTCTTCATGGCTAACCCTCCTCTGTCTGTTGCTATGCTTGCCTTCGAAGGTTGGGGGCCCTCATTCCAGTGTCCCAATCGCTATCCACGCGTATCCAAGTCGTCTGTTAGATTCAAGAGTAGTGGAGTCGTCTTTGACTACGGTAGCAGTGAACTGACCTGTTGTAATCGAGCCTGCCCTAAACAGTGGCATACCCGCCTCTGCACCAATAGGTGTGAAATCACCAACGTGCGCGGGGTCCCCAGTCGCTTCTCCAAGTGTCATTATCAGAACTATTGGTCTTGTACCAAAAGTAACGCCGAAGGTGACTGTTTCACTGAGGATTGGGTTTACTCCGTTTCCGTTTATGAACCCCCACCCTGTCAGAATAACCTGATTATTGGAGTAGACATCGGTTGTGCGGTCTTGCCGCAGGACAGCCATCTTCACCAAGCCATTCTCGTCAGGCGTTATCGGGATGTGAGGCCCTGAGTGTTCCAGTTTCGCCGAGGTCACTGCCTCATCCGCGATTTTCTCTGTCGTGATGCTCCCATTCGGCGGTTCTAGGCTCACGTCGGTACCCAGCTTTGCCTGTGTCACTGCCTCATCTGCGATCTTCTCCGTTGTGATGCTCCCATCCGCAACCGAACTGGCAATCATCGCATACGGCACGCTGGCGATCTGCTCCCGTGGCGTCATCTCGCTGTCAGAACCGACAGTGATCCCAAGCCACAGGGTGCTGTTGTTCGCCAACAGCGAAACCGGGATGGGGTTGGTGCTGCCCAGCAGCACGTGGAACAGCCCGTCCTCCACTGGCACCGCCGTGTGTGGTTCTTCCCACAGTGAGCTGCCGCCTGTGTCCGTGTTGTACAGCTGGAATTGCATACCTATTCCTTCGGGGCCGGTGGTGATGGGATCGCCGCTGCTGTCCGCCAGGCGGCCCTGGTAGCTGATGGTGGTGGTGGAGTCGCCGGCCAGCGTGGGTGCTTTGAGCGGCAGGGCTCCGGCGCCTGTGGCCCAGAACAGGCTGGCCACCACCAGCAGAGTGAAGAGGGCGTTGCCGGGGGTGGGCAGGAGCCAGCGGGCCAGTCGCCGCCAGCCGGGGCCACTAGGCCACCAAAGGGGGATACTCAGATTGAGTCGCTTCTTGGCTTTCATCGTTTGACCTCCTTGTTTGCATCTTGCTTTCACTGAGACAAAAGAACGCCAGCCTCAGGGCACGCAAAAGCACGGCCGTGGCTGGCGTCGGGTTCAGGGATGATGTTTGCTGTGTCAGGCTGCGTCGTGTAGGCCGAGCTCCAGCGCCCCGCTAACTACAGCTATTTTAGCACAGTTTGGCCCCCTGTCAAATCACAGACATATGCGCCAGCCTCAGGGCACTCAAAAGCATAGCCTCGGTTGGCGTCGGGTTCAGGGCGGTGTCCTGAGCTTGTCGAAGGGATGTCGTTTGCCGTTTCACTCGATTACGGCCCAGGCGTGCTGCGGTGTCCACAACAACTACAACTACTTCGACAGGCTCAGTACAAGCATTCTAGCACGATGCGGTCTTTTGGTCAAGACAGAAGCTGTTCGCCAGCCGGCCCTGGCAGGTGGCTTTGCTTTGCTGCCTGAGAGCTATCCCCCCAGGTTTCACGGATAGCTCTTCAAGACGATGGGCAGGTAGACACGCTGACCAGATACAGCGCCGCAGACCTGCACCTGAACGTCGTCCACGTAGAAGCTGGTGGGGCTTGCCTCGTTGGTCTCGACGTGGAATGTCACGCCCGCAAAACGCCCGGCGAAGATGCCCATATCATCAAAGGCGCTCTGACGCCAGACGTTCCTGGGTGAACTATTGGTGATGGTCTCAATGTTTATCTCGCCACCCTCATCCCCAACCACCACTACCATGATGTCCGCGTTGAGATCTGGATCGGTGCTCTCCACGTACCACCAGTAGGAGAGGGTCATGGATGTGGCAGCAGGAGGGAGCTCAACACCGGCAAAGACTTCGTTCCAAGTGTTGTTAGCGCCGCCCAGGCGGACGCTGCGGACGCCGCCGTGGGCACGGGCTGTGGTGACTTGAGTCCCGCCGAACGTACCCCAGGGTGGCAGGATGCCACCTTCGAAATCACCGTGGGGCAGGATGTTGTCACAGGGAATAACGGTGGGTGTTGCCGTTGGGGTGGCAGTTGGCGCGGGCGGGACCGTGCCGGTGGGCGTAGGCGTTGCCGTTGGGGTGGGGGTGGCGCCACCAGCACTCGTGTACCGCCAGAGGCTCTGGCCATCCGTCCCAACGAACACCGTCTGTGGACTGCCTGGGGCAACCTCCAAGGCCGAAGCGTAGCGATCCCATGTGGGCGTGCCCAGTTTGGCCCACGAACCGCCCTGATCTGTGGATACGTAGATCCACGAAAAGGAGGCATAGAGGGTCCCATCGCTGACGTAATCTGGCGAGAGAACCAGATCGAGGACGTACAGGTGAGAAGCGTACCCGTTATTGGCCGCGCTCCAGGAATCCCCGCCATTGGTGGATTTGAAGATCCCCCCGCCGTAGGTCGCTGCGTAAATTGTCCTGTCCGTGGCATATCCAGGCGAGATGGCCAGAGCGGTTATCTCCATGTTGGTGATCCCGCTGTTAGCCGCGCTCCAGGAATCCCCACCATTGGTAGATTTGAACACCCCGCCCTGATTTGTGCCGGTGAAGATGGTCTGGTCGCTGGCGTAGTTGGGGGAAACGGCCAGCACCCGCACCCGGTTTGAGGGAAGTCCGGTGCTGGCGTCATTCCAACTGCTCCCCCCGTCGGTAGACTTGAAGATGCTGCCGCTGTAGGCACCGGCAAAGAGGGTCTGATCTGTGGTATAGCCTGGCGAGAGAGCCAGGGATTCTATGCTCCAGTCGGTCAACCCGTTGTTAGACGGCGTCCAAGAGCTGCCTCTGTTGGTGGACTTGAAGACGCCGCCGCCGTAGGTTGCGGCGAAGAGAGTCTGGTCGCTGGCGTAACTTGGCGAGAGAGCCAGGGCCTGAAAGTACAAGTTGGTCAGCCCGCTGCTGGCCGCCGTCCACGAGCCGCCACCGTCCGTGGAGCGGAAGATGCCCAGGTGTTGAGCCCCGGCAAAGACGGTCTGGTCGCTGGCATAGTTGGGCGAGACGTCCAGGGCATACACGTCTATGTTGGTCATGCCAGTGTTGGCCGCATTCCAGGAGCCGCCGCCAGTGGTGGACTTGAAAACGCCGCTGCCGTAGGTGCCGGCGAAAAGCGTGCTGTCGCTGACTTCGGCGAGCCCCTGGTCCTTTGGCCCAGGGACAAAGGGCTCAGTCGAGCCGACGTAGTTCGGCGAGGTAGCCAGGCTCTCCATTTGGATATTGGCAAGGCCACTGTTGACGGCATCCCAGTTGTCGCCGCCGTTGGTGGACTTGAAGATACCAGCGCCGCCGGTGCCAGCAAAGAGGGTTTGATCAGTAGCGTAGCCCGGCGAGGCGACCAGGGCATTCACGTACATGCTGGAGAGCCCAGAGCTATTCCAGTTACCTCCCCCATTGGTGGACTTGAATACACCGCCGCCCCCGGTGCCAGCGAAGATGTCCTGGTCCGTGGCATAACCGGGCGAGAAGACCAGCGACCGCACCTGGGTGGTGGTGAGCCCGCTGTTGACCGCACTCCAGGAGCCGCCGCCGTTGGTGGACTTGAAGATGCCACTCCAGGTCGCAGCGAAGAGGGTCTGATCACTGGCGTAGTTGGGGGAGATGGCCAGAACGTTGATGATCAGGTCGGTGAGGCCGGTGTTGACTGCGCTCCAGGAACTCCCGCCATTGGTAGATTTGAACACTCCGCCCTGATATCCGCCGGCGAAGAGAGTCTGGTCGGCAGTGTAGTTGGGCGAGATGACCAGAGCATACACGTAGCTGTGCGTGAGGCCCGTGTTGACCAATTGCCACGAGTCCCCGCCATCGGTGGATTTGCGGATGCCGGCGTACCGGGCCCCAGAGCTCCCTGCGTAGACCGTCTGGTCTGTGGCGTAGCCAGGTGAGAAGGCCAGAGCCTTGATGTGCCCGTAGATGATCCCCGATGTGGGCACCGTCCACGTGCTGCCTCCGTTGGTAGATCTGAAGATCCCCACAGAAGTGGCGGCAAAGAGGGTCTGATCGCTGGCGTAGTTGGGGGAAACGGCCAGGGCTTCGATTATGCCTCCGTACATCCCCTGAGAACTCTGAGTCCAACTACTCCCATCGGTGCCTTGGGACGGCCAATCGGCCACCGCCGCGTTGGCGATGAGCAGCATCGTCACGGCTGCCAGCAACAAGGTGCTAATCCAAGTCGTTCGGGTTCGCATTTTTTCCTCCTGCAGTGATATTCCTATTGGGTGAACATCATCCCGATATTCTCCAGACGTGCACCACTGGCTTGGCCTCATCTGCATACAGTTCCAGAACATACAAGAGGTCATTGTTCCGGTCGTAGGCGACGGCACCGATCCGCCCCCTGCGCTGAACTCCCGTACCCAGCATATCTTGTTCGACTCCCGCAGGATTGAGATACAGATATTGGTCTATATCCAGGGAGACATAAGGCTGGGGAGCCCAGGACTGCGTTTCGCCGGCGGCGACCCGCGCCAGGTCGGCCGGGTCATAGAGGATGAACTGCGCGTCGAAACGACTGCTCCACCAGCCTCGGTAGTCAGAGTGCCCTTCACATTCTGTTAGATCCTCCGACGGACAAGGCGTACCGTCGGCCAGTCGACAGATGGTGAACTGACCCACCAATTCGTCCTCTACACACGGATATTCGGGGCCGGCAGGGTTGATCCACCCGTACCAATACTTCGCGCCCGTGCTCTTGGTTCCGGCGAAAAGGACAGCCGTCTTGCCTGAGTTGGTCGTAATCCATGCCCCGCCCTCCCACTCGTCCGGATGCTGGTAGCCGTTGAGGCATCGTTCAATGTTCTCGGTGTTCTCCGAACTCTCGTACAGCAGCAGCACCGTCTCCTCCAGGCGGGTCCCCGATGGTGGCGGCGAGCCGTCGGGTTGCCAGGGGCGGTAGGCAAAGAGCGCCGGCCCCATCCCAGACCAGCCCCCATCCCGGAACCGGCCGGTAGCCAGGTAGCGCCCGGCCGCGTGCGCGTCCGCCCACGCTGTGGGAATGGCAAACATGTAGCCGTTGACGCTGTTGGCGGACTGATCACCGATGTACCAGGTACCCTGGAAGTTAGGAGCCGAGAGATTCGGGTCAAACCAGGCATGAGTAGCTATAGGTGATTCGGGGGGCATGTGTTGCCCCCCAGGCCAGGTGTATCTTGGGCCCGGTGGCTGCGGCATCGAGATATTCCATGCCGATGCGGGGTATCTCCTCAAGAGCCGTGAACTGCCCTGTGGTTACATCGTGGAAACCCTGGATAAATCCGGCCTGATCCAGTTGGTTCAGGTCATTCGACACCACCGGCACAGGGATGCTGAGTTCAGCTACCTGATTGCCATCGGGTAGCTCTCCCCAAGCCAGTCTGTCGTGTCCCATGATGAACAATGACCCCGGAAAGCCATCTGCCGGCCCGGCGGCGTCGCCATTGGGATTGAAGGTCATCGCGCTACCGCCATACTCGAAGGTTCGGGGCCGTTCGGCGTCATCGGGCAACCGGAATGCGCCCTGATACACCAGGTCAGCCGGTTGGATGAGACCGGCGGGGATGACTGTTGTGGGTGTCGCGGTGGGGGTGGGGAGCGGGGCAGACCAATTCTTCAGGATGAGGGGCAGGTAGACGAAATGGTAGGTGGGCGGTATGGCGGTACCAGTGGGCGTCGGTGTGGGCGCTGGCGTGCAGGTCGGCGGCAGTGTGGGTATCGGCAACAGCTGAGTGAGTTGATTGTTGTCCTCATTGCTTTCCTCAACCAGGAAGGTGGCATCGGCAAAAGCAGTGTTCTCGCCCGGCCAGATGTGGGCGCCAGCCAGCCACGCCGATGTGACCTGAGCAGCCGTCAGCCCTGAGCTGATGTCTTGCTGCGATCCGTTGACGTCCACTACGAAGGGCTGGGCATCGCCGTCGTCAATGTTTTCAATCCACACCCGCACGCCCAGTTGCGTCGAGGTGTAGTCGCAGGCACCGCCTGTCTCCAGTTCAATTTTCATCGAGTTGACAATCAGGTCGGGCAGGTCTGGGCTGATGGGGGTTGCACTGGCCGTTGGCGTTGGTGTGGCGGCACCTCCCATAGAGTAGGTCACCACCAGCCTCGGGCGCAGGTTGAGGGTACTGTACTCGCTGGAGCGGAACTGGTGGTGCACGTAGGGGGCGTTGTCGGGCTCCAGGAGCAGGCCATAGTTCGAGGCTGTTCCATCTAGCCAGGCGCGGACGGCTGAAGTCACGTCCCAGCGGTACCAGCCGTCCGGATTGGCCGCCACCGCCACTCGATCCAGCTCCGCTGGGGCGAAGTCACCCCCTGGAGCAGCCCAGTTCACACCAGGGCGGGCCGTGGTCCAGGTGACGCCCTCACTCCGACCGTCGGCCTCCATGTCCCACCCGTTGCCCTCAACCCACTCTTCAATGACGCGACGAGCCACCACATCATGTGGGGCGTCGTCGTAATCGCTGTCGTAGGCGCGCAACTCCAGCCAGGCCTCATCCACCTGGATGTCGGCCGGTAGCCAGGCATCCACCTCGAAGTGCACCAGTAGGCGGAACTCGTCGGTATCGCCCGTCTCGCCCACCTGCAAGTAATCCAAGCCGCCCAGGTTGGCATAGCTATTGCCGCTCCAGGTGGTGATGGTCGAGTCGGTGGTGCCGGCGTAGGACGGGTCGGGGCTGCCCCCTTGCTGGAAAACAATCGTGTGCTGTCCAGTAGGTGGCGTTCCAGTCGGCGTGGGTGTAGCTGTGGGCGTGGCTGTCGCCGTCGGGGTGGCTGTGGATGGTGGGCCGGTGGCAGTAGGAGTCGACGTAGCTGTTGGAGGGGGACCGCCGCCGACGACATAGGCGTTCATCTGATTTCGCTCATCGTCGCTGGGGACGCTGCCATCGTAGCCATCCAAAAGGTCTATGTAGGGATAGCTGCCGTCGAGCCAAGTGGACGCAGCCGCGTTTTGGTTGGTACGAGTGGCGCTGCGAAAGGTGCCGCCCCGCGCTGCCGAAGAGCCTTGTGGCTCCCATGATGCGATGGGGCGTAAAACATATTCCGACGCGTACCAATCCACTGCAAAGGGGTCAGTGCTAGCTAACAACACGTTCTCGCGGATGGCGTTTCCGCCAGTGTTGTCGTCCACTGCGACCCAAATTGCATCCACCACGTTCAGGTCGGGGGCGCGAACGAGGGCCATTTCTCGTCCTATCAGTCCGTAGCCACGGTTGGCTCCATCGCTATAACCCCAGAAAAAGTCGTGCATGGTATCCCAATTGCCATAGCGTTGCTCCGTGTCGTATATGGTGACAAAGCCGATGAGATTTTTCCAGGCGATGGTCGAGCCGGCCATACCGTGCTTCTTGAGAACTGGGACGTTGATGAAGGTCAGTCGGTCTGCGTCGTAGCTGCTTCCATTCCAAACACCATAGCGCATGCTCACGTAGCTGCCGCCGTCGGTCTGGAACTTGGGATAGGAGAGCTCATCGCTCCCGGTTCCGGCAGGGTCTTCCAGCAGGATATAGGCGTCATCGGTGTTGCCGTGGATGTATTCTCCGGTCGGGTAGCCGCTCGCGCCAACATCTCCGCCGCTGATGAGGTCATCATTCAAATCGTCCCAGTTGAACAGGGAGACTGGATGGCCGAGGGCCTGAAAAGCGTCTACCACGTCCTGGTACGACTGGTCTTGGTCCTGAGCGTTGGCGGGGGTGGTGTTCCAGCCTGAGTTCACATCCTGGGTGTTTTCGGCGATGACGATCTCGCCCGTGAAACCGTCTGGGTGTTGCAGGATGCGCCAGATAAGGCCCTTGAGCACATCGGTGTTGGTGGAGAGGCGACCGTAACCATTGCCGTCCCCTAGCCCTCCCCACTGGTCGTTGATTTTGATGACCACCACGTCGTTCGCACCCACGATGCCGTTGGGGTGACTGGCGGTCTTGAAGAAGTAATCCCCTCGACTCTCCATCTCGTTAATCAGTGCATCAACGCCGGCGTCGCGCAGCGCGTAGCTGGCGTCGTTACAGGGTGGTGTGCCCGGCAACGTGCCGCCGTCGAGGCTACATTCGGGCATGGGCACATTTGGCACCACGAACACATTGGATACCGCCGTGGGGCTGGTCCAGCCGGGCAGGGTGGCCAGACTGGCGTAGGTAGGCGGCACGGGGACATGGCTGCCTGTCAGGGTGATGGTGAGCAGCAGCATCAGGGTGAACAGGCCGGCGCCGGCAAGCGTGGCCCTGCGCTTGAGGCGGCGGCAGAGTTGAACGATCCCCAGAAACGAGACTGGGTAGCCCAGGAATCCCAGGCTACTTGCCAGCGCTGCCCGTTGACAGGGGTAGGCCAGGCGGCGGGGGTTGGTCCCGCTGCGCAGCAGCAGCCATGAAAGGGAGGCCAGGCCAAAGAGCCAAAAGGTCCATTTGTTGTGTCGCGAACCGTGGGAGTGATTCTTATTTCTCATTTTCTTCCTCCTGGTAGTTGTTTTCCATCAAAGCCCAGCCCTCCATGGGGTTGATCCTGTGCAACCATTATACCCGAAATCTAGTAAATGGACAAAGAGAAAAGCCACCGCATCAATCGCGCAGGTGGCTTTGTTTCGCTGCCCTGGCCCTATCGTTTCAAGTTTCACGGGTGGCTTTTCAAGACGATCTCGTCCTTCGCCTCTCCTTGCATGAGCCCTTGATCACACATCGGTCGTGTCTTGTGCTCAACGTTGATCGGAGGCTACTCTCACCCTACTCTCACCCCACTCTACTGCTAGGTAAGAGGGCGGTCCCGGCTGACCGCGGGTTGCCAAACAGGTCAAATCATGGCAGCCGCTCGGGCCAGTCTGGCGGCAGTGTGATCATGAACATTTCTACCTCGCCTGTGTCAAAGCGGCCCCAATTGGTCGTAAAGAGGACCCGGGTCAGATCGGGGTTGGCACTGGCATGAGGCTCGGCCCAATAATAGTACTCCCCTGGCTGGCTTTCGTCCACCAGCGAGTGAGTGTGCGCCAGCCGCACCACGCGACCGCCCGTCTTGAGCTCGACGAGGAAAACCTGGTCGTCCATCCATGTGTGAGTAGCCACATCGTCGTCGTGGGTCGAGACCGTGGAGGAGGGCTTCCCGCGCCCAGCCAGGCCGGTCGAAGGCGCGCCCCGAAAAGTGCAGGCCAATCGCTGTGTGGCTGAAATCTATCTCCCAGAGTGGCGTCACCACGCCGGTGGTCAGATCGAGCATGGAGATAGTGTCGGTGTCATTGTCCTGGTAGATGATCACTTCGCGCCCCTGGGCGTCCAGCGCCGGGTCGTAGTGGCCGATGGTGCGCAGCAAACTCCGCCCGTTGGTCAGATCGCGGTCGTAGACCATCAGGCCGCAGGGGTGCGCGTCGTCGCCCAACTCCCCGTGCTGGCAGTAGCGGTCAAAGGATGCGATAAAGTAGGTTCCCAACGGGCTCATGGTCACGTGATCAACGTCTTCCTCTGCGCCCGGCACGCCGCGCATGTCGCGGATGGTCACCTGATCCGTTTGCCGGTCGTACACCAGGAAGGCGACGGGAATCCAGTCCTCGTCCTCCGCCATCAGGCCCCAATAGCGGCGATCGCGGGAGGGGCTGCCCTCGTAGCGGGTCCACACGGCGACCAGATTCTGACCGGGAAAGTCGTCAGCAAAGTCGCGGATCTCGGTCTGGACTGCGGTCTGCACGTTGTAGGACATCAACCGGGTCTCGTCCGAGTAGTAGAGTACGTCTGGATCGCTTGGATCCCAGCGAGGCTCCACCCCGAGGGGCAGTTCACCCAACGACAGGAGCGTCTGGGCGTCGTACAGATACCACGTGCCATCGGTGCCGTGGGCCAGCAATCGGCTGCCGGCAGCGTTAAAGGATTGCACGCGAGCGTATTCGTTCACCAGACCGGTCGAATCGTCGCCGGGGGACAGGTCGTTGGCCCGATCGGTGACGCGCACCAGGCAGGTGCCAAAGGTGGGGTCGGTGAACCACTGGCGTGGGGCGGGCTCGGCCAGGCTGGGCATGGCATAGACCTCTGTGTCGGTGATAAAGGAAAAGTCGGGTGGATAGGCTGGACAGCCGTCGCTGGTAGGTGTTCGAGTCGGCGTGGGAGAGGGCGTGGAAGAAGGCGAGGGAGTGGGCGTGACGGATGGAGCGTAGCCCTTCAGGATAAGCGGCAGGTAGACCAACGTGGTTGGCGCGGGCGCGACCGTGCCGGTGGGCGTAGTCGTCGGTGTCGCCGTCGGAGTGGCAGTGGTTGTTGTACCGGTGGCAGTGGGGGTGGGTGTCCCCTCGCCCTCCATCCAGCGGTGGTAGAAGATGTTGAGCAGGGGGACGAACTCGCCAGTGGCCTTCTGACCGCCGGCTGCCGATGGATGACTGTCGCTGCCGCCGTCGGGGTAGGCGGCGGTGTTGCCTCCCTGGTCGGTGATGTACTCAATGGCGTCGTTGCGGTAGCGGTGGTGGTTGCCCGTGCCCCAGCCCAGATCGTTGGTGTACCAGTTCCCCCCATTGGAAGTGAGGACGTTGTAGAAGTCAAAGATAGCCACGTTGTGGTAAGGGCATTGGTCACAAGTTAAGGTCCGCTGGGATTTGTCAAGTTTAGCGACCTGAGAGGTGAGCGTTTGCGCGGACGCTTGATTATACCCAGCCAGATGGCGTTGGCGGCAAGATAGGCTA
>SDBT01000120.1_pt1 | contig 100321 bp, 78 predicted proteins | sample 2277101 | NCBI WGS metagenome assembly SDBT01 (sample SAMN10404973, study PRJNA504765) | marine sediment metagenome | isolation source: marine sediment core GS10_PC15, 103 cmbsf | place: Arctic Ocean: Southern Knipovich Ridge | collected 2010
GCCCGGTCCTGCCGGAGAATCTGTGCTCATTCAGCAAGGCATGGGGATGACAGAATCCGGTCAGAGTTTCGAATTTCGGGCGATTGTTGTTTCGTCTGAGAGAGAGATCATTACCGATCTGCGTGCCCCAAAAACCCTGATACCCAGGGATTATGAGGGATTTCCGATGATGCATTACTTCCCTGGTCTGGGAATAGGACGTTTTCTGATTGAGGAGCCCGCTCTCGAAATATTCAATCTGGATGGCACCCTCATTAAAGAAATCAGGGTCGTATATGAGCCGGAACCAGTGACAGAGGCAGATCGTGATCTGGTCCGTCGTGATCTGCAACAATAGATGGAGGAAGAAATAAATGAAGTACGCCGGGAGAATATAAGAAGGCGTCTGGACTCTCTTTCCTTCCCAACCACGAAGTCTTTTTGGTACTCAGTCACACTCGGTTCTGACGGATACTTCTGGGCATCTGTCCCCCGTAATACGTGGAATGCAGATGCCAATGGAGCACAGCAGAGAGTTCTCAGCCCGGAAGGGGAATACCTCGGCGTTACCACTTTTCCTGATATTCCGGGTTATTCTCCAAGAGCACAGGTTGACCAGGGTCACCTGATTTATATGTACGAGGATGAGACAACCGGCGCTCCGGTGGTTGCAGTCTTTCGGATAAGTTCTGCCATCCGCGGATTCACTTATCCATAAGCCTCACGAGGGTTTCTCCAGTTCGAGGCAGCACCTACAAATCGGACTGGATATCCTTTGTAATCTCAGTGTCGTCTTCTCAGCCGCACCTATATATCGTCTAATCTCAAGCTACTGTATTTGTAAGCGGCGACTAGACCCGTTCGGGAACAACGAACGGCCGCCGGTAATTCCTTGTGAGCAGCGCGTTTGCCTCACTGTCCCCGACGAACACTCTCCGCGAGGAGTCGAATTCCAGCTTCCGGCCAACCCGGTAGGAGATATTCGCCATGTGGTGCAGTATGTCGGACTTATAGCTGCTCTGAATCGGGCCGGTCAGGTCTGCCTGACTGCCCGTGCGAACCGCCGCGATGAAGTTGGCAAAGTGGTTGCCGCCGCCCGCGCCGCCCAGATCCATCGGATCGGCGCTCTCCTCGACCGTGTCTGAACTCGGTCCCGGCTCGTTGTTCCGACCCAGGTATGTCTTCCAGGTGGTGCCGTTGAGGTGCATCCAGCCCTTGGAACCGTAGAAGAGGTTCCCGATGCGAATCCCGTTCTCATCGTTGGTGTAGAGCCCCCGCACCTCGAACTGCAGGATCTTCCCATCGTGGTATTCCAGTTCGGCGAACTGTGTGTTGGGGGTTTCCTGTGCCGAATCGAAGGCGAAGTAACCGCCGGAGGAATGGATAAAACGGGGTGGATCCTCCTTGCCCAGGCCCCAGCGGGCTATGTCCCACTGGTGCGGACCCTGGTTCCCGATATCACCATTGCCGTAATCCCAGTGCCAGTGCCAGTTGTAATGGAACCGGTTCTGGTTGAATGGCCGGTCGGGGGCCGGACCGAGCCAGATGTCGTAGTGCGCTCCGGCCGGGACCTCACTGTCGGGAAAGCGTCCGATTGAATCGCGAGGCTTGAAGCAGAGCCCTTTGGCCATGTAGACCTCGCCGATGCCGCCGTCGTGGAGGAACTTCATAGCGTTCCGGACATTGCGGAGCGACCGGTTCTGGGTACCGACCGCAACGACTCTCCCGTATTTCTCCTGAGCCTCCACCATCTTTCCCCCCTCATAGATATTGTGACAGGAGGGTTTCTCCACGTAGACGTGCTTGCCGGCCTGGACCGACCAGATCGTGGCAAGAGCGTGCCAGTGGTTGGGTGTGGCGATGAGCACGGCGTCGATACCGGGATCCTCGAGCATGTGACGGAGATCGTATTCCGTCCCGGGTGGAGTGTCCTGGATTCCCTCCAGCTTCGCGATCGTGGGGGCGAAGAGATTCTCATCGATATCCACTAAAGTCTTGATGTGGACTCCGGGAAGATTCGCGAATCCATTCATAAGTCCGCTGCCGCGGCTGCGGATCCCCACCACCGCCAGGTTCACCCGATCATTGGCGCCCTGAATCCCCGCTCCGGCAGATGGAGCCGGAAGGGCGGAGGCCTTCGATGTGATCATGCTGCCGGCCGCGATTCCGGCTGTGACCCGGGCTCCCTGGACCATGAATGTACGGCGCGACGTCCGGCTCGAATCGGATGACATGCTGTTCTCCCGTTATTGATGGTGAGGGTCCACCATATCATTCCTGCCTGATGTTTTCTGCTCTATGGTTCCTGATAGTAGCGTATCCCCTCCACATCCTGATACGGCTTGAGGTGGAGTTCAAGGAAGGTCCAGATCCGGTTCCACGAATCACGCTGTTCCCAGCTGAACTTCCGGATGTACTCATTGTCGAGGTCCACCTGCCGGTTGAAAGAATGCCCGCCCGGCGGGTCCAGGTAGATCTTCGTCTCAGCCAGGTGCGGTTTCTCGTACTCAAGCGCGTGCACCAGCATCTCGCACTCCACGAAGTTGACGTCGCGATCGTTCTCGGCCACGTGGACGATCAGCGGGATCTCGAGCCGGTCGACGTGGTAGACCGGTGAGCGTTCGATGTAGACCTCCCGTGCGCCCCGCTCGTGGGGGAGTCCGCCGATCCGCGGCTGGGCAGAGTAGTAACTCGCGTACCCCGGTCCTTTATAGGAGAGCCGGAAGGTGAGGTTCGTGACCGGGACCATCGCCGCGGCGCACTGGAAGGTGTGCTGTTCCCTGAAGATGGAGTGGAGGGTGATGAAACCGCCATGACTCCAGCCGATCATACCGAGTCGTTCGGGATCGACATGGGGTAGGGTGGCCTTGATGAAGTCCACCGCTGAGAGCACGTCTTCAACCTCGTATCCGCCATAATCGATGGAATCGTAATGGGCCTGCCCGTACCCGGTACTGCCGCGGTACTCGGGCGCCACCACCACATATCCCCGGTCGACGACCGCTTCACGGATGAAGGGGGCGTAATGCTCAGGATCGAGATCGCTGTGCACACCGCCGTGTACCCAGATCAGGGCGGCGTGGCCGTTCTGCCCCCTCAGCTCCAGCGGCTGGAAGACATAGACCGGCACCTCGAACTCCCCGATCCGGCTCACATACGTCGTCTTCTTCATATCGAGGACGCCTTCGTACAGTTCATGGAATTTGGCGTCTCGGCGGGCTTTCTCCTGGATCGATCTTTCGTGACGGTCGCCCGATCGCTGCCGTTCCTGGGCAAGGAGCGGCCGGGCCATCATCCCGAGCAGGGAGAGAGTGAGGATAAGGCAGAGCGGGTTCATCTTGTTCATGAGATGGCGGAGATTGTATCGAATCTGTCTGGCATTCATGGAGTGGGACTCCTTGAAACTGGTCTTTGTTGCCGCAACGCTACTATGCTGACAAGATTAGGCTGATATGAACAGGACCACAAACCCCGAAGAGGGCAGGTAGCAGATGAAGGTCATCAATCCCGCGACCAGCGAGTTCATCAGGGAGTACACCGAGCACACACCCGAAGAAGCTTCAATCGGGATCGAACAGGCACATGCGGCTTTTCTCTCCTGGCGGAAGACCGGTTTCGGTCACCGGGCGGAGTTGATGCAGCGGGCTGGTGCCGTGCTCCTCGAACGGAAAGATGAGTTCGCGGAACTGATGACCCTGGAGATGGGCAAGCCGATCAATCAGGCCGTGGCAGAGGTCGAGAAGTGCGCCTGGGTATGTGATTACTACGCAGAGAACGCGGTTGCTCACCTTGAGCCGGAGGTAATTAAGACCACCGCCAGCAGGAGTTTTGTCACCTTCCAGCCGATCGGTGTTGTCCTGGCGGTCATGCCGTGGAACTTCCCCTTCTGGCAGGTCTTCCGGTTCGCCGCGCCTGCCCTGATGGCCGGTAACGCGGGAGTGCTCAAACACGCGAGCAATGTCCCCGGCTGTGCGCTGGCGATCGAAGATGTGTTCCGGCAGGCCGGATTCCCGGAGCATCTCTTCAAAACGCTGCTCATCGGTTCCTCCAAAGTGGACGCAGTGATCGAACACCCGCTTATCAGGGCCGCAACTCTCACCGGCAGTACGCCGGCCGGCAGGGCAGTGGCGGGGAAGGCTGGGGAGATGCTCAAGAAGACGGTGATGGAACTTGGCGGAAGCGATCCCTACGTGATCCTCGAGGATGCCGACCTTGACAGCGCCATTCCCGCCTGTGTCACGGCGCGGCTGATGAACAGCGGCCAGAGCTGCATCAACGGGAAACGATTTATCGTCGTCAAGGCGGTGCGGGAGCAGTTCGAAAAGGCATTCGTTGAGGAGATGGTACGGCGAGTAGTCGGTGATCCGTTCGATCCCGAAACCGAGATCGGTCCCATGGCCCGGAATGACCTGCGGGATGAGGTCCACGGGCAGGTGGAGGCAAGCATCGCGGGAGGCGCCCGCGTGCTGCTCGGCTGTGAGGTGCCTGACCAGCCCGGTGCCTGGTATCCGCCCTCGGTTCTGACTGATGTGGGACCGGGCACTCCCGCCTACGATGATGAGATCTTCGGTCCGGTCGCGGGGATCATCCCGGTGAAGGATGAAGAGGAGGCTATCCGGGTGGCAAACGATACCATCTTCGGGCTCGGGGCGGCCGTCTTCACTGCCGATCTGGAACGGGGCGAGCGTATCGCTACCGAAGAGCTCGAGGCCGGGTGCTGCTTCGTCAATGATTTCGTTCGATCAGATCCCCGGCTCCCCTTCGGAGGGGTAAAGGAATCGGGCTACGGCCGGGAACTCTCCCATTACGGCATCCGGGAGTTCGTGAACATCAAGACGGTGTATATCAGGTGATGGAGGAATAGTGCCTGGTTCAGATCGAGTTGATCTCGATCCACAGGGTCATCTGTTCACGTTGTTCCGATGCTATTGCCAGCGTATGAACCCTCTGTATTAAGACTTCCGGATCGATCAGTCCCTCTACGATCAGCGTACGCACAAAGCGGTAATCCTCCTCGCGTGAAGCCGCCAATTTGCTGGCCGCGAGATCGTGCCCTTCAATACACCAGCCGGTCGAGGGTTCCCTGCCGCCGCCTGAGACCGCGATAGTCCTTGTCTTCCAATCTTCCGGCAGGACTGCGCTCTCGATGGGAAGACCGTGTACATAGAAACCATGAGTCTGGTGGAATAGTGAGTACTCTCCGAGAGCGCCGTCGATCAGGTCTGTCCGTTCAGGATGGTTTTTCGGCGCCACATCAACTTCGATCGATTGTCTGAGAGCGTCGGGCACGTAACGGTGTTCCCCCAGAATGGCCTGAGAACCGAATACCCAAACCTCAGTGTCACCAGCAATGTCGCAGGAGGCTCGGATTGCGTGTTCGAGTTCATCCCTGGTCATCTTCACTCACATCCATCACGAACGATCTCTCAGTTTCGGACAGAGTGTCGACGAAGGGCAACGATTGACGGAGCCGGTTGGCTCGTTCTGATTTCTCAGTGAGAAATGACTGGATCTGCGGTACAGACAGTTGAGACAGCATACTCTTCCATTCCTTGAGGGCATGTTGCTCGTGAGTGCCTGCTCTGCGATGCCGATCATCGAGCCATTCAAGCGCACGTTCGATCAATGAAGGATCTGTCGTCAGGAGCCCGGCGATCCTGGTCGCGATGTGACGAGCTCTCTCATCCAGATCCTGGTGGGATCGAACGGGTCCACCTCCATTCATCTTCCATCTGAAAGGGATCCAGCCATAAAGAAGAGTGACCTCTTCCAGGCGGCGCCCCTGTTCGGGAGACGCAGCGTGCAGATCTGCATCGGTATATCCATGAACGATGAAATGCAGGGCAACATCATGTTCGATCTCACGGAGATTCTTTTCAAGCATCTGTATGAGAGCATCGATCTCATCCGGAGGGCCGAGGACACCGATATCGATCGTACCTGGACTCCGACTGGAAGGATTCTCCACCCAGATCGCTTTCGCCGACGCCATGCCATGAGCAACCGCGTTCCGGGCAGCTCGAATGATCCTGTTGTACAGGGCTCTCTCCGAATCGAACAGCGCCCGAAGAGGTTCTGTGAGCGGGTGCCGCTCCCTCAGGTGGACAGCCTTGTTCCGTCCGCTGCCGATCACATCCACCAGCCCCAGCTCAGCAAGACGATCCAGTACTATACGGACACCCGTGGGGTAGAGGGCCGCTTTTCTGGCTACCTCTGATCTTCCGATCGCCGATCCGGTCCCGGTAAGGACTCTGAGGACTCTCACATTGCCGGTAGTGCCGAGGATCGCATTCAACGGCGCCTCGATCGGATCCTGTTGCTTTGTCGGGGGACGCATTTCTCCCTCCATGATATCATTATTATGGCTTCAACGACATTATAATGATATTTATCTGTGTGAGGCAAGAGACAATATCTGAAATAACCGAGATAACCGAGATAACCGGAATGGCCAGAATAACCAGAAGGTCAGGAGTAGATGAAATCCTCAATAGCTGGTCGAAGAGTGAACACCGACGGGATTCTGTCTTCTGTCTATGGATCCTCGATGAAATACATCACTTCAGGCTGTTCCCCGGCTCAGCCGCTGCATGAACACCACACCGGCGAAGAGTGCCAGTCCCACCCCGTAGAAACCGTAGGCCGATCCCGTGACCGGCCCGGCCAGCGACGGCAGGGCTGAGGGAATGAAAAGGATCAGGGCGGCGGCGAGCAGAAGCGGCACCTCGAACCAGCGGTTGGGGCGCATCAGGTAGCCCTGTACGGCGCTGGTGAACGCGAACGCCCCGAACACGGCCATGACGAATATGAGCAGCCCCTGCGGCCAGCTCGTCACGTTATGCAGGATCAGATCGGTATTGAAGATGAACATGAATGGTATCACCGCGGTCCGCAGGTCGTAGAGGAAAGCCTGGATGCCGGTGGGGATCGGTTCTGATTCCGCGAGTGCCGCAGCGGCGTAGGATGCAAGGCCCACCGGCGGCGTATCGTCGGCCAGGATGCCGAAGTAGAAACAGAAGAGGTGGGCCGCAATGAGCGGCACCACGAAGCCGTAGGCAGCTCCGACCTCGACGATGATCGGAGCGGTCAGTGCAGCCATGACGATGTAGGTGGCAGTGGTGGGCAGCCCCATGCCCAGCAGCAGGCATGCGATTGCGGTAATCACGAGCAACAGGAATACGTTCCCGGCGGCCAGCACCTCCACCACGTTGGAGATCATCCCGCCTATCCCCAGTCCCACGATCCCGACGATGATCCCGGCCGCGGCCGTGGCGACGGCGACCGCCAGCATATTGCGCGAACCGGTCACGAGACCTTCGGTAACGGTTCGCAGCCATGCCGCCAGCGCCTCCTGTAACGGTCGACCTTCCCTGACGGCGGATACCGCTTCGCGCCCGAAGATAACCAGTATCAGCATTACGATCGCGCGAAAGGCCGAGAGTTCGGGCGAGTGACGCAGGAAGAGCAGTTCGAAGAGGAGCACCCCGACCGGCAGCATGTAGGGCATACTCCTCTTCAGGGTTGGCAGGAAGGGGGGCAGGTCCGAGCGGGGCAGACCGGTCATCCCCAGCTTGAGCGCCTCGAGGTGGGTGATGTAGAAGAGCGCGGCGTAGGAGACGAGAGCCGGGATGATGGCCGCTTTCACGACCGCGATGTAGGGTACGTTTACATATTCGGCGATGATGAATGCTGCCGCGCCCATGATCGGCGGCATGAGCTGGCCGTCGGTGCTGGCTGCCACCTCGATGGCGGCAGCTTTTCGCGCGGGATATCCGGTCTTCTTCATCAGCGGGATGGTGAAGGTGCCGGTGGTCACAATGTTGGCGATGCTCGATCCCGAGATCATCCCCATCAGGCCGCTCGAGGCCACCGCGGCCTTGGCCGGACCGCCCCGGAAACGTCCGAGCAGGGCCAGGGCCAGGTCGATGAAAACCTTCCCGGCGCCGGCCTTCTCCAGCAGGGCCCCCAACAGTACGAAGAGATAGACGATTGAGGCTGAGACACCCAGGGGTATGCCATAGATGCCTTCTGAGGAGAGGGAAACCGTGGTCACGAACTTGCGCAGAGAGACTCCCTTGAAGGCCAGTACTTCGGGCATCCAGGGACCGAGGAAGGCGTAGAGAGTGAAGAGCCCGACGATAATGGAGAGAGCCGGCCCCACAACTCGCCGGGCCGCCTCGAGCAGGATCAGGGCGAGTGTCACGCCCATCACGATATCGAGCACCGAGGGGAGTCCGGAGCGCAGGGCGATTCCCTGCCAGTCGAGCATGAGGTAGAGGGCCGCCACCGCACCGCCGACAGCCAGCAGCCAGTCGAAGGAGGGTGTACGAACAGTTGCTTTACCGGCATCCGAAGTCCGCCGCAGGCGCCGGACCGGTATCGAGAGAAAGACCAGGAAGAGGGCGAAAGCCAGGTGGATCGCTCTGGCCCGGATGCTGTCGAGGATCAGCACGCTCGGCAGGGCCAACTGAAAGAGCGCCCAGACGATGGCGACCACCCGGAAGAGTTGGCGGGAGGCTCCGGTGAGCCGGCGCTCGCGGGATGAAAGGGCTTTAAGTCCCCTGTGCGCGTCCTGGTACTTCTGCAACAGAGCCATTACCGGATCAGATCGGGATCCAGATATTGCACAAGACCGCTCTCTCGGTAATAGCGCAGCGCCCCGGGGTGCACCGGAGCGGTGAGCCCGGTGAGCATGCTCTCGCGTGTGAGCATCGCGTAGGCCGGATGAAGCCCCCGGAACTCCTCGAAATTCTCGAAGATCATCCGGGTCACGGCATAGACGAGTTCTTCGGAGACTGCGGCCGAGGTCAGAAAGGTGCCGCGCACCCCGAAGCTCGGAATGTCTTCGGTGTTCTCAGCGTTCGGGTAATGTTCGATCGGCACGATCGCCCGCGTGTAGTAGGGGTGTGTGGCCACCAGGTTATCTACCGCGGGACCGGTGAGCGGGATGATCCTTACCTTGATACGGCCGGATGTGGCCTCCTTGATGTTCCCGTTGGGATGACCGACGGTGTAGAAGAAGGCGTCGATCCGTTCATCCTGCAGCAGGCCCGGAGCCTCGACCGCCTTGACATACTCGGCCTGGATATCGTCTTCACCGATACCGAAAGCCTCCAGGGCGTCACGGGCATTCCCGAGCGGCCCCGACCCGGGATTGCCGATATTCACCCGCCGGCCGCGCAGGTCCTCGATGCGGGTGATACCGCTCTCAACAGAGGCGATCAGGGTGACCGATTCGGGATGGATCGAGAAGACCGAACGCAGCCCGGTCTGCGGCCCCGTTCCAGCCCACTCAACCAGACCGTGCCAGGCCTGGTACTGCCGGTCGGACTGTACTACTCCAAATTCGAGATCACCGCTCATCACCGCGTTCACGTTATAGACCGAACCTGCGGTCGATTCGACGGTGACCTTGAGCCCGAGTGAGTCGGAACGGGCGTTGATCATCCGGGCGATCGCACCCCCGGTGGGGTAGTAGAGACCGGTGACCGCGCCGGTACCGATCGTAACGAAGGTCGTATCGGTCCGGGCCCCACAGCCGCCCGCGAGCCCCAGAGCCAGGGTGAGAAGCAGCGGAGTGAGGGCGGTCCGGTCTCGAAGGATGGTTGCTTTCATACCTGACAGCTTAGCGGGGATAGGCCAGCTCTTCCACCGTCGAAGTGACCTTGAACACGGTCGGAACGCGCCCGCCCGTCTCGGGGTCGTCGATGAAACACGTGAGTTTCCCGCCGGCGATCCGGGGACGGGTGGTCGGCAGCTCCGCCGTGCCCAGATATCTGCCCTCCGGATCAATCACATGGAAGCTGTACAATTCTCCATCCACATGCTGTTCGATAGAGAGGACGTCGAGACACCAGATATAGCCTGCATCATCCACGGTGATCCAACGCCAGAATCCAACTGTATCAGGCAAGTCGTAGTCCAGTTGGGGACGATTTCGCCCTGTGCGGCTGGTGTACTGATCATTCTGAGCCTGTTCCCTGGCCAGATACTCCTGTTTCATCCCGGCATCGACTGGAACCGTTGGTAAATCGATTCGGATCGACCGTATTATTCGTCCGGTCGTGTCATACCAAGTCAGTTCGGGCCGATTACCATCGGTGACGAGAACGCCCCTTCCAGGCAGGTATCTGATGGCTGGACCTCCGGAAAAGGGCAGGGATTTGCCCATCGAGACCGAACTGCCATCGGGCATCTGCTGTACCAACCTGACCATGTCCTGGACCAGCCCGGTCGTGATGATTGCGAGAGTATCCCGTTCGGTCACCCGGGCAACCGTTACCAGTCGCTGGGTTGCGGCTGTCAGCCCGTCCTGTTCCATGCGGACTCCGCCCTGCAGGATGGTCCCCTCCGGAGTCCTCTCCAGCCAGAGTGCGTAGCCGCCGATCGGTGAGGAGAAGATGTCTTCGAGAGTGCCGTCGGTCAGGAAATGGGTGGTGCGCTGCATGGTGTAATCGAAAACGCTGACAATCCCTTCATGGAGCGACTGCATATCCATCATCCGGAACTCACCCGGTCCTTCGCCTCTCCGGCCGAAGGAGCGTTCGAAAATCCCTTCCGGGCCGAATACCGCTACACGGCCGTTCCCGGTATCGCAGACGTAATACCTTCCATCCTCTCCGGCAAGGATCGCACTGGGATTAAAGAGCATGCTCTCCGGCTCTGAGGGGTTCTCAATGAGGGTCAGAAGGGGTTCAATGGTGAAGATCGGTCCATCATGGAGTGGTCCTCCGGTCGTATGCGCGACCGTGACACCGTCCTCATCATACACTTCGAACCGATGATTGGTGGGATCAGGCTTCGAGCAGGAGACCGTCGCAAAGATGATTACGGTACAGGCGATCATCAGCGGGCTGTTCCCAAACCGGTTAACCGCCAACCTACGGATAGGAGATCCCCTCCATAGCCGGTACCACCCTGAATATGGTCGATATGAGCGCTCCCGTCTCGGGGTCCTCGACCGAACACATCAGCCGGCCTTTTGCGAACGCGAAGCGGATCGCGGGTAGTTCCGCCGTACCCCAGTACCGGCCGTCTGGACCCACGACATGAAAGGTTGTGGTGAGTTTGTCCGGTTTTTCGGTTCCCGCCCAGATGTCCTCGAGCCAGATCCAGCCCTCATCATCGACCGTCATCCAGCCAAAGAATCCGCAGACATCCGGCCAGGGGTAATCGGGAAGCGGCTGGGGAGTTGTCCCGCGTTCCCTCGCCCGCTCCAGACGGCTCCGACGGACGCGCTCTTCATACCCTGATCGTACTCCCGCAGTGATCGGTCTCGACTCCAGACCGGTCCGGATGATCATGCTTTTCTCTCCGCGATAGTCGTACCAGACGAGATCGGGAGAATCTCCATCAGAGGCGAGGAAGCCGCGCCAGGGAGAGTGAGCGATCTGTGGAAAACCAGCATAGGGGATATCCACCGAAAGAGTACTGAAACTGCCCGGAGTGACTTCGATCCGGCTGAGCATGTTGGCGGCCACGGTATCAGTCGAGAAATGACCGATCGTGTCGAATGCCGAATCAACGATGGTCACCGAATGGGAGGAGTATCCGACATCACCATCATCGTCCCCGGTAACGCTCTTGAGGATGTACGTGTCGTCAGGTCCGCGATCGAACCCGATCAGGAATCCCCCATCTGAAGGTCTCATCACTTCGATCAGGGTGCCATCGAGCTGCATCAGCGTGGTGCGCTGGTTCTGGAAATCGAAGATGCTGATCGTATCCCCGGTCACCCGCTGCACGTTGATCGATCTGAATTCACCCGGGCCATCACCGGAGCGGCCGATCCGGCGGATGAACTCTCCATCACTGTCGAATACTGCGATGTCGTAGAGTCGCAGATCGGGGACGTAGTACCAGCCGTTATCGCCGACGCTGAACTGATATGATGCCCGGGCGAGAAGACTCTCCTCGTTGGCGGGGTCCTCCTTCAGGGTCAGGATCGGTTCGAAGGTGAAGACAGGTGCCCCGATCGGAATCCCGGCCGAATTCGTCACCACCGTCACACCGTTCTCTTCAGTGATCACGAGATGAGGATCGGATTCTTCAGATGTCGAACAGCCTGCGATACATCCGGGGATGAGAATGGTCACAAGAAGAACATGGATGCGGGATCGAAGGTGCTCTATCAGGTCGAAGATCAAGAATCACTCCCTCTTATCGGCGTTGATGGGCGTATCTGTCCCTGATACCAGCCAGACGGACTGCAGGTTCGCGGAAAAACCTGCTCGGGTTCTGATTCAGTTCCTACCCGGATCGATACCGCCTTCAGGATAGAGTGTGAACCGGAAGTAGTGCTCCAGATTGAAGTATTTCCGGGCGGCATCCTGCACCATCTCCGGGGTCAGCTGTTCGATGATCGCCTCATAGGTCAGAATCTCACGGGGATCCCTTCCGTACCGGTAGCGGGCGGCGAGCTGGGTCATCCAGTAACTGTTGTTCCTGAGGTTCGTTTCCCGGGACCGTCGCTGGCTCTCCTGAACCTTCTGGATATAATCGGGGGTGGGGCCGGTGGTCTTCAGACTGTCGATCTCGTCGAACACGACTTCGACAAGTTCCTCCATCCGTTCCGGATCGGCACTGAACATGATCGCGATCGTGTACTCCTCATCTGGTCTCCGTGATACCGATGCAGTGACACTCACTCCGTATGTGCCGCCCAGTTCTTCCCGGATCTTCTCCCTCAGCCTGATGTTGAGGACCTCGGTCATCGAGGTGAGGGCGTAGTTGTTCAGCCGTGTATATTCAATGGATCCCGGGAAGATCAGGATCGTCTGACTCTGCGGCTCGACGCCCCGGTGGACCTCCTTCTGAATCACGCCCTGGGGAACGTCGATTCCGACATCCCGCCATGTCTCAACCCTTCCTGTCGACGGCAGGCCCCCAACGTATCGTTCCACGAGCGGCCTGATCGAGTCGAGGTCGAGGTTCCCGATGAAGACAAAGGTGAAGTCACTTGCGTCCACGAACCGGTCCCGGTAGAACGCCAGCGTCTTCTGCAGGTCCCACTCATCGATCATCTGCTCGGTGAGCGAACGGGCTCGGAAATGATTCTGGGAGAGAGTTGTAGTAACCGTATCGATGAAGGCGGTCATTGGATTGGCCGCGAGGTTTTCAAGATTTGCCTTCATACGGGTCTTGAGTGATACGAAGATCGTGGAATCTGCCCGGGGTGCTGTGAACCGGAGGTAGAGGAGCTGGAACATCGTCTCGATGTCTTTCGGGGATGCGCTCCCCACCAGACCCTCCTCCAGTACGGAGATGGTGCTCATGGCGCCGGCTACCTTGCCCGAGAGAATTTTCCGCAGGTCGATGGCACTGAACTCTCCGACACCACCCGCGGCTATGATCGAATAATTATTCGCCTGATGAAAATCCTCATCCTCCAGGAGAGAGGAGCCGCCGGGACTCCAGGCCGTAAATAGGATCTGGTCTTCGTTGAAATCGGTGGGCTTCAGAACCACGCGAACCCCGTTGGAGAGCATCCACTCGGTGACATCGATCTCCTCGATGTAGGATTCCGACACCACACTGCCCGGCACCGGGAGTTCCTCCATGAGTACTTCGCCGGCCACGGTATCCACGTATGGCGCGATCTCGGCGTCCCTGACATGCTCGAATACCGCCAGGAATTCCTCTTCGGTCGGCAGTCGATACCCCTCCTTCTCGGGACCATTGGCCATGATCACCCGGTTCTCTTCGGTGATCCACTCCCTGGCCAGACGATTTATCGAATCCAGGGTGATCCCCGGAACGAACCGCTGGTAGAGATCGTATTCGTACTCGATACCCGGAATCGGCTCATCATACAGGAACGCGCGCTGGTACTCGGCGGCGAAGGTGCTCGAATACCGTTTCTCCCGCTCGGTGAAAGACCGCTCGATCCCCCGCATCATTACAAGTTTCTGTCGTTCGAGTTCGGTCTCGGTGAAGCCATGCCTGGCCACGCGCTCGGCCTCAGTGAGCAGGGCCTCAAGGCCCCGTTCGATTCCGTCATCCTCAACCCCGGCCGACAATGAATAGACCTCTTTGGTGCGGATGAAGAGCCCCTGGCTCGAGGATCCACCAAGGAACGGTGGGTCGGCCTGTTGGGTGAGTTCGGAGAGACGCCGGTTCAGCATGCGGTTGAAGAGGGACTCCGCCAGACCCTCAAGATATGCTCCGACCGATCCCTGCGGCCGGAGAGGCTGTTTGAAATAGACCGAAACACCCGTACCGGTTGCCTCGGGATCAGTGGCGAGCGCAAAGAGAGTTTCTGTGTGGTCGGGTACCTCGAAGAACGTCCGGGTGCGGGGGGAGGGTGGATTCTCAAGATGCTCGAAATGTTTGCGGATCAGAGCCTCGACATCCTCGGTCTTGAAATCGCCGACTGCGATGACAACCATCAGATCGGGTCGGTACCAGTCGCGGTAGAATCGCTTCAGGACTGACGGATCGAAGTTCTCGATGATCTCGGGCTCGCCTATAGGGAGACGTTCGGCATATTGGGAATCCTTGAAGAGGATCGGCAGCTGTTCGTCCATCATGCGAGCCCCCGCGCCTCTGCCACCCCGCCATTCCTCGATGATGACCCCGCGTTCCTTGTCGATCTCATCGTGATCGAAGGTCAGCCCATGCGCCCAGTCCTCGAGGATGAGGAACGCTCTCTCGAAGGCCTCAGTCGAATCGGTCGGGACGGTGAGCATGTACACCGTCTCGTCGAAACTGGTGGAGGCGTTGATCGACGGACCGAACGACATCCCGATCGATTCGAGATAATCGACCAGCTCCATCTTCGCAAAGTGCTCGGTACCGTTGAAGGCCATATGCTCCACGAAGTGCGCCAACCCCAGCTGGTCTTCATCTTCCACGATCGATCCCACGTTCACCACGAGCCGCAGTTCCGCCCGGTTCTCCGGTCTGCCGTTCTCCCTGATGTAATACCTCAGTCCGTTCTCGAAGTGGCCGACCGTTATGTAGGGAGCGACCGGCAGTTGGTCCTGCTGGAAATCGAGGAACTCGGCAGTGAGCCTGAGGTCATTGTATCTGGCCAGAAGTTCTTCCTCCCTGGTCTGGGTCTGCGGCTGCTCCATCGATGTCGACGGAGCGCAGGAGACCACGAGTGTTGTCACCAGGGGGACGAGAAAGGGGAGGCGATATCGCATCTGGATCATCCTTTTTCAACGCGTTCGATGCTTCCGTTCCATAATCGAACCGGTCTATCCCGATAGATGTCATGATTCTCTTCCACATTTACCGGTTGTGCAACCTGTCACCTGATGTTCCATCAGGTCCCGATCGGGTGTAGCATGGGGCCGGCTATCATTCTCACGGGAGGAGACGACCATGCGGGGAGAGAGAGGCGCGGCCAGCATGCTGGGGATGATCCTGACGATGGTGATCCTGATGCTGGCTGCCTGGTTCTTCATGAAGAACTCGGGATTCCTCGGGGGTGGAGGGGAAGAGGGGGAACAGACACCGATCGATCAGGCCCAGACCGTCTCGGTGATCATGGAACTGCGCACGGTAAAACAGAGTCTTGAGCTCTACCGGACGAGCAGTACCGAGGGTGAATACCCGCAGTCGACCGCGATCCACGATCTGGAGTCCCTGCGGAACGTCCTCCCGAAGGTCTTCGGGCTCCCTGAAGAGCTATCATTCGATTTCATGAGTTATGTGAGCCGTTCAGCGGATGAATACCTGCTCAAGGTACGGGCGCACGACAGCGTGCAGACCGTTTTCGAAGTCGGATCGGGATTCGGTCCGCGCAAATTCCAGCGATAGGAGCCTGTCGGTTTCTCCGACAGGCCCCTGGGAAAATCCCCGTCCGGTACCTGGACGGGGATTCAGTTCCACCGACAGATCGCAGAGGATCGCTCGACGATCGTATGTCGCGTACGGCTATGATGTAGCCGGCGTGATCGGATCATCCGGACCGATCGGGTGTCCGGCGAGCCGTTCCTGCTCGATCATTTCCTTGATCCGTACATACTCCCGACCAACCACCTTGCCCCGTTCGATCCGGCGCTTCGAGAATCGCAGCCGGAGTTCGCCGAAGAGGGTGTAGACGACCGGGATGATGAGCAGGGTCAGGAAGGTCGCGGCCGTGAGACCACCGATCACCGAACGGGCCATCGGTGCCCACAGTTCCGCTCCGGTACCCATCTCCAGTGCCAGCGGCAGCATGGCCAGGATGGTGGTCAGTGCCGTCATGAGGATCGGCCGCATCCGTCGCCGGGCGGCGATCCGCACCGCTTCGAACATTTCGATGCCCCGCTCACGCAGCTGCTCGATGTAGTCGATCATCACGATGGCGTTGTTCACCACGATCCCGACCAGGATGATGATCCCGATCATCGCAACTACGCTAAGAGCCGTCCCGCTGAGGAAGAGGGCCCAGGTGACGCCGATGAAGGAGAGCGGGATCGTGAAGATGATGATGAAGGGGTTGAGCATGCTCTCGAACTGGCTGGCCATGACCATATAGACGAGCAGGGAGCCGGCTACCAGGGCGACGAAGAGCCAGATGAACGATTCCATCATGTCGTCGGCCGCTCCACCGACCGCCCACTGGAAACCCTCCGGCATTTCGTACTGCTCGAGCAGATCCTGGACGTTCCGGGTCACCACTCCCAGCTTTGCCCCAAGGACGTCGATGTTCACGTACACCACACGCTGCTGGTTCTTGCGGCTGATGGTCACCGGCGCCCGGGAGGGTTCCAGAGTGATGAGATCGGCCATCGGGATATGGCTACCCATCGGAGTGGCGACCAGCAGGTCCTGGATCGCGGAAGCACTGTCACGGTACGGTTCGTCGGCCCGGACCAGCACCTCGTGTTCACGGCTTCCCTCGGTGTACCAGGTCGCGATCGTTCCGCGCATGTAGGTGCTCAGGGTGCTTGTTACCGCGCTTCCCGAGAGTCCCATGGCCGAGATCTGCTCGCGGTTCAGTTTCACCTCCAGTTCGGGGCGCCCCTTCTCGTACGAACTGCTCACGTGCACGATCCAATCCAGCTCCCTGATCTGTTCGATCAGGTCGAGGGCGATCTGCTGCCCCGTTTCCAGATCGTGCCCGAAGATCTCCACGATGATGTCGCCCTCGGTCATCATGTTCATTCCACCGCCCAGCTGAGCGGTCATCTCTACTCCCGGCTCCTGTTCGAGGAGCGGCATAAGGGCGTCCCTGATCTCTACCGTATCGCGTTTCCGCTCGCCGATACTGACGAGGTTGATCTCGATGGAACCCTGGTTGCTGGCGGTTGAGGAGAATGAAGCGAAACCCTCACCCGGCCCATAGGAGCTGGTCACGGCATACGCCTCGGGAATCGACTGCATGGCGATCTGCTCGAGGCGTGACATGGTCGCCTCCATCTCCTTGATGGAGATGCCGGGCTCCCGCTCCACGTTGATGATGATTTGCTCTTCCTGTGATTCGGGGAGCCACTCCTGGTCGATCACGGCCATCAGTCCCATGGAACCGATAAAGAGGAAGAAGGCAGCAGCGACCGTGATCCGGCGGTGATCAAGCGTCCAGCCGAGATGTCGGCTGTAGGTATTCTCCGCACGTTCGAGGAACCGGCCTATGAATCCGCTGAGCCGCTGGAAGAGAGGTTCGAAGGGTTCGATCATCCGACGGATGAGACCCCGATATTCGGATTTTTTTGCAGAGGCAGGTCGCAGCAACCGGCTCCCCATCAGGGGTACCAGGCTGGTGGCCACGAAGAGACTGGCAGCAAGGCTCACACAGATAGTGATGGCCATATCCTTGAACATCACACCCGCGATCCCCGGTACGAAGAGGATCGGCACGAACACGCTGACCGTGGTGAGGGTCGAGGCCGTGATGGCGGTCAGGATCTCGGAGGGACCCTTGACCGCTGCCTCCATGGGAGTTTCGCCGTCCTCCATGAAACGGATGGTGTTCTCCAGCACCACGATAGCGTTATCCACGAGCATCCCGATCGCCAGCGCCAGTCCCGCCAGACTGATGATATTGAGATTCAGGTCGAGCAGGTACATCACGAAGAAAGTAAAGAGCAGACTCAACGGTATACTGATAGCCACGATCACACTGGCCCGGAAATTCCGCAGGAAAAAGAGTAGCACGAGTCCGGCCATGATGAACCCGAGCACCGCGGTATTGGCCAGGTTGCCGAGAGAGCGCTGGATGAATCCCGATTGCTCGAAGATGGTGGAGAGTTCCACTCCCGGGGGCAGGAGGGTGTTGATATTCGGAATCTCCTTCAGGACCTCCTGTCCCACCTTCACGGTATTGGCGTCTGACTGCTTCATTACCACCATCATCACACCCGGGGCGCCATTGATGTGGGTACCGGCGAGTTCCTCGGCAAAGGTGTCCACCACGTTAGCGACATCCTCGACCCGGACGGGAGAGGTTCCCGCGTACCCGACGATCGTCCGTGCTATCTGGTTCACATCGGTGTACTTGCCCTGGGTATGCACAGAGTAGGTGATCTGCCCCTGGTCGAAGGTGCCGGCCGGCATCTGCATGTTCTCCATGCGGATGGCGTTGATCACCTGGGCCGCGGCGATGCGCCGGGCACGCATCCGGGTGGGATCGAGCCGGACCTGAATCTGCCGGTCCTGACCGCCGGTGACGGTTGCAAGTGCCACTCCCGGAACCCGCTCCAGCATCGGTTCTATCCGCTCTTTTGCAATAGCCCTCAGTTCGTGGGTAGGCAGGTCACCGGATACACCCAGGAAGGAGATCGGCATCATGCTGGGATCGAAAGCCACAATGAGTGGCGATCGCATCTCCTGAGGGAAGAAATCCTCATACATCTTGAGGTTCTCCCGGATGTCTTCCTTGGCGATCTCCATGTTGGTGCCCCAGGCGAATTCCAGCAGCATGAAAGCCACTCCCTGCCGGGAATCGCTGGTGATGTTCTTGATACCACTGACTGAAGAGACCGCTTCCTCGATGGGGCGGGTGACCAGCGATTCAATGTCCTCGGGACTCGACCCCTCGTAATCGACGAAAACCACGGCCATCGGGAAGGTGATGTCGGGGAAGAGTTCCACCGGCAGCAGTGCCAGGCCCATGATCCCGAACCCCGTCAGGGCGGCATAGACCATACTGAAGGTGACCGCCCGCTTGACGGCCAGACGGGGGAGGTTCATCGATCTCCTCCTTCCTCCGTCTCGCTGTCACGGTTCCGGATCCGGATCGGAACCCCGTTGGAGACCTGGTACTTGCCTGTGGTGATAACCTGTTCTCCGACTGAGATCCCCTCAGTGATCTGAACCGACGCCTCTCCGATCACACCGACCCGGACTTCCCGCAGACGTGCTGTGTTCCCATCAGCTATGTAGATCTGGGCCATGGTCAGATCACTCATCCCGGACCGGCTTCCCGCAGAGATCAGGGGAGCATTGGTCACGTAGCGGAACTCATCTATGAGGGCATCGATCGGAACCACCACCACGTCTTCTACTGTTGTAACCACCAGTTCGACTTCGACGAACATACCTGCCTTCAGCCGCCCGTCCTCGTTGTCCAACCCCACCTCGATTCTGGTCATTCTGGTCAGGGGATCGAGTACCGGCGCGATATTGATGATATCGCCCTCGAAGACATCCCCCGGCCAGGAGGAGACAGTCACCCTGGCCAGCATCCCGAGCTGGACCTGGCCGAGCCGTTCCTGACTGATTTCAGCCACCACGCGGACCGTGCTCATATTTACGATCCGGAACACAGGGATTCCGGGACCGGCAAGATCGCCGGCCTCGAGGTTCCGCTCACCGACCACCCCGTCGAAGGGGGCGGTTATGGTCGCGTTCTGCGAATTGGCAAGCACCCCGGCGAGACCTGCCTGGAGCTGTTCCTCCTGGGCTACGGTTGCCTCCAGCCGGGTCTGAAGGCCTTCCAGGACCTGGTTGGCGACCGCGCCCGCCTCATGGAGTCGCTGCGCGCGCGCGTATTCGACACGCAGGTTCGCGAGCGTCACCTGAACGACCCGGAGATTCGCCTCCATCTGGTCCACCCCGGCCTGGACGCTCTCATCCCTGATCCGGGCCAGGACCTGTCCCTGTCGGACCCGGTCTCCCACATCTACCAGGACGCTCGTCAGCCGGTCGGGGATCTGTCCGAACAGCCGGACCGAGCGTCCAGCGATCACGTCTCCGGAAAGATGGATGGTTCGCTCAAGGGATCCCCTGGTGACACCTACGGTCTCCACGACGACTCCCCGGACTTCCGTTTCATCATCACCCGCGGGGGTACACCCCTGCAGACCGGTCATGATGAATACCACCATGGCCGCTGTCAAAATCGCGGCCGTTGATCTCAACGTCATTTCCTGTGCTTGCATGTCTATACCCTCAAAAGCTGATCGGCTGACCGACGGCTTTTTCGATCCGGGCCAGGGCGATGAGGTAGTCGTAGAGAGACTGGTAATGGTTCTGTCTCGCTATCGTCAGTGCGAGCTGACTGTCCATCAGTTCCACACTGGTCATCATTTCGTTTTCGAAGGAGATTTGTGCGATCTGAAGCGCCCGCTCCGCGATGGCGACATTGTCGACCTGTGCCAGATAGGTCTGCTCGGCCGCCTGCAGATCATTCAGCGCCTGTTCGATCTCGGCGTCTATTACCTGTTCGAACTGATCAACCATGATCCGGGCCTGTTCCCGTCCTGCGCTCGCCATCTGTTTTCTGCTCTTTGCGGCGAATCCGTCGAAAATGGGAACGGCGACTACGACGTTGGTCATGTAGCTGTCGTTGAATTGTTTGCTGAGCAGGGCATTGTCGGCGCGGAATGACCAGCTGCCGCTCAACATCAGGACAGGGAGCCGGCTGGCCCGGGCCATGCTCACACCAAGTTCGGCCCGTTGGACCCCCAGTCTGGCGCTCTGCAGGTCGGACCGATTCGCGAACGCGTACTGTTTCAGGTCATCGAGCGACAGGTCGACCGGCCGGTAAAGCAATTCACCTTCAATCTGGAATTCTTCCTCCGGCGACATACCGAGCAGGAGGTTGAGGCCGATCCGCACCTGCCGGATCATCGATTCGGCCCGAGTCACTCCAGGTCTGAGATTGGCGACCTGTACCCGGGCACGGAGGACATCGAACTCACTGGCGGCACCCTGGGCCAGACGTTCGGCCGCCATAGACTCCTGTCGCTCGGCCTGCGCGAGGGCGTCAAGAGCGACCTGCAGACCTTTCTCGGCGAGGAGCACACCGTAGAACGCCTGCGTCACCTGCAGGACCACGTCGCGATGACTGCTTTCCAGGGTGTTCCTCGTGATATCGAGCGCGGTACGGGCATCGGCATAGCCGTTGCGCGTCATGCCCCACATGGTGATCGGCATCCCGATATTCACCGATCCCTGGTAGTCCTGCGTGAAGTCAATCTTCAGTACGCTGGGCCCCCCCAATGAGGCGAACGGATTGGGTATCTCCTGCACTTTCTCGGCGAAGTTCCACAGACCGCTGAAGCTGGCAGTCGGAAGCATCGCCCCGCGAGCGCCCAGTACGGCTCCCTCCGCCGAGATGATCTGCTGCCGTGCCGCTTTCAGCGTGGGATTCTGATCCGTGGCGAGATCGATCGCGGCTTCGAGGGTGAGCGTGCGTGATGGTCCGCTCCCGGTGTCCTGTGCCAGCAGGGGAGAGGTCCACAGCAGGAGTGCCGGTATCAGGGATGCCGGAATCACCAGGAAGGGACGTCGTATTCGTCGTTTCGACATGTCGGGTCTCACTCTGTTCTGTGTGTGATTGATCAAGCGATTTACCTGACGATGGATCATGCGTTCTATCTGACGATTCATCCGGTGATCTCCTGAGTGCCAAGAAGCTCGAGGACCAGTCTGGTCGTTTCTTCAACATTGTCGGTCAGTGGGTCGGTGCTGTCGGTCATCACGGAGTATCGGAACTCCGCGGTGATGATATCCATGATGAGGAATGCGGCTTTGTGCGGGTCCATCTTCCTGAAGATCCCTTCCTCCTGCCCGGCGGCGATGAACTCCGAGATGAAATCGATCAGTTGCATGAAATTCTGTCTCAGGGGACCGGCGAGCGTGTCCTTCATCGAAATATCAGCCCTATCCCCCTCCCGCACGAGGATCTGATGGATGTCCCGACCGGTCTCGAAAAACTCGAGGAAGAGCTGGACGAACATCCGGATCCGTTCCACGCGCGTTGTGTCGGGCGTCGAAAGCGTCTCGGCGCCGATCTCACGAGCCCTGCCGCTTCCCCACTCGATCAGGGTTCGGAACAGCTCCTGTTTATTCGAGAAATAGTTGTAGACGGTTCCCTTCGAGACTTCCGCGGCTTCGGCGATCATGTCCATTGTGGTCGCTTCGAAGCCGTGTCTGGCGAACAACGACACCGATCGCTCCAGGATGAAGCGTCGATGGAATTCCCTCTCACGTTCCTTGCGGCTGGGCATACAGGGCCCTCTCTGAACTGGACGGTCATTTGATTGACTGACCAGTCAAAATATTGACTGCCGGGTTTAATGCAACTGAATACGTGCAGGATCGCCCCGTATCAGGGACCACGGACCATCCTGCAGCCTCAAATATATAAGTGCTCCGGGTGAGACCGGTTGACTGCATGCACGATTCACATCTACCGTCTGGCCATGACTACCGGAGATCTGCGCGCGCGCGCCCTTGATATTTTCTCAGCGGTCCTCGATGCCGCTCATCCGCATCAGCTGATGTCGGAAGCGATGAACCTCCGGGGCACCATTCTGAGCATCGCGGGCATCGATGGTCGGCAGACCCGGCTCGAACTCACCGACTACGAGCGGATCGTCGTTGTCGGAGCAGGGAAGGCAACCGCTCCGATGGCGGGAGCAATCGAGGAGTTGCTGCAGGCAAGGCTAGAGGGTGGCGTGATATCGGTCAAGTATGGTCACACGGTTCCCCTTGAGCGCATTGAAGTGAGGGAATCAGGGCATCCGATTCCTGACGCGAACGGCATCTCGGCCACGCGGGAGATACTGACCATACTCTTCAGTCTCGGCGCCAACGATCTCGCGTTCGTCCTGCTCTCCGGAGGCGGAAGCGCGCTCCTCGACGCATACCCCGAACCGATCACCCTCGATGACGCGCAAGTTACGTTTACTGTTCTCCTCAACTCGGGCGCGCCGATCCACGAGATCAATGTAGTGCGGAAGCACATCTCGAGCGTGAAGGGCGGCCAGCTTGCCCGGCTGGCGCTGCCGGCAACCGTGATCACCCTCGTTCTGAGTGATGTCATCGGTGATCCTCTCGATATCATCGCCTCCGGCCCCACCGTCCCCGATCCGAGTACGTTCGATGACGCGCTCGCCGTCCTCGATGCTTACCAGGTACGTGAGCGGATACCACGGCCGGTCATGGAGCATCTGGAGAAGGGTGAGAGGGGAGAGATCCCGGAAACTCCCAAAGAGGATGATGAGATTTGTGTTCGCTGCTCCACGTTTCTCATCGGCAACAACCAGCTGGCCATGGATACCGCTGCCGAACGGGCTGCGGTCCTGGGATTGACTCCGATGATCGTGACGTCGACGATGGAGGGAGAGGCCAGCGTGGTAGGGGAGGAGATGGCACGGACCCTGAAGCGGGTTCTTGAAACCGGAGACCCCCTGTCGCCTCCATGCTGTCTCATCGCCGGAGGAGAGACGACCTGCACCATCGAGGGAGAGTGCGGCCAGGGAGGTCGAAGTCAGGAGCTGGCTCTTGCCGCCGCGCGGGAACTGAGTGGAACCGATAATGCGGTTCTCCTTGCTGCCGGCACCGACGGTACCGATGGTCCCACCGATGCCGCCGGCGGGATCGTGGATGGCGAGACTGCCGACAGGGGACTCGAGAAAGGACTCATCCTCGATGAGCACCTGGAGGGACACGACGCCTACCCCTTCCTGCAGTCGACCGGGTGTCTCATCAAGACGGGACCGACGATGACCAACGTCATGGACATCGTCCTCATGCTCGCCGGAACGGAGTGATGCGGAAGCTGCCCCCGTACGGATGGGCGGGTGTTCTGATCCTGGCGGTCGGGTTTGCGGCGAACATCCTCACTGAATCCCTTTTCTTCCACACCTTCTTCACACCCTGGATGTGGACCGGGTACCTGCTCCTGGCCGATGCCCTGGTCGCCGGAATGACCGGCAGGTCGTGGCTCACACCAGACCCACGCCGCTTCTTCAGCCTCCTTCCGGTCAGCCTGATGTTCTGGCTGCTCTTCGAGGGCTACAACCTGCACCTCATGAACTGGCAGTATATCGGGCTCCCGGCCAGTCCCCTCGTCGAATCCTTCGGATATCTCTGGTCATTCGTGACCATCTGGCCGGCGCTCTTCATCACGGCCGACCTCCTCGAGGCGTTCGGAGTGAAGGTCCGGGGCAATCCTCTCCGGATCACCCCGGGAAGGCTGCGATCGTGGTTCGCGTTCGGCGTTGTCGCGGCGATCGGCCCACTGCTCCTGCCCGGTCACCTGGCGACCTGTACGTTCGTCATCGTGTGGGTGGCGTATGTGTTCCTGCTCGAACCTCTGATCTACGCGCGACCGGAGGTGCGGTCACTGCTGCGTGAAGCAGGGGAAGGAATATGGACGCGCTGGGTGAGTCTCGGCCTGGGGGGGCTCATCTGCGGTCTCATCTGGGAAGCGTGGAACGTGTTCTCCACCGCCCGGTGGGTCTACACCTTTCCCATGTTCCAGAACTGGAAGCTCTTCGAGATGCCGCTCCCCGGATTCCTGGGTTTCATCCCCTTCGCCTGGGAGGCTTCGGCCATGTACTCCTTCTGGCTCCTGATCCGGATACTCCGCGATCAAAGATCCCGCTCGGAGATTCCGGTTCAGCCGCTCAATGCAAGGGGGTAGACTGCGATCCATGGGGTCTTTCTCTGCACACATAATCCTGGACCCGGGCTAACGGTGTCCGTAAGCTCACCGGCAGAAGCAAACCCGGCAGTGATCAGATATTATCGATCTGTAGCCGGAAAAATGCTTCCCTTCCTGGTAGGAAGGCCGGTAGCGGTTCGCCGGGGGGAAGGCAGCGCCTTCGCGCGCCGTGACGTGGACGGCCCGATCCATGTGAACAACTCTGAAGAACTCTCTGAATGGGTGGAGAAGGGCACGACGGCGTTCTTTGTATCACCGATCGCCGACTCGGGCGAGGTGTGGTTTGCGCTCTCGCTTGATGGCGGCAATATTCCCTTTGAAGTTGTGAGACTTACGGCCCTTAAACTGCTTCTCGTGCTCGAAGACGTTGAACTCGATGGACTCCTTGTGTACGACGGCAACGGTTGTATCCGACTGCTCTGGACCTACGGAGTGATCGATCCTGACGAGATCCCGGGCGATCTCTGGCGCTTCCAGTGCAACGTCGCGTCCGCTCTGCAGGAGCGGGTGGAGGAACGACTCAGAGCGACACCGGAGCGGGAACGGATCGGCAGATGGCTGGGATACGACGGACCGGTAACCAGGCTCGAGGGTGCCCGGATTACTGCGGGGAGGGGGCGGAGCGCGGGATCGGGAGATGAGCAGAGGGACGTCGTGGTGATCTCGACCGGCGCGATGACACCGAAAGGACTCCTGCGGGTTCCGTATAGTTTGAATGAGGCCACCGGGTTCGCCTCTCTGCCGGTGTCACGATCCGATCTCTACCGGTTCAACCGCGATCGTCATGCCTCACCTGATCACGTCAGGCTCATACGTCGCGGGTTCGAGGTTCCCTTGAACCTGCCCAGGGCCGTGCTGAGAGGATTGGGACTTGATTAGGAGCATATCGTCGGCTTCTCCGACAGGCTCCTGAGAATGGGGAGGCTCCGATGCCGAAGTTCGTGATCCGCTGGCTGGTAACCGCTCTGGCGATCGTCCTGGCGAGTTATCTCATGGCCGGTGTGCAGTTCGACTCCGCCTTTACCCTGATCATGGCGGCTCTGGTGCTGGGGTTCCTCAACGCGATCGTACGCCCGATACTGATCATTCTCACGCTCCCGATCACGATGATCACACTCGGCTTTTTCCTTCTTGTGGTGAACGCGATCACTCTGAAGCTCACCGATGCCATAGTACCGGGATTCGAAATTCAGGGAACTTCATATATCTGGGCCGCGCTGGTGATAACGGTCCTGTCGTGGTTCATCAATCTCTTTATCAGGAAGGAAGAGCGATCATAGCAGCAGGATGCCTTCGCCGCGCAGCAGTCCCTGCTTCATTTTGAGACCTCCTCCGAATCCCACGAGCTTGTTCCGCTCACCGATTACCCGGTGACAGGGAACAATCAGGGGAATGGGGTTCGCTCCCGCGGCCGCCCCAACCGCCCGGGCGGCATTCGATTGTCTCCTGAGCCGGGTCGAGATCGACCCGTAGGTGATGGTATGACCGAAGGGGATCTTGTAGACGATCTCCCAGACCGCCCTCTGGAACTCCGTGCCGTACAGGTCGACGGGAATGTCTTCTTCAGGCGGGTCTCCGCGGAAAAAACTCTTCAACCACCGGTTCACATCGCGGAACTGGTTCTTGCTCTCCATCATCTGGTAGCCGGGCAGGTTTCGGTCCCGGAAGTCGACGAGTATCGAGGGGCCCGGATCGAGCTTCTTCCGGCTGGGAACCGGGAGCGTGAGGCGCACGACTCCCTCTCCGCTCCGCATTACCCACAGGCGGCCGTAGGGGGACTCGAACGAAGTGAAGAAGAGACGATCCATGCCGGGATGCTACACCAGACCGGTGCGATCCGCCAACACCCAATCTGTCCGGAAAGCCGGCACACAACCTTCGTCCTTGTTCAGCGGCTGGTGGCTTGACTACTCTGTCTGTACAGGATGTTCCGTCAACCGGCGCTAAGTATCGACGCGTCATCTTCAGTATCTGAAAAGGAGTACCTCTCCATGTACGTGCCCATACACGGCAGGTCCTCCAGGGCTCGCCTGCTCGTCGTTCCCGTGATGTTCCTGGCCGCACTGATGGTGGTCTCATGCTCGAAAGACTCACGGCGCTCAGGTGAGGAGGTCGAAGCGAGGCCCTACATCGAAGTCGGATTTGCGGCGCCGGCCTTCGCCCAGGAAGACTGCCGGGGCAACATGATCGAACTCGAGGAGTATGTGAAGGACTACAAGGTCCTCCTGCTCGATTTCTGGGCGACGTGGTGCGGACCGTGTATTGCGGAACTCCCCAACGTATTGGCCGTATTTGAAGAGTACAAAGATCAGGGGTTCGGCGTGCTCGGTATCAGTCTCGATCTGGCGCCTGATCCCGAAAACCCGGCGGAATTCCAGAAGACTGCTGAGCAGGTCCGGGCTTTCATGGACGAGATGGAGATGGACTGGCCCACAACCTACGACGGTCTCTACTGGAACAACGCAGTATCAAGGATCTATCGGGTAAGCGGGATTCCCGCGACCTTCCTGCTCGATTCAGAGGGGAAGATCAGATACAAGAACGTCCGCGGTGAGGCGCTGGGTGAGGCGGTTAAAGCGATGCTCGAGGAGGCCGGAGGCCAGTAGGCATCGGCCGCTCCGGGAATATGGAACAGGATTGTTGAGGAACAAATAGCATGCAGACGATCCAGATAAGCCTCGTGGTCATCGCGGTCTGTACGGTCCTGCTGACGGTCGTGCCGCTACTCATCGCCTGGAAGGTCTACCAGCTGATGCGGGCGGTGACGAAGGTCGTGAAGGAGTTCCAGGAGGAGTTCAGGCCGCTGGCCGAAGAGATCAAGGATCTTGCGTCTCATGCGACCGAGGTCGCGGACGGCGCTCTCTATGAGGTGAAGGGCTTCACCGAAGCGGTTGCGGGGGTTCGGGAGCGGGCCGAACGGATGGGGCTACTGGCCGAGGTGCTCGAAGAGGACCTGGAACGCGTCACGATCAGGATTTTCTCGTTCTTCAGCGGTTTTGCGAGATTTATCAAATCACTATTCAGGAAGGATTCCTGAGATTTCGACTGGTTGAACGCTCGCGGGCGCTGTCCCGAGGGCATCAGGAGGCGAGTGCAATGAGTAAGAAATCAGGAGGCAGATTCAGTTCCTTCATATTCGGCGGTCTGGCGGGATTCATCGCCGGACTCGCTTACGCTCCCCGTCCCGGAGTTGAGACGAGGGAGATGTGGAAGGAGAAGAGAGGGGATCTGAAGGAGAAGGCGGAAGATCTGAAACAGAAGGCCGAGGAGTTGCTTGAGAAGGTGGAAGACGCCTGGGAGTCGACCGAGGAATGGCGGGAGCAGGCGTTCGAGCGGGCTGTCGAGTTCAAGATGAAGGGTGAGGACATCGGGAAGAAGGCCGTTTCGGAAGCAGAGCAGCTCTCCGAAGAACTGAAATCCCGGCTCACCGACCTCACCGCGAAGGTCAAGGGCATCCAGGTCGAACTGGATGAGGTCCCCGATGACGAGGAGGCGGATTCAGGTTCTTCGGCCGGTGCCGCTCTTTCGGCTCTGAAGGCCCGTCTGCAGGAGGCGAAGGACACCTTCAAGGACGCGATGAAGTCGAAGGAAGAGGAACTGAAAAAGCGCGTCGACAAAGCGGTCGAAGCAAAAGAAGAGGACGTAGAGGAGAAGAAGCCCGCGGCGAAGAAGACCCCGGCCAAAAAGACGGCCTCGAAGAAGACCGCGGCGAAGAAGGAATCCGGCGAGGCTTAGCGCGGTTTGAGCTCCGGGACCGGGGGAGAGGGCCAGAGCGGGTGGGACTACCGCGACGCGGCGGATCTGGCCGCCCGTTTCGACGAACTCACCGGGTTCTATGCCTTCAAGAACGCCTGGGCGACACGTCGTGAGACCCTCGACCAGGAGGGACGCCGGGAGGAATATCGCCTCCCCTTCCAGCGTGATCGCGACCGGATCGTCCACAGCCGGGCGTTCCGTCGCCTGAAGCACAAGACCCAGGTTTATATCTCGATCGGGGGCGACCATTACCGCACCCGGCTGACCCACACGGTCGAAGTCTCACAGATCGCACGCACCATCGCCCGGGCACTCGGTCTGAACGAGGACCTCGTCGAGGCGATCGCGCTCGGACACGACCTCGGTCACACCCCTTACGGTCACTCCGGCGAAAAAGTTCTGCGGCACATCATGAGCGGCGAAGACAACCTCGACGAGATGGTCCGCCCCGAGGTGCGATTCAAACTGGGGGGCTTCAAGCACAACTACCAGAGCCTCAGGGTGATCGATCAGCTGGAGGCCCGTTACGACCGCCCCGGTCTGAACCTCACCAACCAGGTCCGGGAGGGGATACTCAAACACACCGGGTATTTCACCGACCATTCCCTCTGCGACGTGGATACCACCGGCATATCTCTGGAACAAAGCTGTCACCTGGAGGGGCAGGTGGTCGCCGTGGCCGACGAGATCGCCCAGCAGACACATGATCTCGAGGACGGACTGCGGGAGGGGCAGGTTAAGCTGGACAGGATAGAGGAACTGTCCATCTCACGACTCGTCATCCGGAACTTCAAGAACTACAGCGACCTGCCGAGATTCGTACGACAGAACCGGCTCATCCGGGGCCTGATCCATCTGCTCGTCACCAACACCATCGTGAGCAGCATGAAGAGGATCGGCAAGTGGTGTGAGGCGGAGGGAATCACTGCATCTGATGAATTCCGGAAAGCGCTCGATTCGATACCGCGTACCCTCGTGCACTTCGACTCCGGACTGGCCGATGAGTACCGTCAACTCCACCGGTTCGTCTACGAAAATATCATCAACTGCTACAGTGTGAGCCGGATGGACGGCAAGTCGACCTTCCTGATTCGTAAGCTGTTCAAGGCCTACCTGAACCGTCCCCTGCAGTTGCCCGACTACGTCCTTCTCGGCTTCGCGAAACGGCACAGAATCAAGTACCTGCGCGACTTCCCGCTTGATGCCATCGATGCAGAGGGAGTCCGCTACCGGACCGATCCCGCCTTTTACCGGTCAGTCTGCGACTTCATTGCCGGCATGACCGACAAATTCGTATTCGATGAGTATGAGAAACTGTATATCCCCGGCGAACGGGTCTGAGGACCGCGTAACGCGCGGTCGGAACCGGATCCGACGGATAGCCTGCGATCCGGGTCGGACCGGATTGTTCTCTCCGAGCACCCGGACCCTGCCGATCTTGCCTATCCTCCTTCTCTGCGCGGCCATCAGCCTCGCTATCCCACGGACCGTCCAGGCCCAGGATTCCTGGTTCGGCCCCGACAAGATCCTGCATTTCTTCGGCGGCTTCATGGTCACGAGCGTGAGCTACGTGGTCGCCTGGGAAGCCTGGGACTATGAGCACGAGCGGGCGCTCCGGTTCGGAGTCGGCATGGGGATTGCCGCCAGTGTAGGCAAGGAACTCTATGATGTGTTGAGCGGACGGGGTCACGCCTCCGGCAAGGATCTGGTCTGGGATGGTCTCGGAATCGGGCTGGGAGTGCTGTTCCTCGACGCTATGGCCGATCGGGCCGCAGGAGGAGTGCGCCCTACGGAAGCTGGCTTTCAGGGGCGACACAGCCTCCGCCAGCTATCTCTGACTCCCGGCCGACCATGGTATAGACCGGTATTCACTCTACCCGATTTCGGACTATCAAAATCCGTTGACACTATGGGCAGAGTGCCTACCTTTGGGCTTCCGCCAGGTGGTATATTGAAGCGTGACAGAAAACCAGAGGGCGACTAGCTCAGCTGGCTAGAGCGCGGCGTTCACATCGCCGAGGCCGAGGGTTCAAGTCCCCCGTCGCCCACCATCCAGAAAGCCCTGCAGGGGATCAGTTCACATTCCTCGCAGGGCTTTTTCATTACCGTCCTGACCAAGTCCGGATTTAGTTCTTCTTTGCTCGATAACGGACCAGAGCCGGAGCCTCGCCTGACGTGCCGATCGCATAGATGAATCCATCGATCATTTTCATGCGATTGAGATGGAAGGGAACCTCAATCTGCCCTCGGAATACTCCATCCGCTGAAAAGATATCAACCAGTTTGAGATCACTCTCGTAGGTCCAGGCTGTACGCTGAACCCAGTACTCACCGTCTGGCCCTTCAGCGATATCGAAGGCAGTGATGTGCTCCTGCATCCATTTGCCTCCCTCAGTGAACTGCTCCCGATAACTCTCCGGCGTCATTTCGATCAACTCTTCAATAACCTGATCGGGGATCGAATCTGGTTCATGCTCGCGTCTGAATCGGAACTCTTCCTGCCATGACCCGGGAGTAAGGACGTGTATCCAGTCTTCTTCCAGCTGTGAATAGAGAAAATGGCCTGAACCTGTGAGCAGTGTCAGATCGCCGGGAGTGTAGTCCAGGCTGGCCTGGACCATGCCGGCTTCCCGGGTCATCTCTGCATGGCTGAATACGGACAGAGTATCGACTCTGCTTCCGTCCCAATCGGATGCCAGATTGAGTAAATTCGACCAGCGACGGGCTGGTGATCTGTCATAATCATATACCTCTGTGAATAAATGAACTCCATCCCACTCGAACACATAATTGGAATACATCGGGTGATCAGAGGCAAGAGACTGAATATCCAGAAAAGTGCCTGTTACACTCCAGGACTGGAGCCGGAATGGTCGTGACGGACCCCAGATGTCGAAGGTTGTATCACTTCTGGATATAAGTCTTCGGCCGAGTCGGTGAAGATCGGTGGGACCCTGTCCCTCCTGGCCGAATGAACGCACAAATGATCCGTCTGTGTCGAATATCCGTATCTGAGCTGGATTGAAATCGAGAATGACATGGAGGCCGGCCTCGGTCACCAGGTAATCGAGGGGTGATCGCAGCATGTATTCTTCATCCCCGTACTCAACTCCAATGACGAGATCTTCCTCCAGCACCCAGGGTTTCGGGAATGGTTCAACAGCATGCGTAACAATCTCCCGAACTCCATCAAAGCCAACAGATTCTGAGACCAGTCCTGCCCCTGAATCATTGGAACATGCACTCGATCCCACAATTATTACCATGCCCATTATGTGGCAGAGCAGCACCTGCTTCACAGTATCGGAACAAGAACGGTCATTCACGCTGTCATTCATGATCCAGGCCCTTGATAGATGGTTTCATTCCAGGGGATATCTGAATCCTTCCACTGCCGAAACGATTCGATACACCACCATCGTAACCTCACCAGTATCGGGATCGGTTATCCGAGCTGCCCGATGACCGTAACGGGTAGGCCCTGATGCTCGAGGAACTCGAGTATTGCCGAGGTATTCACCTTCCGGACTGATAACTTTGAAGAGAGTTCTCGATCCCGCTGCTTCCCGATCGGCCTGGTGTTCCACCATGGCAAGCCACATGAAGCCCGCGTCATCGATATTGACCGTCCCCCAGTAAGGCCAGCGATCGGGAAATGTCATGCCATCCCTCATCGATTGCAGCTGCTCCAGGGATGGACCGGAGGCATTTCTGATCCGCTCGTCCCAGTCATCCATGATCGTGGTCCGATCCTCGGAAGTGAAGGCCTTCTCTTCGAGTTGTATCTCGATCCTGAGCTTCAGGGAACCGTTGAGATGGTACAATAAGAGGACCGGTTCGTCAGCGGGGCTGACCAGGATGCCCTGGTCGGGATCGAATCCAACGGCAGGCCTGGATGCGAACGGCATGATCGCTCCAAGTCCCCGCACACCACGGAACACTACCCAGGTGCCGATCTGCATTCCGGGCGTCCCGGTTTGCCATTGCAGTACTCCATCACTGTCAAAAAGGAATACACGTTCGGTTGAGAGCTGTTTCTCTTCATCACTGGTTAACTGGTCATCATTGATGAGCAGGGAACCATCCTGGTACCGGTAGACGAGCATTGGAGTGCGTATCTGATGTTCGCTCATCAGCGATGCGAGCGGGATCATCTCCTGGAGTTCACCATTGGTTGTAAAGATGCTCAACCGATTCAGACGCCTGTCGTAGACCTGTACTCTGCCATCGTGAATCAGTGGGCTATCGAGAGTCAGGAATTCGCCTGGACCTTCTCCGGAGCGGCCGATGCTCCGAACATAGATACCGTTGTTATCAAAGACCGCGATCCGGGAATTTCCGGAGTCGACGATATAGATATCCCCCTCCCTATCCTGCAGTATCTGCCTGGGCCGATAGAGCAGGGAGGCCTCGTTCTCGGGATCTTCACTGAACCGGAGTACCTCTTCATAGCTGAACAGGTCTTCCGGGAACTTCGGTATCCCGTTGTTGATCGCTGTAACGACACCGTCGATCGTCTCCACATTGAATTGATGTAGTGGATCTCCCATCTCTGATGAACAGGAGATCAGGAGCAGAGACAGGGTAAGTGAGATAGGCACTATTCGATACTTCATGGATACACTCCTCATTGAGTCAGTCACGGATATTTCAGTTCCCGTACTTTCGATCGAATCTCATAGACAGAGAGCGTGTATTCACCTTCAAGGATCATTGACCGCATTCATCATACTCTGAACGAGCTGCTACTAATATTCCAGGCCTTCGACAACTGGTTGAATGCGGTAGACGATGTAACGATATCCGTAGGTCTCTTCATCGATTTGACGTCCCATGAAATGCCCTCTGGATATGCTTGCGACCCGAGAGGGCCAGGTGGCCGATCCCAGGTATTCCCCTTCAGGGCTGAACACCTTATACGACGCCTGACGTCTGATCTCTAGCGGCTGAGTCAAGTCATCATGTTCCATCAGCCAGTAAAATCCCTGATCATCTACCAGAAGACTGCTCCAGTGGGATTTGAATTCAGGAATAGTCGTGTACTGCCAGCTCTCTTCTATCCTTTCTTTTACTGGGCCATCAGCATTCTGGACCTGCTCCCGGTGGAGACGATCGAGCTCAGCCTTCTCTTCACTGCTTACCGGTACAGGGTCCAGACCGAGTCTGAGAATCTGCTTCAGATCCCCATCGAAATCATACCACTGGATGATCGGCTCCTGAGGATCGGCTATGAGCATACCCCTGTCGACATGAGCCTGGAGAGTTGGATAGGTAGTGAACATCGGCCTCTCCCCAACTACACCGCTCCCCTGTCTTGAAGGATATACCGGTGTAGATGACCAACTGGTACTGAAGGCAAGCAGGCTGTCTCCGTTGGGTGAAACGAGGGAGGCTGACCAACGTACCTTCTGTTCCACAGTCCCCCAACCACTCTGCTCAGTAAAAATCTGAACGGCACGACCATCAGAGAGAGGATAGATGGTCCTGAGCATCCGCATGATCGGGGCCAGCATCATCCGGTTGCTGGCGCCGGGTCTGGTGTATGAGTCAAGGAACCTGCCATCAGTCGTGAAGGTTGAAGCTCGAAACTGCGAGAAATCATAAACAGCGATGATCCCATCCTTCATCCAGCTCAGCCGCATCGTGTCGAATTCTCCCGGGCCGGCACCCTTCCGTCCAAAAGCACGAAGGTATTGTCCGTATTGGTCGAAGACCACGATCCGGCTATCCCCCCGATCGAAGACAAATATCAGTCCATCATCGTCCATTGTGTATCCAGTGGCCGCATTCAGGAGCGTCTCTGGTCGCGATTCATCCTGCTCCAGTTCGAAGATCTCCTCGAAGGTGAAGATCTCACCAGAGTACTTCGGACCGCCCGTGGATTCAGAGATGGTTACCCCATCCTCTTCGAAGATCCGGAAGTCATGAACGGTCCCGGAGTCGGAGTCGGCTGAACACGCTGTGAGCAGAAGAAGGATGAGAGGAGTCAGTAACTGGTGCCGGTTTCTATTCATTAATCAAGTCCTCCAGTCGCACGATATCCTGCTGAGGGGAGGTTACATGTTCGACGATAATGGAACACGAATGTTCACCGTTATTCGTCTATTCTCACACAGTTCTGTTACGAGGGATGTTTCTGGATATCTGTAGCTTGTTGTTGTGCAGGTAAAGGGACTGATATTCTGAACTCTCTTGTGAACAGATAGAACAAACACTCGATCAAGCAGTACAGATGCCTGAAGCAGCAATAACTATTGGACTATATGATGAAGAGATTGCTCAAGTTCACAATAATTCTGTTCGCATTTGCTGCAGCCTGCTCATCAGGTGCACCAGTTGAACAGGAGATCCTGCAGGAGAGCGGGCGTATTCCGCTCCTGGACACCGTAGCAGATACATCTCTCGGCGGTGTCTCTGACTACCTGGTCACATCTTCCGGGGTTCTATACCTCGCAGACAATCGGAACAGGCATCTGATCATACTGAATGAAGATCGAACCCTCAGACGAATTGTTGGCCGGGCAGGGCAGGGCCCGGGGGAGTTCCAATATCCATATCGAATGGCCCTGGTGAGTGACACTCTCAGAGTCTGGGATCGTATTGGTGGCCGTCTTCAGTGTTTCAGCGCTGACGGGGAGTTCCTGTCAATGATCCGACCGAATCCCGGAATCAGCGGAATCCGGTTCCTGGCAATGGGCCATGATGGGCGATTACTCCTCTGCACCTACGGGATCGGGTCGGAATACGCGTTGCGTATCTATGATAGAGGATTGGACAGCATTACCGAGCTTGGAACTCTGGAAGCACCGTCTACCTCAGTCCTTCATATGGGGCTCAGCAAGTCGGATGCCCGATCCCGAACGATTCCGGACGGACTCAGGAATCACGCCTTTGCCATATTATCGAGCGAAGGTGAAATATTCCTCATTCACACAGCGATCCCGGTGTTCAAGAAATATAGCAGTTCCGGTGAGGAGCTCTGGCGAACCGAACAGGATCTTCCACAACTGCAGGTTATCCGTAATGTTACCTTCGAACGAACGCTTCAGGAAACAGGCAGCCAGGTGTTCAATCCCAACTTCTGGCGGGGCGGTGTCAGTGATGGAGATGGGGGCTGCTACCTGCAACTGCGCAACACCGAACAGATTGTACTCTTCCATCTGAAGAGTGATGGTTCACTGGGGGAACCCATCGAGGGACCTGAGGGGAGCTGGAGTGTATTCAGGCGATTTAACGGACAGCTCTGGTTCTTCAACAGGGACTCGTTCGAGCTGATTCAATTCCAGACGGGCGTTGGCGGAAAATAACCGAAATATGATAGGCATCATCGTAGAATGATCATCAGATCAATGAAGTCTGCTTAAGGACACTTCTCATGCAGAACAGATTATTGGCTCGAGATCATGTGCAGATCCTTTACGAAGGACTTCTGGCAATCTGTGTATTGCTGATGCCTGCATGTGGGAGACAAAGTGCACAGGAGGCTGATTACTATAAGGGCTCCCTCCTGTCTCAGATGGATACTACTGATCAGGGAATACAGGTCACTATTCAGCATGGCTCAATCTGGGGTGATGAAGCTGAATTGGAGATACTCACTCATCTCGGTAATGGTAAAGGAGAGCATGATATTCTAGTTAATCCCCACGCCCTTGCTGTTGATGTGGCAGGGCAACGAATCTTTGTCGCCGACAGCAGGCCTGTAGTTCAGGTCCGTGTGTATGATTTTGATGGTAACTTCATCAAAGATATTGGAGGAAAAGGTGACGGTCCTGGTGAGTATCGCCAGCCAACCGGTGTAGCCTTTATTGCTTCTCAACAGAGACTCATAGTGTACGACATAGGGAGACGAATCCTCTCCTATACAGCAGATGGCGAATACCTTGACTATACGCCAGCACCCCATGCAAATAGCTATCCTCAGCGGTTTGTGCTCGTGAATAATGATTGGGGATATTTCGACCATATCGTTACTGAGGGCGGACTTCAGGCCATTGCCTCTGCTCAGCGTACCAGGGCTTTGCTGGGAGTGAACCTGGCAACCGCTGAGATTGATACGATGCTTCGGCCATCAGGGTATGGCGAGACCGTTCTGCTTCAGAGTGGTACATCACCATTACCATTTGGTGCCTGGTTTGTCTGGGCGATAGGTCCAGATGGGTCAACCGTTGCAGGTTACGGAGATAACTATTCATTCGATATCCGGAAACCAGATGGATCGCTTGTCCGCGTCCAGATGCCCAGGATAGAGACACCTGTTATTGATAAGGAATGGGAGTGGTGGAATAAGCACACAGAGGTAATGCTTGGATCTGATGCTGCATCCTGGAAACGCAATGGCCCACCAGTGCCGAAATCCAAACCAGCCTTCATCGATTTCTTTATTGGCTCAGATGGCCGCATATGGGTAACCAGACAGGGAGTGGGACGCAAGATTCCAGGGTGCGCACGTGGTTTCGATGACAGACGGGAGGTACTCAGTAATCCTTGTTGGTACAGCACACTCATGCTGGATGTATTTGAAAACGATGGCACTTATCTGGGGCGAATTAATTTGCCGGAGAAGTGGGCCTACTTTCGAGTCGACTATGCCGAAGGGGACCTCATAGCAGCTCATGCATCCGGAGTAGATCAGGAGCCATTTGCGTTTCTGTATCGACTCAAAACGCCATAATACACTCAAATACCAATAATGCGGATGCTGCTTTAAACAGCATATCAGCCCATGCATCCAGTCATATAGAAGACTGATAAACCGCTATTGATTGTTAATCTCACTAACGTGAGCTCTCCAGGACTACGACGTTCGCTGAATGCATGGCCGACAGATAGAACCGGATCGAGTCATCCAGCTCCAGCACGGCGAGTCCATTTGGATAGGCATCATGGTCCTCGATTTTCCACATAAAAGATTCAGTCACCGCACCCGATAGCTGGACTTTGAAAATACCGATACAGGGAGGCGTCTTTGTCAGGATCCAGAATGAACCATCCCGGGCGCTATGCATATCGGAGATCAGATAATGCAAGATCCTGTTCCCATAATCCTGACCGTTCACCATACGGCGCATGAACTCGACATTCAGATCTCGCAGCTCTGAAATGAACGGGTGGTCGATCATGGCGTGTGTTTTCTGCTGACCAGATAGATCGTAACTGCTGATCGTACCCACTTTTCCACTGACTGTGACAATCCGGTCATCGTGTTCAATGATGAATACTTCGCCCAGTGTCGCTGCCTGTCGGGGATCCGGGTTTCTAGGGATCAGGGGATCGATATGCCCGAAATCGAACAGGTGATTTCCCTCAGAATCGAACCTGGCGAGAAGGGTTCTGTCTTCATTCAGGGTGCCCCGGGCAATGATAAACCCACCATCAGGCATTGCCGCAAAGCTGTGCAATATGAATGGAGGTTGAATGGTTGATACCAGCTGTTGATCACTATCGAACTTCTGGAGACGCATCATGTCTCTTACCCAGAAACTCCCGTCCGGTAGAAGTCCGATTCTGGATGGATAGCTGAATTCACCGGGGCCTTGCCCACTTCTTCCTAGAGTCGAAATGGACTCATCCGACAATCCGATGATCTTGATATCGGCTGAACCGTTATCGGCGACATAGAGAACCATTGCGTCCTGATCTATCCGAAGACCAAGCGGTAGATGCAGGAATATGCCCTGCTGCTCCTGGGCAGAGCTGGGGAGTTCACCGACCTGCTTCAGCGGAACGGCATCCCCCAGATACATCTCTCCGAGACGATCATTGGTATCATATCGCTTCTGAATAACAGGGCTGATTGACTGCGCTTTGACGTCGGAAAGAGTGGATAATGTCATGAGAACGGTTGGTATCAGTACGGTGCAGCGGATAACAGTATTCATGATCTTCTCATTGTAGGGATGAACTGCGTATTCCGGTGATGCATGAACATCATTTCATTGATCGTTCCGCTTGATCGTCCGCTGAGGCTTGATCACAGATCCGTTCTCGGCGGCCCGCAATACATCCTCGGCATTGAACCTCACCAGGCAGGCGTTATGATCAGAGATAAACCACACTTCGTCGCCCACAACTGCTGCCTCGCGGAATACAGCAGTATATCCAGGTCCCCCCCCCCTGGGTCGGGCTTTAGAAAATTCCTGAACGAGTTCACCCAGTTCGATATACCTCATCTCCGCGTTCGAACAGTCGTACACAAGGAGATTGTAATGGTATCCACCGAGGATCAGGTGGTCGTTATAGAAAGCTGGACCACCGTGTATCGAATATGAATAGAAACTATCCTCTCTCTCTCTCTCTGAGCATTCTTTCCTGATGCTCAGCTTGATTCTTTATCCGTGGATCAAGCCCCTTATAGTCATACGTCCAATCGAACTCAGTGATGCCAAAGCCGAGTATTCGTGGGGCAGTAATCATGCTGATGTAGACTTGATCACCATTAACAACGAGGCGCGATTCAGAAGCTCTCTCCATGGGGTGGGAAACAGGTACGGATAAGTGATGCTTCACCAATTCACCCGTCAGGGACATTTCTCTGATGAAGGTATCTGATGACCCGTCATGGCAGGCAAGATAAAGGCTATTTCGATTGGTCAGACCAATCTCACCCCATACGAATCTGATTGATGCATCTACATTCCATCTGTCGAGGAGATTCCCTTCGTAATCGAACAGCGATATATATGAGGGACGTCGGTTCAGGACAGCCAACACACCATTCTTTGCATCAATATCAAATATATTGCGGAACTCCCCGGGACCATCACCCGGGCCCCCGATGGTACGTAATAAGGTGAGTTCTTCATCAAAGACGTAGACGCAACAGTCTAAGTAATCAGCAATAAAGACGAGGCCATTATCAGATGAGATACTTACCGGCCAATTGAAATAGTACCCGGGTACTTCGGTTACAACCTGAACGGGTTCCAGTCGGAATTCATCCTGCTGGCTGGAGGCGGTGTCAATTGAAAGCCAGGAGCAGGAAAGAACTACTACAAGCAGTAGCGCCCTCTGAATATCTGACATGCTCTGTCAATCCAGGTATTGAGAATAAGATCACATGGTATTCAGCATACCGTTCCATTCCCTGCATTGCTAACGATTCAGCGGTATCGTTGGTTCCAGTAACTGGAATGATGCCGTTGGATTTTCAGAATCAATATTCAGGGATATTTCAACCCTGGCACGGTCGGTCGGACCTCATAGACTGTGAGAATGCTCGCATCGGTCTCCGGATCCCGGACATTGGTGAGAAATCGACCCTGGGAGAACTTGAGAAACGAGATCGGTGGCACTTTCGTCCTGCCCAGGTATTCCCCCTCAGGGCTCAGGAGCATCATTTCCAGACCGCTTTCGGCGATTTCCATCAGACTGATCTGATCGGCGTCGATCAACCAAAAAAAGCCGAGATCATCAATGATGAATGCGTACCAGGGTGATTTGAACTCCCGAAACCGCTGGTTCCTCTTCTGCTCTTTGAGGGAAGCCAGTGCGCGCTCGTCGGTATCAACCAGTTGACGCTCCCAGTAAGCATCACTTGCTGCCCGGTCATTGCCGGTCACCGGTCTGGCCGGCAGGTCCACCCTTATGCTCCTGATGTGAGATCCATCGGTATTGTAGATATCGAGGACAGGTCTATCTCCATCGCTCAGTACAAAACCATGGATCGATGAATAGAATGCCATCGGTGTCCCGGAAAAAGGATACATGCCCCGACGCATGATCGGACGACCATTGATGCTGCTGGAAAACTGGTAACCGGTCAGTATCTGCTCTGTTGCGATGTGTGCGATAGTGTCTCCGGCTGTGGTGTGGACCAGTACATCTATCCACTCATATCGGTCATTCCCATCGCTTTCAGATTGCTGGATGGTCAGGCCCATCAGTCCATCTGCGAGGAAGTAATAATTGAGTGGTCGTTGTTGGTAGCCCGGCGGGAGTGAGGTGATGTCGAGCAGCACTCCGTTGGTCCGGAATCGTGTCACTCGGTACAGTCTCAGATCGAAGATGCTGATGATATCGTTCTCAATGTACTGCAGCAGCGGAAGCTGGAATTCTCCCGGGCCCTCCCCTTTGCGCCCGTAACTACGCTGGTATCTGCCCTGTCCGTCGAATACCGCTATCCGGGCATCGCCTGAGTCGGCCACATGGAAGTTACCATCGGGATCCATGAGGAAATCGGTAGGTCGAAAGAGGATCGATTCGGGACGCTCATCCTCCTTGATTTCCAGCACTTTGACGAATTCGAGGATATTCCCCTCATATTTCGGGACTCCACTGGTCTCGGCGATGCTGATACCGTCTTCATTAAAGGTGCGGAAGTAGTGACCGGGACTGCTTGTGTCCTTTGCGGAGCAGGCCGAAAGGAGTGTGCAGATGCACAAGACAGAAAGTGGATGCTGGTTCATTTGCATCGAATATTCCCTCCTGCAGAGATATTCTCTGAATTCCTGATCGATCGGTCACAAAGGGCGTCGGGATATCGGACATCATTTTACAGTAATCATTCATAGCCCAACCCGCGAACTGCTGAGTGGATTTTGTACACGATCAGTTGTGACGTTCCGGTCTCCTCATCCCACCTGATTGCGAGGAAATGCCCCCGGGAAACCGTCCCGCTGTTAGTCGGCACAACCGTGATCCCCAGGTATTCCCCTTCAGAACTGAATATCAGGTAGGTCGATCGTTCCGGATATTCATGCAGATTGTACGGATACGGTTTCTGCGCCCAGATGAATCCGGCTTCATCTACTAATAACCGACACCAGTACCCTTTGGATTCAGGGATCTCAGCGATTCTCCGTTTCTCATTCGTGATGCTTTCCATGAAGGGACTCTGGGCTTCCTCTATCTCCTGATCGAGTCGGGACAGGATCGCCGAGTGCTCTTCGGACGTAACCGGTTCGGGAGGGATGTCCAATCGTATCGTCTTGAAATGATCACCGTTCAGATCGTACCAATCCATGACGGGATCGATGCCGGTACTTATCAGAATGCCCGTGTCGGGCACATACACCGCCCCCGGATTTCCCAGATAGTACCCTCCTGTGGATGCTTCAACGGTTGTGGAAATTGTAGCTTCATGTACCGGTTCAGTCTCAATGGTGCTGATAACGGTTCCGTCAGGGGCATAGACTCTGGCTTGCCAGGAAGTCACGATTTTCGGGCGATGTTCGTTATGGTAGATCTGCTTCAGGAGGACCAGTGTATCATCCGGACCCTCATGGATCATTGATCCGAAACTCACTCGCTCGTTGCTGATGGTGATGTGCCTGATAAACCTCCCGCTGTAGTCGAAGACGGATGCTCGCTGCTGTCTGGAATCAAGGGCAGTTACAAAACCAGCTCTCACTGAGATGAGGGAAATGGAGAGGAACTCCCCCGGTCCCGATCCCTCCCGGCCGATGCTGTGACTGAAGGTTCCGTCACCGTCGAATACCGCTATCCGCTTGTTGCCGAAATCGAGGACGTAAAATCGGCCCGATTCATCCATCAGATAACTGACCGGCTGGTAGAGCAGTGATCCTTCCACATCTTCATTCTGATCAAGCGTGAGTATCTCCTCATACCTGAAGAGTGACTCTTGATACCGGGGCCCTCCGGAAGTTTCAGCAACCATGACCCCGTTTTCCCTGAAGGTCTGGAAGGAATGGGAGGTGCCTGTATCACCTGAGGAGCATCCGGCCGCGAGACTGATGACCAGAGAAGCAAGAAGGGGATAATGTCTATTCATGGGGCACAACTCCCGGATAATGAGTCGTCCAGATTCATGGTCCTTCTATGATCCTGTGCTGCAGAAGTAATAAAACCTGCTATCTGTATCGTCATGTCTTTGATGACGATTATAATATTCTGTTACGTCCGCCAACCCGATAAGGTGCGTCAGTTTTTATTGTCGACCGGTTTCAGCGATAAATGGTAGCCACTTCAATACGTCTGTGAACTGTGTCGGCATGAGTTTGACGTGGTTATTCCCTGTAATCGGATGCAGCGTCTGGATCGTTGTTTATACAGGAGAATGCGCTTATGCGGTGTCTGGAATTGATACTCACAGTTGTATTGGGAGCGGGCCTCACTGCACCCCGGACTGTCAGTTCGCAGGAACATACCTTCCGTGTATATGAGCAGAATGGTGTCTTGATCTCCGAAACAGCCGGAAGTGCCAGGTTCGCTGAACCTCTATTCATATATGAGGCGATTCTTCAGCTGGAACAGGATCCGGCCGATGTAGAATCACTACTGTATCGTCCCGGCAAGTTCGTTATGGGGCCGGATGGATGCTACTACATGGTCGATCGTGGGAATCACAGGATAGCGGTATTCAATGAAGATGGACGATATGAGAGGAGCTTCGGCGGGGAGGGAGAAGGTCCGGGTACCTTCCGTGTGCTTCGCTACCAGGGTATCCATGGTGATACGCTGCTGATTCGCGATTTCCGACTCAACCGTACGACCCGCATGACAATCGATGGATCTCTCATTGATGTCCTGCTGCGGCCACTACTCCCATCTCGCGCTGAACGGTATCAGTTATCAGACGACAGGCAGATGTTGCTCCATCAGCTCCAGATCATTAACGAGAAGTACATGCTGCAGAAGGCTGCTCTGACGATTGTTGATGCCGGGTTTGACACCCTGACCCATGTGGTGACCGATTCGGTGGTGATCGGGATCTACGGCTATAATCCCGGCTCTGAAAGTGGTTGGAGGTACTGGTTACCCCAATTCCCCGGTTCCGCCTGTTATGCGTATTCCGAAACCCGCGGCGCCTTCCTGACAAATGGACAAGCGTCTGTGATCCATCATTACAGCAATGCAGGTGAACTGGTTGAGCGGATCGTCCTCGATATCCCTCCCACTCCGGTAACACGGGAAGAAAGGAGAACTATCATTGCTGACGCCAACCGCAGGGTGCAGGAGAGAACCGGACAACGACGGCAGTCGGCACAGGCAATGAGGGATAATCTCCACATTCCGGCTGCTAAGGGGTGGTGGAACCAGATCATGATCGATGATGCCGGTTATATCTGGTTGGCTGTGGTGGGAGATGACGGGACACAGCTTGAAGAGGGTACGGGTACTCTTTGTGATGTCATCTCACCAACCGGGAGGTATCTGGGCAGGACTCGCTTACCCGGACGATTCGGGAGTTGCGTTGTGATCAACGGTTGTGTGTGCGCAACCCTCTATGATCCTGATACAGATGAATACCGTCCGACCGTTTTCCGGATACAGTCTGCTGTTCCGGGCTTTGTCTATCCGAACTGATGGGCAAGCAGTAATCCTGTCACCTGTTAAAGATTATCGGAGGACCAGGCATTGAAGAGACAATACTTCAGCATCATTTTCCTGATCAGCACTTCGCTGCTTCCAGCCTGCTCTTCACGATCGGATCCAGCCGGATATTCCTTCCGGGTCTTTGAAGAGAACGGCGTCACGATCGCCGAGACGACCAGTGGTCCCAGGTATGAAGGTGAGTTATTCGCCTACGAGCAGGAACTGGTCCTTTTAGAGGATCCTGCCAGAGAAGAATCGATACTCTTCCGACCGCTCAGATTCACTGTGGATCAGGATGGGTACTTTTATGTCGTTGATAGCGGTGATAAACGGATCGCGGTGTTCGATCCGGAAGGAAATTACACCCGGAGCTTCGGCAGAGGAGGGGACGGCCCCGGAGAATTCACATATGTCGATCTCCAGTATATCCATGAGGGCATTGCCAGCATCTGGGATTACGATCATCAGCGGCTCACCAGATTCAGGACCGATGGTGCACTGCTGGACGTTATTACTTCGCCGGATCGCTCGAGTTACGTGACAGACATCTACCTGACGTCTGAAGGGAGTCGGGTCCTGCTGGCCGGTACAGACTTCCAGCGGGAGAATGGGTTCCTGCTGGACGCTGCCCGGGCGATCATCACCACTCCCGGGGGGGATACCCTGGCCACAGTCGAAACGCCCTGGACGATAACCGGCTTTTCAATCCCCTCCATGCCCTCTGCCTGGTCCCGGGTGGAGTTCTCCGGTGATCCGATCATTCAATACCATCCGGAATACGAATTACTGGCTACCACGGGGGGTGTGCCGGTTATCTCCCTGTATACCACCAAGGGAATACTCTATCGGCAGATTCGAGTCGATCTGGCCCCGGAGCCGGTTACTGAGGAGGAACGGAAGCGCATCATCGAGATAGCTGATCAGCGGACAAGAAGTGCCAGCGGTCCATTAAGGTACAGGTCAAGAGAACGACGAGATGCCTTGAGGATCCTCGAGTACAAAGCGTTCTGGGAGGCTGTTCAGGTTGACCAGAGAGGGTATTTCTGGCTGCGGATCCCCGAGATGGTTGAAAGATTTCGTGAGCTCGGAGGAACACTGCACCGGGTGTTGAGCCCCGAGGGAGAGTACCTGGGTGATACGCGCTGGCCTTCCATGTTCTGCACGCCGGGTGATGGAAGATTGTTTTCACGAGAGACTGACGAAGAAACCGGCCTGAACCGGCTGGTGGTGTACCGTATCCGTCCAGCTATTCAGGGATTGAAGTACCCCTAGAATAGCAACGATTCGTTCTGCCGGCCTGCCGGCCTACTGCTGCACCATTCGCTCACTTTACCGGGCAATCATTACCAGGTGATTAACCTCTTCACTTCCTGTTGGTAAATGCATAGAACTCGACCACCGGTGTGCCATCCTCCAGTTCACCTCTGGTATAGAATCCTTCGCTGGTGATCAGAGACGGACGCTTGGGCAGATCCTGCCGGAAGAGCCAGGTTCCATCCTTCGAGAATACATGGTGCCGGAATGGAGTGCCTTCGATTGTGCGATTCCGGTATTCCTGTACCCAGAGACGACCTGATGAATCCCAACCTCGCACCATGAAACTGATGTGCGGAAGATGATCCGCAAATCGAAGATTGCGTCGGGCAGCCTCCTCAGATTCGTATTCGGCATATCTCTGAATAGTATCTTCCCTGAGATCTCGTGTTACCGGAAGCGCTTCATGAGGGATAGTGACTGCCCACCGGGAGAGATCGACAGGGTCCAGGAAGTCTATCCGGAATTCAAAGCCATAGGACCAGGCTGCGGGCAAGTCTACTCCGAGAGCACATTCCGGCAGATAATTGGTAAAGATCGGGACATTCACATATGAACGCCCAAGTTGAACGGTCTCGATCGGGGTAACGATTTCAACAGGTGTATCGATGACTTCAAGTCGCTCATTGTGACGGATGAGTCGGAACTGGGCGTCGTCCATTCCCCTCCGCTGAAGCGGTCGTGAGATCAGGTAGTGTCTGTTATCCGCGGGCCCATAGAGGGTGATATATGGAGATCTGACCGTTGAGGATGAATAGGGTATGGATTCGATGTATTTACCTGTCAGGTTGAAGATGTTCACCCTGTTGGCAAAGGGATCGTTGATATAGATCCTGTTGCCATCAATGATGCAGTCCTGAAGGGCCATCGGGAATTCCCCCGGACCTTCACCCTTTGTGCCGAACATGCCGAGGTGGGTGCCATCCGGCCCGAACCAATGAAGTTTTGTCTGACGGGCATCGACTACATAGAGGATCCCGTCTTCGGTCAGGACTGCCGGTGTTGGCAGGATAAAAAAGTAAGTATCCTCTCCCTGGTCGGTTCCGAACAGGAGACTCAATTCGACCTGGTAGGGATCGATGGCTGGGGGCTCCGGGATGGTGTAAACCATTTCCCGTACGCCTTCCACGATTCGGACTTGCGGTTCCTGGGCGCCAGCTGTCGATATGGAGATTACGCTTATGACAGCGGCCAGGATCAGCTTTGACCAGCGATAATGCAGGCTTCTGATATTCATCATATTCCTCCCTATTTCCGGCTACTATCTCCTCATGTATGGTCCCATTCTTACATGGACCATGCAGGATTACTGCATTTCTGTTGACTCGATTTGATACACGCCTCGCTCCACCCGCTTAACCTCCGGTTGTTCAGACAGACGTGCCAATGCGGTTCGTACAGTTGCTTCCTTGATATCTCCCAGCTCACACTCTCTCAGTACTTCCATGATGGCAGCGACATCCATTGGCCTCGCTGAATCTCTTAGAATTGTTCGGACAATAGAGATCGCAGGCAGATTCTTGATTCCCTTCTTCGAAGTCAGTCTGAAAGGCCGATGTAGTGTTTCATCACCGATCAGGAGATTAATGGCATCTATGGAGTTCTGTATGTGGACCACGTCCTCGCGGATCTGTGAAATTTCGGTGAGTAACCGTTCCCTTTTCTGTATAAGGATCTCACGCTCTTCCCTGAGGAACTCCTTTGCCTTCGAGTCCATATCCGCTCCTGACGCGATGGGGTATTGTATGTGACAATATTTATAACATTATGTCATATAATATCTAGTCGTCAAGTAATATAACAGAATGACCAATTGTAACTGTGCGCTCATCAAAGGACCTCACGGATTGTACGATTATTGAGTATTCACCGCTTATACGGGGCGGAAACTTATGTCAGCCTTACCGGTTACTACTCACGAACCGATAGAACCGGATGATCGAATTATCCGCCTCGTCATATTCCGAGACATACATGCCGTCCTCGACCACGAAGCCGATCCGCATGGGCAATTCCTGCCGGAACAGCCAGGTACCGTCAGTGCCGAAGACCTGATAGACCCAGGGAGGGTCCTCAACCAGGGGATCCTGATACTCCAGAACCCACAGTCTCCCTGTGGAATCCCACCGCATCCCGTCAAGATGAGGGAAGTGCGAGGGCCAGGGCAGCTTGCGGCGGGCTTCTTCCACGAGACCCTCATCGGAGTAGTATCGTTCGAGGAAATCGTCCCGGTGTTCAACAGTGACGGTCAGAGCCTCGTGTGGGATCTGAACTGCCCGGCGGTCCTTGCTGACCAGGTCAAGGAATTCGATCCGAAATTCCCGGCCCCATGACCACGCCAGTGGCTGGTCGCTCCCCAGCGCACTGGCGGGATCATGGAGAACAAAGGGAGGTCGTCGACTACCCGGGCCGCCGACCTCGAAGATCCCGGGTGAGTGGGAGGTATCGATGGGCGTCTCGATCAGCATCATGGCGGTGTCACGCAGGGCGACTGTATACGTGAACATGTTTTCAAGAGAACTCCGGAGTTTCATTTCACAGAGGTAGGTCAGGTTCTGCCCGGACCCGGTGAAGGCTCGAGGCATGGCAGCTCTGAAGCTTGCGAATTCATCCGGGTAACTACGGATTGAAACGAGAATACCCTCGAGGTCGAGGAGAGTCCTTCGTCGCAGACTGCGGTCGAATATGTGGATGTGCGCTCCATCGAATAGCCAGGCAGACCCGCGGTTGAATTCCCCTGGTCCCTGACCCATTCGACCGAATTCACGCAGATGGGTGCCATCGGGGGAGAAGACATGGAACCGGGAAGCTCTTCTATCACCTGTTACGAGCTGTCCTGATCTGCTGAATCCCAGCAGGCTGATGCCGTAAAGCAGATAGGTATCCTCGCCCTGGTCGCCTCCAAAGATGGTTGAGGGAATTAACTCATAGGGATCAATCTGCGGAGCTTCCGTTAATTCATACGTTCGAACCGTCACCCCGTCGATGATCTCTTCGGTATATCCGTGTCTCGGGACATCGAGCGAACAGGCGACGAGGCTGCTGAGGAGAGCAGACAGGAAAAAAAGTGATGGGATACCGTTCCTTGATGTCACGATTTTTGCCTCCTGCTGGTATTTGATCAGGATGCCTCTCTACAACCTGAATATCCTGAAAAAGGCGGCGGCCAGCGCCGATCTACCGGACACGACATCGGTGATCAGCACGACGATGTAGAGTGGACCGCCGTACTCACCCTCGAAGGATGAGAGATCTACTTCGACATATCGCTCCACATGGGATCTGAGTGAGGTGTGGACCATTCCCGGTGAGAAACCGATGATACCCATGTTCTCCCTGGCCGGAATGATATAGTACGTCTCTTTCCAGGAATGACTCCCGTATTCCGATCGCGCCAGATCACTGATCTCCGAGTAGAGCCAGATCTCCTCACTGAAGAGCAGGCTCCTTCCCGGGTAGGGAAGGAGTTGGTAATCACCCCGCTGGAAGATGCCCTCCGATTTCCCGGATTCAATTGTCGCAGCCAGCGCGATCGGTGAGATTACCGGGCCCGGTGTTTCCGTCAGCTGCAGATCAAGCAGGAATAGTCGTCCCGTAGCCTTCTCCGAGACGGGATCGCGGACGGAGCAGTAGAGGATGTACTCACCCGGATCGGTCGTGAAATTGAAAGAATCAACCAGGTAAAGGTTCTCAGTTCTGCCTTCAGGTCTCTCGACGTAGAACCCCTCGTCGTGCCATATGTATGTGATGAGTTCACCAGTACCATCGAAGAGCACACAGCTTGTTTCAGCGCGTGTTCTTATCCCTGTTGGAGTGGACTGGAGGAACACCTCTTTATACGGGATGCCCATACTGGCGAATATCTCGATTGAACCATCCAGGTTCGGGAACGTGATCACATCAGCGGTGATGTTGATTGCGAGTTCACCGAGACCATAATGGATTCTGCGGGAAGAGGGAGGAATGAGTCTGTTGAGCTGTATGATCAGGGAATCTGAAACCGTTGTGGCCTCAGGTATCATTGCCATCAGATTCTTCGCGGCCACCCGGTTCTCTGATCGTCCTGTTTCGATCATCTCTCTGAGGTCTCTGACATAGCGTTCGACCGGATCCAGTGTTTTAACCGCGTCAACAGTTCCAAGCGTTCCTGATGCGACCCGGAAATTCGCTGGATATCCGAAGACGTAATTGACCGTGTGTCCGGTTTCAACAATGGAATTTGGGGGACCGAAAACTAGCGACATATCCCCCCGCCAGTCCCAACCGGTTATGCTTGATTCTGAGTGGAACTGCAATTCCAGTTTATTGAGGAGAGCCGCGGGATTATCTCGAAGAGCAGGGTGCAGGCCCCTGAAGTCTGATCGACGGTCAGAGAAATATGATCCGGATAAACTCTCCAGATCAGCGAAGAACTGACTGATCGGATATTCAGATGCCAGGGTTCGTGAGAGCTGAAATCCGGCGCCTGCTCCCGCTGCGGTTATCGCCGCGAGTCTCTGAGCTCCTTTCGTTCCGAGGCAGTACGCGCGACGAATGGTGAGCCTTCTGAGACACTCATCCAGTTCGTCCTGTAGATCGGCAAAGAACGTGTCCGGAATGCTGAGGAGCCGGTCAGCTATCTCCGGGAGTTCAAACCAGGAAACGGCATTGAGTGCGGCCTTGCGCTGTTCGACATCAGCTTCGGGATTCTCAAGCAGATCCCAGGCACCCTCCAGAGACGGGATGATAAGGCCCCGACCGCCATCAATGACTTTCTCTCTCAGAATGGAGATGTGGAATGGTTCGGGAACCTGATAGATCAGTACCTGGGTTGCGGCTACATTCATGATCTCCGGCATGTCGGCCGTCACGAGATTGGTGCCTTCCCGCCTGCGGTTGGATTGGATCCGTCGGAACCGTTCCAGCCGGATGAATTGATTCCCGATGAGTATCTCGTCCCAATACCCGAACAGCAGGAATGAGTTCCACGGTTCATGGAGGTCTGTCAGGGGTACATCGGGGAATCGATTACGCAGGTAGCCTGCTCTCTGCTGAAATACAAAATAGGCTTCGTTTGCATATGTCCCGGGAGTCGGATCGTGCTCATCCCACCAGTCGGTGGTCCATGCTACGGGATCTTCAGATGCATCGAGTTCCCGTTCCGGTATTGGATGGAGGAGCGCCCTGATCAGCTCGAGATTGAGTTGTTCCTCTTCCGTGAGGATGATGAGAGGTGGCGGCTCGGGGGGCGAGATCCCGGGCCTTGCCATCGGTTCTGGTTGGTAAGAGGCGCATGCGGAAATGAGCAGGATCGCGAGGCACCAGATCGGTTTGAAGTATTTCTTGCTCATTGATCTATCCACCCATCAGTACCCGGATCGTGCGCTCGGAGCGCTGACCCGTGACCAGATCGTTGACACCGACGGTGACGATGAAGACGTCTGCCTGTTGACCGACCGGGAACGCGATCCGCAGGTACTCCTGTGCATCAGTGGAAATCCCCGCGCGTTGTGTCACGAGGGTGACTCTGCCTTGCTGTGCCGCCTCCTGATCGATGAGGGCCCGAGCGAACCTGACGATGGCCGACACCGGTCGGTTGGACTGGGATGCCTCGACGGTGAGCTTGAGCTCATAGCTGGTGGCTCCGAACTCATCCCTTCCGAGACCATAGATCTCAAAGTAGAGATACACCGGTTCGTTGAGCGAGAAGTGATTCGTGGGACGGACGATCACGGAAATATCTTTACGGGTAATGAAACTTCCCTCTGGCCACATCGTCGACTGATCCGATGCATCCACATGATTGGCGACGATCAGACTCGAGAGTTCGAGAGATGATCCAAGGGGCCTGTCAAGAGTGTCACGGGACGCATAGGCGATATTCCTGTCAACCGGCAGGTGCTCGATAGCTCCATACATGAGTCTGTCCGGTTGAGACTCACCGGTCGGAGAGAGGAGGGGGCCGACAGCAAACCTGCGCCGACGAGAACTCCACCTCGTGACCGTTACCTCCTCCCGTCGCGATTCGACTACGCTCCACGTGTCATCAAGGAGCATGAATTCCATGGGATATTTGACAGTTCTCACCGTCGACCGGAGGAGTTCACCGGGGAGGTTCAGGAAGTGGATGACCGGAATGAACTCGGCGTCACCTGAAGGGCTCTGGAACCGGTACCAGGTGGCCTCGAGGGGCAGGACGTCGATACTCCCCTCCACCTTCGCCAATTCAGGCGTCGACTCGAGCAGTTCCCTGAATTCCCGCTGTGTATCGATGTAATCGGGGCCCCCTGGATATCTTGGAGCGGGTCCGAGTGAAAGATTGCCGGAGAGGAATCCGGTCCCGAAGGCGAAGGTGAAATCCTCATACCGCCAGTACTCCTTCGGGGTCAACATGGCATCTGTCATAGCCCTCATTTCGGCGGATCCCGCCATACCTCCCGATCCACCAGCTATGATTCTTCCGGTCATCCTGTTTTGAATCGCTCCCCGCTGATTGCTCATGCTGCGTGGTGCGCCATACCGTAGATAGATCTGACCTCTGAGCGTATCCCATCCCTTCAATCCCAGGTTCTCCGAGGCGAATATCCAGGACACGTATGCGAACCGGCGGAAGTGTTCGAGCATGCGTTCATTGACCTCGGTGGAGAAGAGAGGATCGCGCGATCGCCAGAAGAAGGTATCCGCGGATGCCTGCGCGATACCGGTCTCGGTGGTGTCCGACCGCGCCGGCAGTAAGAGTCTGTCGGCTCCTCTCCCTCTATGCTGAATGCCGCCGGCAGAGGGAGGCAGAATCAGGCGTGGATCCATCGCGATCTTCTGCACTTCCTCTGGAAGGGCCAGAATACCTGCCTGGAAATTCCGCCAGGCCTCCTCCAGGAATCCCAGATGCTGCAGGGCCAGACCTCTCCCGAGCAGAGCTTCGGCGGTATGGACTTCCTGGCGGACGATATAGTTCATAACCTGGACAGCGCTCGCCCACTCTTCGGTCAGCAGGTAATGCAGTCCCAACCACCAGGTCGCCATGGAGTTGTCGGGATCGAGGACCAGCGCCTCGTTCAGATAGTTCAGCGCTTCCTGCAGGGCCACCTCCGGCTCCATCTTTCGTTCCGAAACCGGACTCCCAAATCCGCCGGCATGCCAGCCGAGGGCCCACCAGGCCTGGAGTCTCATGCGTGCCTTCAGCGCCAGAGCGTCGGCGGAGTTCGGGATATCTTTGAGGATCTGGTTGAGCGTGCCCTCCGCCATCACCGTCAACGTCCGTCGGTAGAGGATCTGTGCCAGAGTAAGCCGATAGCGCATGTCGTCCTGAGAAAGGCGGATAGCATGTCGGACCCTTTCCTCAGCCAACCTGCGGGCTGCCGGATCCGGTATCTCCATCAGAGCCAGGGCATCCAGATACCAGGCTTCCGGCACACGCAGCAGTTCAAGTTTCAGGAGTGGATCGAGAAGCGTGTGCGCTCCCTCGAAATCACCCTGCTCGAGCATGGACCAGGGGCCATCCAGATAAGCCCGGTATTCATCCCTGATGACAGGCCGCTCCCAGAAATCGAAGCCGGCCATAGCGGAATCCCCGGCGGCACGTTTGAATGCAAGGCTTGCAATAACATCGGGGGCGAGGGTTCGACGAGGGTCATACAGCCTGAGCACTTCCTGACCGACGAGGATGGGATCCGGAGGTGTGATCTCCCTCCCACGATCGAACCCCCCTGACTGGACCGGATACACATTGTGGGGGGCCACGGCATCAGCGATGATTCGATTGACATAGTTGTCCTGGATAGCGGTCGCCTGCAGTAAGGCGGCCATGGCCCGTGGGGCCGGATCAGCAGCAAGCCTCCAGGCCGCCGCGGCTCTCAGATACCGTCCGCTCTCCTCGGCGAGCAATATCGTCTCGAGCTCATTGATCTCTCTGGCCGAGAGTTGCTTCGGGAACAGGGCCCAGGGATACAGGACCTTTGGTTTCAGTACGAATCTGCCATCCTTGTCCAGTCTGAAGCTGGCGGCATACTTCAGCTTGTCGAGCAGGGGATGTTCGAATCCAGCCAGAGTCACATCGGTATCCGGTGTATATATCCAGCCTTTCCATGTACCTGCCTGAATATGCTGGTAGTCTTCGATTTCGGAAGGTACGCCGAATCTGATATATGCGAGTAACCGGTCATCGAACGAGTGATCATTCCGTTCGGCGACACTGTTGAGGTATTCATCAGACCGGAACAGAAACCGATCTTCATATTCATTTACCGGTGTCTCCGGAGTCGGGTCGTGATCGTCCCAGTAGTGGTCGAGCCAGGTCGTGAGAGAATCCGAGCCGCTCCTGACGGCTTCATCGAATGCTTTCAGTTCATCATCGGTTGCTATCGCGGAGAAGCGGTGGCGCAGATCAGCATTGGGGGTGCCGGGTTCTGTAAATCGAATTGAAGTGCAGGAAGCCAGGATGAAAAACAGGAATATGATCCTCACCCAGGGCCATCTGGCAGCAACCATGGTTACTCTCCGATATCCCTCTCACACAACAGTCTATCACGGAGACTCTCAAATCTGAAAGGTGTTTATCCATTCTTCGAGACGATCTTGTACCGGGATCAGATGTACACTACCGGATAATCGTTTGCTCCAGTTACAATTACACAGTGTAGACGGAGCCTTCATTCGAGAGTTTGATCAATTGCGGTTCAGAGAGAGGAGTTTTCCATCCCTGTGAGAGGCTCTCAGATATATGTACTTATCCTGACACTGACCACCGGCCTCCTGGCCTGTGATCGATCAGAACAAATATGGGTACGTGAGGGCATAGACCCTGATGGCGTGCGCGTCGTCGAAAACGGTCCGTTACCCAGGCACCTTCGTGATCCTCTGCCGGTGTTGCGTTTTGAGGATGTTGCCACGATTGGGAACAGGGAGGGTGATGCGCACGTGTTAACGATGCTGCCCATGGGCTGGCTCACAGCATTTGGTCCTGACGGTACAATCGGAATCCTTGAACTGAGCCCACCGGAACTGCGTGTATTCGATCACTCTGGTCGATTCCTCTGGAAAGCCGGTCGGGAAGGCGGGGGACCGGGGGAATTCCTCTTTCCGCGCTCAGTGATCTATCAACCGGGGATCGGATGGATCATCACCACGTCCGTCCAGAATCGCGTTGTCATATTCTCTGATGACGGACAGTCACATCAGACGAGAACAACCAGTAATCTTCCGCATTCGAACACTCTGGGCAGGGCTCGATTCTCATCCGGAAACACATTCTGGTATTGGGGTTCCGGACGTGAGGAGACCGGTGAAGGTAATATTCTGTTCTGGCATCTCATCAGAGCCGACTGGGATAGCCTGCAAGGCATGGTGATTGACAAAGCCGAGTTCGAGCAGACCCTGGAAGATGGTAACACGTACTATATGAGAGACACGGAGCATCCTCGATTTCTGGCAATCGATAATCAGGGAAGGGCCTGGTGGACCACATCGTATGAATACCAGATAGATGTCTGGGAACCGGATGGCTCACATCAATGGCGTGTGCGCAGGGAGTACGAGCGTCAACCCTATAGCGACAGCTACCGGCATCAGATTGAAGATGAACCACAGATGCAGAGTGTTGGGTTCCGGGCCTTTATCCAACTTCCTGAGAAACAGCCTGCTCTGGCATGGCTGCGATGGACAGAGCAGAATGAGCTCTGGGCGTTCACACAAGCCTATATCGACTCACCGCTGGTGGAGGTCGACGTTTTCGATGAAGAGGGTGTCTTTATCCGGGCCTTCCTCGCGGATAAAGCACTGATGCGTTTCCCGATCCGGGGCGATCTAATTCTGAGACCAATGGAAGCAGAGGACGGTTCACCTCTGCTTGTACTCTCTCGCTGGTGGATCGAACAACGTAAATAGGACGGATCTTTTGCGAGCGTTAATTCATTTCGAAATGCAGCCGTTCTGAATCAGGGATACTCCAGGCCCCTTACGTTCGATCTGATCCGGTAAACGGTGTACTCGACCAGATCAGTCTCGGTATTCTCCACTCTGGTAAGTAGATAGCCATTGTATATGTACCCGCGAATAGAGGGCCACGCAGCATCACCCAGATACTCTCCTTTGGGACTCAACACTCTATACGAGGTCGAACTCCATACATCCGTCGGACCGGTAAAATCGTAGTGGTAGTTCATCCAGATAAAGCCGGCGTCATCCAGATTGACATCTGACCAGTATGATTTGTATTCAGGGAAGGTCTCCTGTTGTTTCCACTCGCGGAGAAACTGTTTCTGACGATCATCCTCTTCCTGTCTGATCCTTGATTGCCATACAGCATGGTGGTTCGCTCTGTCCTCGTCAGTGACAGGTTCTTTGACCATATCCAGTCTGATGATCCGGTCCAATGATCCATCCAGTGCGTACCACCCGAGTATTGGTTCATCAGAGGACCACAGCAACAGTCCATGGGCGGGATGGAAGTCGATATACGATAAGGGACCGAAAACAAGACGACTTAATCCCGTTATCCCCTGAACATGAAAGGAGTGACCAGCTGAATGTGACTTTGACACCAGGATTCCGAGAGTATCCCCTGCAGGTGATTTGACTACTGCGGTATATGAACGATATCGTTCCTCACCATCCCTGGTCTCTTTCCTCTCGATCTGAATCTGCCCACCATCCGCTAGAGGATATAGTTCTGTCAGAAAACCGGCTCTCGAATAGGATGACAGGGTTTGCAACAGGGTGCCGTCTGTTCGGAAGACAGTGGTCCGGCTGAGCATGTAATCGAACACCATGATGCTGTCGTTGTTGACTTGAAAAATGTCGAAGACCTGGAATTCACCCGGACCGTTACCCTCCCGGCCGAAACTGGTGCGGAAGGTCCCATCAGGTTCAAACACAGCTATCCGGTGATTGCCTCTATCTTCTATGTAGATTTCACCACTCGGGCCTGTTGCTCCTGCATCAGGTGAATACATGAGGGATTCCTGAAGACCATCTTCTTCCTTGATCGTGCAGACCTTCTCGAAAGAGAACAACTCCCCATCGTACTTTGGTCCGCCCTTGTTCTCTGAGATCGTGATGCCGTCTTCCTGGAATACCCGGAAGGAATGGTCGAGCGATTCCTCCACCTCACCGGAACAGTCGGTGAGCATCAGACCACAGGTCACAATTATTAGCAGCAGGGGCAATAGATCTCTCCCGGGTTCGAATCGTGACACCATTTACTAGAAAAAACTGTTCTGATCATGGAGTCGTTTAGGGGTATTCTACGAGTCGTTGATTACCATTTCATCGGGACTCCTCTGATCTCTGTTGATGAATCCCAGGGGGGATCGGAGGCAGAGTTCTGAAGGTCAATCCGCTGGATGCCGTCTGTCCGTCGATCATATCCGTGATCTTGATGGTCAGTAGATACACCCCTGCCGGCGGTTCACTGATGTCTAACTCCAGGTAGATACTGGTGTCCATTCGGATACTCGACTGTTCGAATTCGCTGCTGAGAACCGCCTGCTGCCTGTCGATGCCGAGCAGGTTCTTGAGACCCTGATAGATCCTCAATACAGGCGCCACTGTGGATCGGGTTTCCGATACTGAATACTCGATCCGATACCGGGTCGTTCCGAACTGGTCCAGGGTGAGATTATAGATTTCGAAATAGATAAACAGCGGTTGGTCAGATCCGATATTCCTCCCGGGCAGGGGAATGATCTCCAGATCACCCCGGATAAACCGTCCTGTCTGATCCGGTTGCGCATCAGAGATGCTTGCCGCCGGCAGGATATCGCTGATCATCAGATCATTACCCGAGTAATCCGGCAGTACGATCTTTTCCTCCAACGATGCTCTCCTGCCGGTCTCCGGATCGATCACCAGTGTCGAGAGGGTATACTCTCCCGGAGCCGACTCAAGGCGTGTCCCGAAGACGAAGAGGGGATTACCTCGGATCTCGACCTGTGGTGTTGTCTGCAGGCGCTGCATCGACTCCCGCGCGTCGGCAACCGGTTCCCAGTCCATCGAGAAGAGATTGATTCGGGTATCTATATAAGCGTACGCGCCGGTCTGACTCCGGAACTGCCCGAAGTCATCCGGCTGTAGACCGATGGCATACTCCAGTACCGTCTTTCCTTCAGTACCGCGGAAGGTGACGACAGACTGGAGCGGGCTGAAATACTCGATCCTGTCTTCTTCAGGACTGATCGTCGGCAGTCTCTTCTCCATCTGTTCTGTGAGCACACGGCTGCGGATGCCGTTGATTGAGTAACTGCCATTATGTGTGTAATCCTCGAAATTGATGTCGAGACCGTGTGATCGGTACACCCACCGTTCCGGGGTCGCCATTAGATCATATTGCATCGATCTCGATACAGCTTCAATACATGCAGCTTCCCATAGATCAATTAGTGAGACAGCCGGAGATTCCCACCTAATTTCCTCTGCGATCTGAATCACTAACCATTTATCCATGCCTCCTGGGGCATCCCACATGTCTGATTCGAATGTGGCAAGCTCGGTGAGAAAAGAAGAAACTCCCATCTCCTCGTGGAACCTGCGCTTGGTGTTGATCCACTCCGAATCACCGGCTACCAGATTCCAGGCGACCGGCTGACCGCGACCGCTCCGATAGTCAGGTTCACCATAACGCACGTAGAGACTCCCCCGGGAATCCCAGGGCCATTCATTCTGTCCGAACTGGATCCTTGCCCAGGCGACCCGGATGAAGTGTTCCAGGAGGCGCTCGTTGATGACTGTTTTGGGATCTGGATCACGCTTTGTCCAGTAGTGGTTCCAGTAGGTCGTGCGTCCTTCCTGACCCAACCTCTGGAATTCATCCTGCTCTGAATCATCAAGAACGAACCGGAGGTCGAAATAAAGGTCTCTTTCTTCCTTATCCAGGAGCGCGAAATACCGTTCGAACGTACGCATGGAATCATCAGCCCGCTCAGATTTCCAATAGGCACCGGCGAGGTAAGAATATATCCGCTGCATTCCGGGCTTCCGTTGCAGAAGCTCTTCACCGGCGGTGATGGCTGATTCCCAGTCACCGAGATCCATGTGGGTTTTGAGTAGGTATTCCCAGGAATCCTCATGTCCCGGATACGCTGATATCTGGATGGAGAACAGGTCGATTGCAGCCAGTAAATTTTGAAAGACATCCGCCTGAAGCGCTCCAAGCCGGAAGTATGCATCCGGATGAGATGGGTCGAGTTCGATGACCTGTTCGAATTCCCGCTCCGCCGCCCTCGCGTTTTGATGTCCGATCAGATCGTTTGGGATCATCTGCAGGTGTGCGAGAGCCTTGTAGTAGTGACCGGCCGGATTCTGTGGAGCGAGGTTCACTGCCTTTTTGAAATGCTCCAGAGCATCCTGTTTGCCCCGAGGTGTTCCCATGCATGCTCTTCCCATGCCTATGATGGCTCTCAGATTATCAGGATCACTGCTCAGGACCTCCACGAAGAGAGCGCGGGCTGTCTGAAATTCCTCTCGTTCCAGCTGGACATACGCTGAGTCGCACAGTGCGTTCGTACCTGCGACCTGTTGTCCTGAGGTGCCGGGAGTGAGGAATGGGCTGATAACAAGCAGCAGGGAGAAGCGCTTCAGCCATTCAGATAATCGAGGATTCCTCGAAATGAACATACACACAGGGACCTCCTGCAGCATGTAATGTACGGCCCCCTCTCGGTGTTTACCCTAAAGCCTGGATAATGGGCGATTCAAGTCAATAAGGCGTATAGCCCGGTTCGTTGATCGTATGGGATTCCTGTTTCAAGCATTGTCAGATACTCGATCGATCCCTGAATCCATCGGAGACGCGGATCTACTTATCCAGCCAATACCTTGAGCGGACCAGCTGCGGGATCCCCTCGTCGTTCTCTTTCAACTGCCAGACGGTCGATCCCTGATAGTTTGCCCAGCTGAGGGCGAGTTCCGCCGCGAAAGCTCTCTGATAAACCCCCGCTGCATCGAAAACATCAACCTGGACGACAGGTGAATCGACATAAGTGGATGTGAAGACCCACAGTTCGTTCCGGTTCACCCACTTCAATCCCCGGATGGGAGAATGGTTCTCGTTCAGTCGACCGTATATGTTGCGTCCGGATATCATCGCTGACCAGGTCGTCTCGGCTTCTCTGCGTTCAGCCTGTGAGTAGGGGACCAGTTCGAATTCCCTGCGTACCCTCCATCGTCCATCACCTTCGGGTTCGTAGACATCGAGCTGATAGTCGAGACTGGCATACAACCACAGGCGGCCTTCAGGATCGACGTCCATCGCGAAGGGGAAGGATTGCAGATAGGCGGAATCAGTTCCCTCAATATGCAGAGTGGAGTGCAGCATGGAGTCGATCTTAGTACTGGTCAGGGTTCTCCAATCCCCCCTGAAAACGTGTCCAAAACTCTCGATGTTGTTCATTGCGTCCTGGGTCCAACTCCACATCAAACCCGATGGATGCAGTACCCTTCCTATGCTCATCCGCATGCCGGGAATATCGTGAGCGGGACGGCTCTCTTTCAGTGTCCCATTTTCATCGAATACCACCACCCGGTATGGAAAGGTCGTCAAGACCCAGCCGGTGCCATTCATGTATGTCAGGTACGAGGCGTTCCTCCACTCGCCGGGACCTTCACCTGATCTTCCGGCCCGCCACAGGAAGGTGCCATCCCCATCGTAAACCCGCAGTTCAGCAGGCTGTCGCTCAATGTATCCAACCTGACCATTTGGACCCGCTGAAACCCGTATGTACCTGCCTGCATTCGAGATCAACTGCTCATCGGGACCGTCCGCAGCACCGACACTTGCCAGCTGCTCGAGCCTGAGCCTCGGAAGTGTACCATCCCACTGACGGGGAACGGATCCGTTTTCGACCACTTCGATCCCATCGGAATCGGTCACGGTGCGAGAGAATGAACCGGATGCGTCTTTCCGACTGCAGCCGCTCAAGGCTATCAATAGAACAGGAATGGATAGTCGGAGAATTCGAAAGGATCCTGAAAGTGAAATAGACATTTGAGAATCACCAGGTTGTGAGAGTGACGGAGAATACCCTGAAGATACTACAATCCCGGAGGGATACGGGCAGTGTCAACATGGCAAATTTCTGGCCTGGACATATATCGAAGAAACCGGACAAAGATTGCCGATAGTCTGCTCTATTCGCCCTGCGGTTGCCGGGTTGCAGTATCCGGATTGACGGTCAGTATGCCGACGAAAATTCTCTGTAAAAAGAGTTCGCGTAATCCTTAATCCATTCCCGGGCGTTATAGTACAGATGATGCCATGAAATATCTCAGATTCCGTTTCGTCCATTCAGCAGGCACGATAACACTCTTGCTCTTGGCCAGCCTCTTCGGTTGCGGTCGGCAGCAGGAGTATTCCCTCAATGGAGCAGGGGTGTGGAGAGCTGCGATCGACACTCTTGGCAACACGGTCACGGTCAGGACGATAGAGGGATCGGTATGGGGTGGCAGGGCGCGGTTGGTCGAGGAGACCTCCATCGGTGCCGCGGAGGGTGAAGAGTATTACCTGTTCGGCGATGTGCGGGGGATCACCGCCAGTCGTGAGTGGATCTATGTGCTGGACTGGCAGATCTCGATGGTGCGGGTTTATGACCATGACGGGACCTTCGTTCGCGATATCGGCCAGCAGGGATCGGGTCCGGGTGAGTTCCGCGATCCGATAGCGATTGATGTCGATGAGGCTGGCGAACGGCTCCTGGTGCGTGAACGGGTGGGGGGGCTGATCCACGTTTTCACATTGACCGGTGAGTACGTCGAGACCCTGCGGGCAGGTTTCGGGGGCAACATCTCGTTTCTTACAAAGATGATCCGCGTGAGTGAGGAGGGCGTCCCATACCTGCTCAGCCTTATGTTCTTCCCGGATCCCCGATCACCGGACAGGATCAGCAGCAAATATGTGATGCTGGGCATGTATACCGATGGCGCTGTATTCGATACCCTGGATGTGCCCTGGTATGATTACCGGAGCCTGCAGATCCAGGGTGCAGGGCTCCAGCCCCAGGTCACTGTGCCGTTCTCACCAGGCAAAAACTGGAACATGACCCGTTCGCGGGCGATGGTCGGAGGTGTCTCGGACGAGTACAGCTTTGAAATTCGCCATTTCGACGGCCGACTCACACAAATCGAACGCGAGACGTCACTGATCCCGATCGAGCCGGAGGAATCCCGCTGGCATATCCGGAACCTGGCCTCGAGAATGAGGCGTACCGATCCTGACTGGACCTGGCGGGGGCCGGGCATCCCCGATCACAAACCGGCCTTCGAGGCGTTCATCCCCGATCGGAACGAGCGGATCTGGGTGCTGCGTCTGGGGCCGGGGATCAGTCATGAAGGCACGGATGAATGGCGGGACACCTGGCTGCTCGATGTGTACGAGGAGGAGACCGGCCGCTATCTGGGTTGGATCGAGGTCCCGCCGGGGATCCGGTTCCAGCCGGAACCGTACATCCTCGATGATCTCTTTATTGCCTACTGCCTCGATGAGGCCGGAGTTCCTTATATCAAACGTTACCGGCTGCGGTTACCCGATTGAAAGCCGTCTGAACGATATGGTGCGACATCTGATATACTCATTCTCACCAATCCGATCGACGGAGTGGATCGTTAGATAAGAACAGACCCGCGCTCGAGGAGAGCGACAGCTGTGTGCGCTGACGAGACAAAAAAGGTACTGGAAGCTCAACAGGGTGACCGGGAGGCATTTGGTTACCTGATGCGGCTCTATGCCGGCACCGTCTACAACTTCGCCTGCCGGTATCTGCCGGGCAAAGAGGACGTTGACGATGTTGTTCAGGATGTGTTCCTCAAGGCGTTCCAGAACCTTCCCCGGTTCGATGCATCGCAGGGGAAGTTCAGCAGCTGGCTCCTCCGGATAACAGCCAACACGAGCATCGATCTGCTGAAGAAACGGAAAACGGCAGCGAATTACTCTCGTCTCCTTGCACAATCAGGGGCTGTGTTCTCCGAGCCCAGGGTTCTGTCCGAGACTTTTTACCATAATTCGAAGGAGTTGAAATCCGCTTTACAGTTCCTGCCGCGACAGGAACACCAGACTGTTTTGCTGTTCTACTATCACGATCTGACACACAGGGAGATATCTGACGTGCTCAAGATTCCTCTGGGAACGGTAAAGACGCGTCTTCGGAGCGCCATCGGCCGTTTGCGGAAGGAACTGCTGTAATGAAGAGGGGGAAGTCATGATGGAGCACCCGGAGCACTCCATACTGCTGGAGTATGCCCAGAATCTCCTGCCGCCCGGGCAGAGAGAACGTGTCGAGGACCACATCACTACCTGTGAATCGTGTCGCCAGACTGTCTTCGAGACCCGGGTAGTTGGTGAGAAACTCGAGGCCTGGGAAACCATCGACGTGCCGGATGAGTACGTTGATGCACAGATGCGTCTCCTCGAACATCGCCTGAAAGGTACTGATCAACTGCAGAAGGTGGTACCAGGCAGGTTCTCCGCCTTTTCCCGGGCCGGTATCCGCGGGGCGATCATCGCCGCTACGGCGGTACTCTCCACCATCACCGTGCAGGGCCTGATCCTGAATCCAATGTCGGTGAAGAGGGATATCCGGATGGAATTCGAGATGGCCCCTCTGCCTCTCTCATATCCGGCTGGAGGCGCGATTCCCGATACCATGATTGTTCTGAACATCCACGCCGATGGGAGCTACAGTACCAGCGTATTCGAAGGTATTTACTCGTTTGAGGCGCTGAAGGCACAGCTTGCCAGGGATGTGAACCGGGGCGAGTACTGGACCCTGGCTATCAACACGAGTGAACTCAGGAATCCCTTCAATCTGAGATTCAAGGACCTGGTTTTCTTCAGAAAGAAGCTGGGTATCGAGAATTTCAGGTTCTGGACGGACGATATTGTCGCCAAGCTTTCCCGACGGAACCTCACACTCGAGGAACTCGAACAGATCATCGGGGCGGGACAGCCGAGGATCGAGGTGACCCGGAGTGGGATAGACATCCAGCCGCTCCATCAGGTGAGCTGCACCATCGGTACCGATGGACATATCACGCTGTATGGGCGTGTCAGCACAATGGCTGAAATGAACAATATCCTGTTGAATTACCACACGTTGAACCCTGAAGGCAGGCTGAGGATCCAGTACTGGGAGAGCAGCATTGCCGACAGCGCTGTCGCGGCGGTGAGGAAACTCGCTGAAGGGATCGGTATCAAAGCTATCACTGCCGCAAAACTGAGATCGTACTGACGTCTCCTCCTTCTTGCTGCCCAACTGTATCAATACAGTTGCTGATGGACAGGTGTCTACTGACGTAATACACTCACCGATGCCATTGATTATACAGGCGAGGACTGGTAAGTGATCTCGCGGTCACCTGTGACAGGATGTCATGTGGTGTATAATTCCTCATGCAACTGATCCTGGAACTATGGAGTGAATGACATGAATCGGTTACCTCGGACCTGTATCACTCTGGGTATGCTCTCCTTACTTGTCGGCTGCACCAGTAGAGACATAAGCTCTTCCCACACCTTCCGGATCTTCACTGAAGATGGCATTACAGTCCCCAAGACGACCGGGGGACCGAAATACGATGGAGAGCTGTTCAAGTATGTCGAGGTGCTGCGGCTGAAACAGGACGATTCGGTTGAAGAGAGCCTGCTCGCGTTACCTCGACCATATCTCATGGATGAGAGTGGATACTATTTTGTTCCTGACCTCCGCCCACCGAGAATCGTCTGTTTTGATAATGAGGGGAATTACAGCCATACCATCGGTCGCGAAGGAGAAGGACCGGGCGAATTCAGATCGCTGGAGGTAACCGGATTCACCGGAGACATCCTGACTGTTTTTGACAGTCGAACCCGCCGGGCGACCAGTTTCAACACCGATGGAACCCTGATCAATACGCTGATTACTGATTACCAGAAAGCCGGTTCAGCCCGTGCATACTTCCTGCACGGATTACACGAAGATGAATCAGGAATACAGTTTTCGTTCTGGGGTACTGGCGATCGTGATGATGAATACCAGTACCAGGGGGCATCAGTTACCGCGCTCGATGCCGATGGTAATGAACTGTTCAGCATCGATACGCCTTTGATAAAGACCATGTTCAATTTCACCTCAGGCCCCATCCAGGGAGGTGGCAGCCTTCCCTTCGCGGGCTCACCCCTGATCAGGCAACTGTCTGATGGACGATTCATCCGAACCACCGGGGAAACACCGGAAATCGATCTATTCTCGAACCGGGGTGATCTCATTGGTCGGATCACTATCGAGTTGCCGAGGGAGAGCCCTGCTGCGGCTGAACAGCAGATGAAAGAATACTACCTGGAGAGATTGCAGAACGCCGACAACGAGAGGAGTCGGATGTCTCTCCAGACGATGCTCGACAATCTCAAGTTCCCTGAGTACAAGGCCTTCTGGTCGGATGTGATCATCGATGATTCCGGTTTTTTCTGGCTGAAACCGTCCGAACAATTCTATGCCGTTACGGACGAGGTGTTCGACTGGCTGGTGCTGAGTCCTGAAGGTGAATACCTGGGTACTACCCGACTGATGACGGGTGAGGTGAATGTCTGTCACGGCCACCTTCTCACCATCCAGGAAGATGAGAAAACGGGCGCCCAGGATCTCATCGTCTACCGGATCCACCCGATGGTAAGAGGACTCAGGTATCCATAGGATTGTCAGACATTCTCAGTCTGGTCGTCGTGTACGCGGGCGGCCACTCTTCGAGTAGAACCGGCCACCGAGCCTGATAGAGTACTCGTCGATGATCCTGATCTTCCCTTTGACTTTCCCGAGCGTACTGTCCTCTCGCGTGAAGGAAAGTGAAAGAGTATTCCCCCTTATACTCCACCTGCCGTAATGAGAGAACTCGTTTTCCTCGCCAGGGATGGTCGATATGAATTCCCTTCGAAAGGTGCCGTCTTCAGAGAGAGTCATCACATCAGTACGCCTGGTTCCGCTCGACCGCCAGGTGACCGGATTCGTGATCTCGACCTGGTGTGTGTGGGCCCACGTTCCGGTGAGCAGTTCTGCATCCACACCACTACCACAGGATGTGAGTATCAGTAGAATCAATGGAACAAGTGCTGTATGCAGGGTATTTCCGATCATCATTCCAAGGGTGGTTCAGGTGAAAGACTGTTTCATCAGATAACGATCCCCTGATAGAATCGGATTTTGGAAATTCCTGATACCTGTCAGATCGGGAGGCCAAGCCGTGGACAAGATCGATTTCAAGAAAGAGCTGAAGCACCTTTATAACCCGTCGAAAAAGGAATGCGCCGTCGTTGATGTCCCGACAATGCAGTTCCTGATGGTTGATGGGGAAGGGGACCCCAATACCGCCGAATCGTACAAGGAGGCCGTCGGAGCCCTCTATTCGGTGTCATACACGCTCAAGTTCATGATCAAGAAAGGGCCGCAGGCGGTGGATTACGGCGTCATGCCGCTCGAAGGGCTCTGGTGGGTCGAGGATATGAACCTGTTCAGCGTCGAAGACAAATCGGCCTGGCAGTGGACCTCCATGATCATGCAGCCGGAGTTCGTCACCGGGGATCTGTTCCAAGAGGCACGGGAGCAGGTGGAGAAAAAGAAGGGCCTGGCCGGTCTCGGCCGGCTGAGGCTGGAGGAGTTCGAGGAGGGGCGAGCCGCTCAGATCATGCATATCGGTCCATACGCGGACGAAGCCCCGACGATCCAGGGATTGCATGCGTTCATCGGGGAACAGAGTGGCTCTCTGGAGGGCAAGCACCACGAGATCTACCTGAGCGATCCCGGCCGGGCCGCTCCGGAGAAACTGAAGACCGTCATCAGACAGCCATTCGTCTGATACGGTTATCGAAAAGTCTGATGTACCACAGGGGTTTTAAGCAGGAGTTCCAGGAGGAGCGCAACGCATGACCACATCAAGAAGAGACTTCATCCAGACATCGATCGTTGCCGGAGGGGCGTTGAGTCTCGGCATGCTGGGTTGCTCGAGCGGTGAGATGCGACCGGCCCGGAATCCCCTGCGCATCCTCATCCTGGGGGGCACGGGCTTCATCGGACCACATCAGGTCGAATACGCGATTAAGCGAGGCCATACCGTCACTCTCTTCAATCGCGGCCGGACCAGGCCCCATCTTTTCCCGGAGGTGGAGAAGCTGCGAGGCGACCGGGAAAACGATGTCGAGGCCCTCAGGGGCCGCGAATGGGATGTGGTGATCGATAATCCCACTATGGTGCCCGAATGGGTGCGACTCTCCGGTGAGGTGCTGAAGGATGCCGTGCAGCAGTACCTCTTCATCTCGACACTGTCGGTCTTCGCCAATGACGGCGTAGTCGGCCAGGTTGAGGATGGGGAACTGTGTGTCTACGACAACGAGAAGGGTGAAGTGGTGACCGGTTCCGCCTATGGCGGCCGCAAAGTGCTCTGCGAGAAGGCGGCCGAGGAGATATTCCCCGGCCGGACCACCGTCGTCCGTCCGGGACTGATCACCGGTCCCATGGATCCCACGGTGCGGTTCCCCTACTGGCCGATCCGGGTAGACCGGGGAGGGGAGGTCCTGGTTCCCGGTGAGTACGCCGATCCCGTCCAGTGGATCGATGTCCGCGACCTGGGGGAGTTCGTCATAGGTCTGTGCGAGCGGTCGGTCCACGGCATCTTCAACACCTGCAGCCAGCCATTCCCGATGGGGGACATGCTGGAGGAGATCAGGGATGGACTGGGAGTGGAGGCCACCTTCACCTGGGCAGATGAGGAGTTCCTGAACGAGCAGGGAGTCCTCCGGCAACTCGGCGGTCTCGGCAGTACCATGGTCAGGAACCCCGATTGGGCCGGTTACAACCAGTACAACGTCGACAAAGCTGTGGAGGCGGGACTCATCTTCCGGCCGATCGGCGTGACTGCCCGGGATACCGTCGACTGGTATAAGGCATTGCCGGAGGATGAACGCCCCCGGGGCCGCATGCTTTCAGCAGAGCGTGAGGCCGAGGTACTGAAAGCCTGGCACGAGCGGGAGATATAGGCCGGCAATCAGCTGACGGGCGGGCCATCCGCCGGCTGGATATGATGATCTCAGCCGGATGCGGAAGGGTCGGTGACCATGCCGATGAAGAGAATCGTGCCGGAGTGCCGCTCCCTGATGGCGTAGATGAACGGACGGTCGATGATCATCGAGGGACCGACAGAGGTCAGATCGATCACGACCGCCGTCACCGCCGCCGCTTCGGTGCCTTCCTCATCCACCTCGATGAAGGTTTTGTGCTTCACCTTGCTGATGAAGAGCCCACCACTCTGATCGTCGCGCATGCGTGAGAAGTCGGCCAATCCCGGATCGAAGGCGATCCCCATGCCCAGGGTGGTCAGGACATCATTCATCGTTATCTCGTACTCCAGCTTGAACTTCGGCATCTGCAGAGTATCGAGTTCAAACTGGTGGAGGTTGGACACGATCTCTTCCCATGTTTCCTGATCCAGGTCTGGCAGTACGTCACCGATTCCCAGTCCATATTTGGGCAGGATGACGGTCATGCTGTAGCAGCTGTCCCCGTAGGCCATGTCGATCGCTTCGAACCAGTCCCCCTCGTAATATGGCAGGGTCACGTCTGTCATGGTCATCATGGGAACCTGTGCAATCGACCCGCCGGGAACGTAGAACGGTCTGTCGACGGTATCATCAGGGTCGAACTGGTACGTCCAGAGGCCCTTGAAATAGATGGCGTTGATCAGGATCATCACCGTCGCGGCGCTGATCGGGTCATCCACGATCTCTTCGATTTTCCCATGGGTCGCGTTCTCTACCCACTGGTTGATGGTCCCGGCTGCCCCGGGGGCGGAGAAATCAAGCGCCCGGACAACTGCGTCAAAGTACGTTTGATTCACGTCCACGAATGTCGGGGAGATATTGAAGCCCTCCCGGTACCAGATTGAATTGGCGATCTCGAAGATGACCTTTGGATCGAGATCGGTAAGCAGATCAATGAGACTGCGATACGCCTGGTTGATCTCCTCCTCGGTGAGTCCCGCCAGTTCCAGGGTCTCCTTCATGGCGGTATATGTCTCACCGGCAGCGCCGTTCAGTGTCATGCCCAGCGCCATGGAGATACTCAGAGGAGAAATACAGATGTTCGTGTCGCCCTCCGCTTCGGCTATCGCGCGGAAGAGATTGAGACCGAAGATGTTGTCGGAGGCGATCAGTTCGACTTCCTGCTCACTGAGGGCGCGTGGGAGTGTTCTTCTGGTCGGGTCGGTGGGACTACCGCCGCAGCCGGCGACCGCAAAGCAGAGTATCAGTGACAGGAGCAGTGATGATCTGGCGATCGGATTCCTCATGTGCAGTACGTGCATGTCAGGCTCCCGGGTCCGTAACCATACCGATGAAGAGGATCGTGCCGGAGGTACGCTCACGGATGGCGTAGATGAAGGGATGGTCAATGATCATCATCGGGCCGAGAGACAGTTCACCAGTCGTGACGGATGTCACTGCCGCCGCTTCGGTGCCTGCTTCATCCACCTCGATGAATGTCTTGTGTTTCACCTTGCTGATGAAGAGTCCGCCACTCTGATCGTCGCGCATGCGTGAGAAGTCAGCCAGGTCCGTATCGAACGCGACACCCATGCCGAGGACGGAGAGAACGTCATTCATCGTGATCTCGTACTCCAGTTTGAACTTCGGCATCTGGAAGGTGTCGAGATCACGGTCCTGGAAACCGGTTGTTATCTCGTGCCATGTCTCCTGATCCAGATCGGGCAGAACGTCGCTGATCTCCAGACCTTCATGGGGCAGGATGATGGTCATGCTGTAGCAGCTGTCACCATAGGCAAGATCGATCGCGTCGAACCAGTCCCCCCCGTACCGGGGCAGAGTCACATCATGCATCGTCATCATGGGGACCTCGTTGATCACCCCACCCGGGACATGGAAGTCTCCATCCACGGTATCATCGGGATCGAACTGGCAGGTCCAGAGGCCCTTGAAGTAAATGGCGTTGATCAGGAACATCACCGTCGAGGGGCTGATCGGACTCGCCACGATCTTGTCGATCTTGCCGTTGGTTGCTTTCTTCACCCACTGGTTGATGGTCCCGGCCGCCCCGTCGGCGGAGAAGTCAAGGGCCCGGACTACCGCGTCGAAGTAGGTCTGGTTCACATCCACGAAGGTCGGGGAGATATTGAATCCCTCCCGGTACCAGATCGAATTGCCGATCTTGAAAACAACTTTAGGATCGAGATAGCTGAGCAGATGGATGAGACTGCGATAGGCCTGGTTGATCTCCTCCTCGGTGAGTCCCGCGAGCTCCAGGGTTTCCTGCATGGCGGTGTATGTTTCCCCCGCCGCTCCGTTCAGGGTCATGCCGAGCGCCATGGAAATGCTCAGCGGAGAGATGAATATGTTCTTCGCGCCCTCCGCATCGGCGACCGCCCTGAAAAGTGTGAGACCGAAGACGTTGCCTGAGGCAACCAGTGCTGTTTCCTGTTCACTGAGGATACGCGGATACGTTCTTGTGGTCGGATCGGTTGGACTGTCGCCGCAGCCGGCGGAGGCCAAGGTGAAGGTCGTTATCAGCAGCATTAACAGGCCGGTTCTACGGTGCCTCATGACATTCCACCTCTGCTTGTCGTCGGGACTGGCGCATGCTCCGCCGGCCATGTTCTCAGGCCCCCGGATCCATCATCTTCCCGATGAACAGGATCGTTCCCGAACAGCGCTCCCGGATCACGAATAGGAAGGGCCGGTCGATAATGAGGGAGTCGGGCATGCTCCTGGAGCCCATCTCCACCGATGTGACCGCCGCGGCCTCGGTACCTTTCTCATCCACGTTGATGAATGTCTTGTGCTTAACTTCGCTGATGAACAGGTTCGGTTGACCCTCTTCCACGTACATGCGGGTGAAGTCAGCCAGGTAATCGTCGAACGCGATCTCCATCCCGAGGGCCTTCAGGACGTCGTTCAGGGTGATCTCGTATTCGAGCGTGAATTTCGGCATCCCGAACAGGCCGAATTTCTCGTGGTGCCAGGCCCCGCAGAGGCGGGCCCACTCATCACTGTCGAAATCGGCGATGAACGAATCGATATCCACTCCGGCATCGGGGCGGATGACGGTCATGGTGAAGAGGCTGTCTCCGTAGGCCAGATCCACGGCCTCGTAGTTCTCACCGCGGCTCTTTGCGAACGTGACATCCTCGATGAACATCATGGGTACCTGTCGGGTGGAACCATCAGCTAGGGTGAAAGGCCGGATCTCGGTGTCGCTCTCGCTGAATCGGTAGGTCCAGTCCCCCTTGAAGTAGATGGCGTTGATGAGGAACATCATCGTCAGGGGATCTATCGGCCTGTCAACGATCTCCTCGATCCTCCCGTTCGTCTTCGCGTCTACCCAGGCGTTGATGATGTCGGCCGCGCCTGGATCATTGAAATCGAGCCCTTCAACCTCGGCATCGAAGTACTCCCGGTTCACATCAATGAAGGACTGTTCGATCGGAAAACTGTCCCGGTACCAGATCGAATTGGCGATCTCGAAGATGACCTTTGGATCGAGATTGGTGAGCAGTTCGATGAGACTCCGGTAGGCCTGGTTGATCTCCTCCTCGGTGAGTCCCGCAAGTTCCAGGGTCTCCTTCATGGTGGTATAGGTCTCGCCGGCAGCGCCGTTCAGTGTCATGCCCAGTGCCATGGAGATACTCAGGGGAGAGATGAAGATGTTCGTGTCGCCCTCTGCTTCGGCTATCGCGCGGAAGAGTTTGAGACCGAAGATGTTGTCGGAGGCAATGAGCTCGACTTCCTGCTCACTGAGGGCGCGCGGAAGCGTTCTCCTGCCCGGGTCTGTCGGACTGCTGCTGCAGCCGACGAGGAAAGAACCTAAAAGGATAACCGTGATGATCCGGTGCATCTTCATGATCCATCCTCCCACGTCTGTTCCACAACAGAGATACGGTCACTCGTGATACTGGCAGGAGCTCTTACTGGTATATACGGACGGCCGACCGAGGTGGTTTACATATCCGGTCCGGGATGTTCGAACGCCCCGGTTCGAAGGAAGGTGATCGTCTGCTCGACCGTATCCGGATGGTTGCAGATGAAGGTGTGGTGGGCCGTCACGATCAGGAAGTCCTTCATGTCGGGGAGCCGGGTGTTCTCGATTTCAACCGTTCCATCGTGCTCGTACTCGAGCCCGCGTATCGCATTGATATACGATATGGGATTCAGCAGGTGGAAGCGGTGTGAGCCGGCAATGACACCGTATTCCGCAAGGGGCAGGCCCAGCCGGTCGAGTGAGGGGGCACCCTTGCTGAGATCCCGCACGGGTTTGCCGTAGAACCACCTGGCGGTCATCGTGTTGCCGAATCGCTCCGCGATACCGGCACCCCTGTTCGGTGGAGCGATCATGACGATCCGCCCGGAAGTGACGGGAAGTGGTTCCGCGGTGGCCCCCCTGATGATGAGCGAACCGAATGAGTGCCCCACGAAATTGACGGGAGCGTCGTGTTCATCGAGTTGTTCGATGAAATTCCTGAAGTGGTCGATATGATCGCGGAGCCGGTAGAGACGGCTGTGGTAGCGCCAGTTGTGGGTCCTGAAGCCGGCATTGCGGATAGCGTTTGCCAGGCGCCGCATGCTCATGCGGGTCCGCCCCAGGCCATGAAGGAGTACTACCAGGGAATCTTGCGGGTTGCCCCTGGTTCGAGATGCGAAAATCAGCGGGGTACCTCCTGCAGCTTCTCCAGGTGGTGGGCGATCGAGTTGGCGTAGTAGTGCAGGATCTGTGTTTCCTCATCTCTCGATCGATAGATTCCGTCACTCTCTTCCACGATATGTCGTAGCGTGAGCATCCTCAGGCCCACGATGAAGGCGTAATCCCGATCGCTCCGCGGGATATAGATATGGGCACCGCACTGCTCAAGTTCGCTCATGAGGCCGTGTGCTTCGGCCTTTATCTCCAGCTCGCTGAGCGATCTGCCCTGGTTGCGCAGGAAGACCGTCGCGATGAGGGAAACGGGAACGACGGGAACCACGTCACCGATCTTCTGCATCATGACGATGCCGAGCGACTCCACTTCACGGAACAGCTCCTCCTTCTCCATCTTCCGGAAGTCAAGCCCGGTCTCTGCCAGGTATGCCCGCATCGAAACGGGCGATCCGAAATTAACGCAGGCGTAACCGAAACGGTGCCACTTACCCCGGAATATCAGCCACCAGTTGTGAGCGATGAACCTGAAGGTGGTGGAGAGGCATAAGATTAAGCCTCGCTTTTCGTTCTCCGGTCGTTTTTCCAGGATCAGGCTCCGGTCTTCAAGTACCCGGTCGTAGTTGACTCCCACCGGGATGAAGACCAGATCCCTCTCACCTGCGGGATCGAAGGAGCGGAGCATGTAACTGAGAAGGCCCAGTCTCGGCGGCAGGAGATGCCCATCCCTGGTCAGACCGCCCTCCGGGTAAACGGCCTGGACGACACCGGCACCGGTGGCCATGTGAACATAGCGCTCGAGTACCTTCCGGTAGAGCCGGTCGCCGGACCGGCGCCGGATGAAATAGGCCCCCATGGCTTTGATCAGGGTCTGCAGGGGCCAGATGCGGGCCCACTCGCCTACCGCGTAACTCAGGGCCGTCCGCGACGCGGCCAGGTACGCGATCAGGATGTAGTCCATGTTGCTGCGGTGGTTCATCAGGAAGACCACGCTCGAATCTGTCGGGACGCCCGCGTGGCCCTCGTCATCGATATAGCCGAGCCGAACCCGGTAGAGCGACCGGGCCAGTTTCTGTGCCAGCCAGCATCCGATCCGAAAGTAGAAGTAGGCATTAAAGGCCGGAACGATCTCTCTGGCGAACGTGCGTACCTGGGACATCGCTACCTCGCGGGGGATGCCATCCTCGCTGGTGCGCTCCTCCACTGCCTTCAGGACCTCGGGATCGAACACAAGACGGTCGATGAGTACCTGCCGCTTCGTGAGCTTGAACGGTTTGATCTTCAGGCGCAGCCGGCTGTTGAGTTCCTCGACCACACGATTGACGCGTCTTCGCACGAACCAGCGCACACCCGGAAGCAGAAGGTGGTCAACGGTGGCGAGGACCGCCAGCGCGACCAGAACGATTACAATCCAGAGTGGGAGAGAGATGTACTCCGCCAAAAGAAGACCTCGCATGGTTCGATTCGGACGATGTCAGGAGTGTAGCGGAACGTGGCTGTATTTCAACACTTGAACTGCATCCCGTCGCCCCCCATCATGCCCTGCACCGATCACCGATTACACCCGGGGAGTCCATGATGACCATCTCTGAAATCGACGATACCCACCGTAGCGCGACCGATACCCCGCCACCGGATTTCGATACCCCTGAGGAACTTCTCTCTCTGGCCAGGGACCTGATCCGGATACCCAGTGTGACGGGCAGCGAGTCGGAGGTCGCGGCCTTCGCCTCGAACTGGCTGAGCGAAGCCGGTCTGGAGGTGGAGACGCTGGAGGCAGAGGCTGGCCGGCCCAATGTGATCGCCACTGCGGGGTCGGTGGGGGGGCCTCTCTATGTGATGAACGGTCATCTCGATGTCGTTCCCGTTCCGGAGGATGAGGAGTGGGAGCATCCACCGTTCGAGGCTGTTGTCGATGAGGGCAGACTCCACGGACGGGGATCGTTCGATATGAAGGGCGGCTGCGCCGCTCTCATGTGGGCTGCCGCGCGCCTGTCAGAGAGGAAAGAGGAACTGCAGGGCAGGGTGCAGGTACACCTTGTGTGCGACGAGGAGAAGGGTGGGAAGGCCGGATCGGGCGCCATCGCACAGGCCATCAGGGAAGACCGCCTGCCGAAGCCTGACGGGATCCTCTCCCCGGAACTCTCCTGGTTTCACGTGCGTGTGGCCGAACGGGGCATCTTCCAGTTTCTGATCCGGTTCAAGGGCCGTTCCTCCCATACCGCGCGGGCAAGGGCCGATGGGCTCAACGCGATCGCCGTTGCTTCCCGGGGAGTGCTCGCGATCGAGAAGCACATCGACCGTTTCCACCCCGACGTCGGCTTCCCGGTTCTGAGCGTGAACCGCATCGAGGCGGGGTCATCCAACAATCAGGTTCCCTCAACCTGTACGGTTCTGGTTGACCGGCGGATTGTGCCGGGTGAGACAGCTGAGAGCGTTATTGAAGAGATGCGGTCGGCGCTCGACGGACTCCAGGAGCACACAGAAGACGGGCGGCTTCTGCCGGTCGAGTATGAGATCATCACAGAGGCTGATGACCTGATGTCGATCATCCCCGCCAACATGACCGACCGTAATGATCCCGTTGTGCAGGTGTTGTGGGAAGAGGCCGAATCACTTCTCGGTTACCGACCACCGCCGTACACAGACTGGGGCGGGGCGACAGACGCCCACTGGTTCCGGCCGATGGGAATCCCCATGGTCACGCTCGGTCCCACCGGTGCGGGAGCCCATGCCGCAAACGAGTATACGGATGTGTCATCACTCGGCGCGATCGGTGAGATCTACCGGCGAACCCTCTCCCGCCTGCTGGGTGTGTCGGGAGACTGAGCAGTATACGAAGCCGCGGGCTTCAGCCGGTATCGGTGCGGTATCTCTGCTCGAACCGATTGAGCAGACCGGGGATCGTCACGATTACGGCGAATGCCACCACCATGCCGTAGACAACATCAACGCCGTAGTGGTACCCGTTATACATCGTGCTGATCGCGAGACCGATCGAGAGTGGTGCCCAGAACCAGGGGGCCACGCGGAACCGCACCGCGAATGCCGCCGCGACGATGGCGCCGGCCACATGGCTCGACGGGAACGCCCCACCGATGATCGTTCCATGCTGAAAGAGCCACTGCTCAAACCGGGTGATGGGTCCCCCGGCGAGTTCGAGAACCGTGCCGGGATAGCCCTCGAAGAACACCGGCCCGCCGACCGGTGTGAAGAGGAAGTGGAGGTAACAGAAATAGAATACGAGCACGATCGCGGTGAGGAACTGCCGGAAGTCGAGCAAAGCGGTGTCGGTCCGGCCTCGACGGCAGCGCAGGTAGAGCGGGATCCCTACACCTGGTATGAAGAGGTAGAACGAGGTGTAGCAGACATACATGAGTTCGGTGAGCCAGGGATTAGCGGCCTTCTGCATCCAGAGCGTGAGATTTCTGCCGAAGAGTGCGCGGTCAGCCGCAGCCATGATGGGATCGAGGTATTCGGGCCTGATGATGTGGATCATTTCTCCAAGGGCTGCGAAACAGAAGAAGAAGAAGATGGTCGGGTACCACCAGCGTATCAGCCAGGCGATCGGGTGATCCCATATAAGCGGCATCCTGCGCATCAGGAAACCGATCGTCGCATAGGCAAGATGCAGGAGAATGAGCGGCCACGGCCGAGGGTGATGTCCGAGGATGACACCGGGGATGAGAAGCAGCAGAAGGATGATCCCCAGGTATGAGAAGTAGATGATATCGGGAAGTTCCCACCGCAGTGATGGCTTCTGTACCTCGATTTCCTGCACCACTGTCTGCTCCCGCTGATCGGTCTCGATGATCCTCAGTGACAATAACGCATGAGTTCCCGATGGGAACCACAATGATCCAGTGCCCTGTCACGCAACAACTGTGGCATTCGAGTGGCGCCGACATTTGTCACATGACATAACACCAGCTGTGTGTAGGACCGCAACACGGGTGGCGGTGTGTTGTTTCGAAATGACACGCATCGATCCTCTGCAGTGGTTTCACGTGCATTCTCCCGGAATCCCGACATTCCCTGAAATACCCTATAGATGGCGCAACCATGCGGGTTCATCTGCGTATACCAAGGGTAATGAATGAATGCGGAGTTATTGGCACGAACTCTGCTTATATGAGACCGAGAGAGAGGGATGGCCTGTCTGCCCAGGCGGTCGAATACCCTCTCACTTCCGTGAAAGTGGGGATCGCATGATCGGGAAGACGAATCGACCTGCAGCCATCACGGCCTTGACCGTGCTTCTGCTGGCAATCAGCGTGTGTGCCGGTGTGTCTGCACAGACCACGAACGATTCGGGGAACAGGCATAACAGCACCACCAGCGAACGTTTCAGGAACGCGGGGATGCTGGTAATCGCCGGTCGGGGAACGCCGGTTATCGATGGGGTGCTCTCGGCAGGTGAGTGGGATATGGCCACTCCCTACTCTGATTTCACCCAGTTCAAGCCCGATCCCGACGCGCCGGCATCCCAGAAGACGACCGCCTGGATTCTCTACGATGAGGATAATCTGTACATCGCTTTCGCGTGTGAGCAGACCGACTACCCCATTCAGGCCTACATAACCCGCAGGGACCACTTGCCGGGCAACCCCGATTTCGTGGCGGTGCTTATCGATCCCTTCCTGAGCTGGAAGGAAGGCTACCTCTTCATGGTGAATCCCGCCGGCATCCAGACCGAGACGATGATCGGGACTGACGGTGATGGTGACGGTGCCTGGGATACGTTGTGGAAGGCACAGGCTTCAGCAGGTGAGAAGGGCTGGTCGACCGAGATGGCGATTCCCTGGAACAGTCTCCGGTTCGCCCGCACCGATGAGCAGATCTGGGGCATCAACCTGATCCGTTCGATCGGTGAAAAAGCCGAACTGTCGGTCTACGCGCCGCTCGACATAGGCGGAAACAACCTGATCGCGAGCAATGCCACCTTCAAGGGAGTGAAAGGTGTGCTCCCCGGACGCAGCATCTGGTTCAATCCGTACGCGACTGCCAGGGCTGCCCGGGAAGGAGTCTCGGGGGGCGGCACCGATTGGGCCAGACAGGCGGGCTTGAACTACATGGGCGCCGACCTGCGTGTGGGGCTCTCAAGCAATCTCATCCTGGACATGACGGTGAATCCCGACTTCGGTCACATTGAGGCGGACCAGGAGCAGATCAATCTGACTCCGTACGAACTCTTCTTCGAGGAGAAACGGCCGTTCTTCCAGGAGGGACAGCGCATCTTCCAGATGCCGATCAATCTCTTCTATTCCCGCAGGATCTACAATCCGATCGGCGGGGTGAAGCTTACGGGGCAGGTCGGTTCGACCCAGATCGGTCTGGTCACCGCCTACAACGAACCACTCGGATCGGACGATCCCTTCCCCTACGCCCTGCAGTCGGCTCTGCGGCTGAAACAGAACATCGGGACCGCGTCCTATATCGGGGCGATGGTGACGAGCCAGGAGATGCCGGCCCAGTCGAGGACCGATGATGAGAGAGGCTATCATCGCAACATCGGTATCGACTTCGACTTCAAGCCCTCCGACCGCATTTCGGTCACGGGACAGGTCGCCACTTTTTCGGAGTCGGAAGTGGGCAGGAGGAACGGCGCCTGGGTTCTGGCAGCCGCCTATACAAGCCGGAGTCTGATCTCGGAGATCTCGGTCATCGATATCCAGAGGGATTTCGACGCGCATCTCGGATTCGTGCCTCGCCGGAACCAGCTGTTGATCCAGCCGTTCATCGGCTACCGGCATGAAGCCGACTGGGGCAAGATCAAGTGGGTGACGCCCAATTGCCGCGTTCTGCGATTCCAGAACAGCACCACAGGGGAACTGGTGGAGCAGCGGATCGGTCCCGGAGTGAGTGTCCAGATGCGGAACAACTCGAGCATCGACTTCGATCTCTGGATCTGGGATGTCCGGCGGAACGGCATCACCTACCCGGGGACCAATTTCGCCATCAGCTGGAATGCAAACCAGTCAGGCGTATTGAACGGCTACGGGGGGATAGACATCGGCGACGGCTTCGACTACGGGGATGATCGGGTGGTGGCTGATTACGCGGGATGGGGCGGAATAACCTGGCGTCCCACGATGCGCGCGTCCGTTTCGGTGAGTGGTCAGTACATCCAGCGCAACATGGTTGATGGCGGCGGTGTCATCGACGACTACGTCATCGGATCGGTTCGGGGAAGTTACCAGTTCACCCGTGAGCTGTTCGGGCAGCTCTACCTGCAGCAGCGCCTCGATCACACCGGACAGGATATCGGTGCCGGATCAAAGAGGAGACGGATGATCATGAACGCCCTTCTGGGCTACGAGGTCGGTCCGGGGAGTGTGATGTACCTGGCATACAACCACTACGACCTGGGAACCACTCCAGGCGAGGGAGAACCCGACCGGGTCCTCTTCCTGAAGGTGGCCCGACTCTTCGCATTCTGACCTTTTGTTGACAGTGTCCGGTTCTGTTACCCCACAACAGAGCCGGACTTGTCACGGCCGGGACGTTGCCGCTACACTGGCGACGTCTCGGCCCTCTGACTACAGGTGTTCCGGTTGATTCTGAATCATCATGTCGGTCATTACACTCATTACCGATTTCCAGGACGCGGATGGTTACACTGGTGTCTGAAATGAAGAAAATCGTCGGTATCATCGGAGGTATGGGGCCTGAGGCGACCGCCGATTTCTACATGAGACTGGTGAAACGGACTCCAGCCGAACGGGACCAGGATCACCTTCACGTAATAATGGATGGGAACGCCGCCATACCCGATCGCACGGAATCATTTCTGAATGAGAGCACCGCCACCATGGTTGCCGTCGTGGAATCGGCCCTCCGGCTCGAGCAGATGGGGGCGGAGATCCTGGCGATGCCATGCAACAGCGCCCACCTCTGGTACGACGGGATCGTCTCGCAGCTCACGGTACCTCTGCTGAACATGGTCGAGGAGGTGTTCGCGGCGATCAGGGAAGCGGGTCTGCGGACAGTCGGTCTCCTGGCCACAGCCGGTACCCTGCAATCGGGCCTCTACGAACGGTATGCAGGAGATGTGAACCTGCTGGTTCCGACTGATGATGAGCGGAAACGGGTCCACGAGGCCGTCTATGCGGTCAAGGCCGGCGTGGGAGCTGATGAGGGAGAGGGGAAAGAGGTACTGCTTGAGATTATCAACGGCTACCGGAAGCGGGGTGCGGAGGGGGTCATCCTCGGCTGTACTGAGATCCCCCTCCTGATCAGCCGGAAGGACCTGCCTGATTTCCCGGTATTCGATTCAACCGACATCCTGGTGGAAGCGACGTTCCAACGGGCGTACGTGGAGTGATCCCTGCCGGTCGGTTGAACGCAGCCGGTCGGGATTCGGCGCCGCTCGAATGCGACGGTTGTCGCATGACAGGGCACTAGGTCAGAGAACCTCGATCCAGCCGTAGGGATCCTCACGCTTCTCCCGGATGAGTCCATTCAGGCCCTCGTAGAGCGCCATCGTCTTCTCTCCGACCTTACCGTCGCAGAACACCTTCTTCCTGTCGCGGTGGGTCATGGAGATGATGGGGGTGATCACCGCCGCCGTGCCCGAGCAGAAGGTCTCGTCGGCCTCAAAGATTTCCTCGACCGCGACCTTGCGTTCCTCGACGGTGTACCCGAATTCGGTGGCCGCCATCTCGCAGATCGATTTTCTGGTGATGCCCGGGAGGATGGAACCGTCGAGTTCCGGCGTGACGAGAACATCCCCCTTGATGAGGAAGAAGTTCGCGGCGCCCACCTCCTCCAGGTAGCGTTCTTCCCTGGCGTCGGTGTAGACGACCTCCGAGTAACCACCTGCTTTGGCCTGCAACCCGGGGTACATCCCCCCGGCGTAGTTGCCGATTGCCTTGACCCCGCCGGTGCCGTATTGGGCGGCGCGATGGAATTCCTCGGTGACGAGCAGGTTGATCCCCGCGAGACCTTCCTTGAAATAGGGACCGACCGGCGAAACATAGATCAGGAACGTGTAAGAGGGAGCCGGCTTCACACCGAGCACCGGACCCGATCCGAACACCAGCGGACGCAGGTAGAGGGCACCCTTGTCGGCAGGGGGTACGTAGTCGATGTTGTCTCGTGCGACCATTCTGATGGCTTCGAGAAACAGGTCTTCCGGTACTTCCGGCATACAGAGTCGTCGGCAGCCTGAGTTGACACGCCTGGCGTTCTCCACCGGCCGGAAAAGGACGGTGTTGTTCTTCATGGTTCGATAGGCCTTCATTCCTTCGAAGAGGCCCTGGCCGTAGTTGATCACACAGGCCGCGGGGGAGAGAGTGATGTCTCCATATGGGACCAGACCCTTCGGTTTCCACGTCCCACCCTCAAGGCATTCAGCGATATACATCGATCTGGTGGGGGTGACTGAAAAGGTGAGCTCGTCCCAGTTGATCGCCACGGGGTCCTTCAGTTCGGTCTCCATGATCAGCCCTTTCAGGTGAGTTGTCTCAAACGTTCGATTGCCTGCCGTTCCCGTTCCGGGAGCCCGACGCCTCCTGCATGCTCCGGAACAGGGACTCAAGGTGCTTCGCCACACGGTAATTGATCGACCCAACCGGCCAGGTACCATCCGCCTGGCGCTCTCCCGCCTCCACGCCGGTGAGGAGTTCGATACCCTGGTCTATGTGCTCGATCGGGTAAATGTGGAATTGGCCGGCCTTAACCGCTTCGATCACCTCATCCTTCAGTTGAAGGTTCCGCACATTCGACGCGGGGATCAGCACGCCCTGGGTCCCGGTGAGTCCCTCCAGTTTGCAGGTATGGAACCACCCCTCGATCTTCTGGTTCGCTCCTCCAATCGCCTGCACCTCTCCGAGCTGATTCACCGATCCGGTTACCGAGAGATCCTGCCGGAGTGGTATGCGCGCCAGGGCAGACAGGAGACAGTAAAGCTCGGTTGATGAGGCGGAATCTCCGTCGACGCCGTTATAGAGCTGCTCGAAGGTCAGGCTCGCGGAGAAGGAGAGTGGTGTCTCCCGGGCATACCGGGAGCCGAAGAATCCCTGAAGGATCATCACACCCTTGTTGTGGATGTTCCCTGCCAGATCAGTGTCGCGATCGATCTGGATGATCCCCGCCTTGCCGGCGTAGACGCGCGCGGTGAGCCGGGTTGGTTTCCCGAAGTTGTAGTCGCCGAAGCTCAGTACCGCCAGCCCGTTGATCTGCCCCTCGACACTCCCTTCGGTGTCTACCAGCATGGTACCTTCGGCGATCATCTCCAGTAGTTGTTCCTCGATCCGATTCGAGCGGTAGACCTTTTCCTCTATCGCCTTCACGACATGGTCACCGGCAACGATATCGGATTCGTTCTGCTGGGCCCAGTAATCGGCTTCGCGAAGGAGATCGGCGATTTCCACGAATCGGGTTGAGAGCTTCTCCTGGTCGGCAACGATCCTGCCTCCATACTCGACGATCCGCGCCATGGCTGTTCGATGGAAGGGCAGGAGATGCTCCTCCCGCGCGCGGGAGGCTATAAATCCGGCATACGCCTGGACCGTATCCTCATCCTGTTCCATGTGGTGCCCGAAATCCGCTTTCACCTTGAAGAGCTTGCGGAAATCCTCCTCATGCTCGTACAGGAGCATTCCGAGCATCGGAGATCCGATCATGATCACTTTCACATCAAGCGGAATCGGTTCCGGTTTCAGTCCCTGGGTCTGGATCACCCGGAACTGATCATTCAGGTCCTCGAGATGGATCTCATGTGTCCGAAGAGCGCGTTTGAGGGCGTCCCAGGCCGTTGGACTTTTCAGAATGTCGAGTGCCTCGATGACGAGGTATCCACCATTGGCCTGATGCAGGGCACCGGCCTTGATCATCGTGAAGTCGGTGGTCATGGTGCCCATGGTAGCCCGGTATTCCATACGCCCGACCAGGTTATAGAAGGTGGGATTCGGTTCCCAGATGACCGGAGCACCCTCCCGGTCACAGTTGTCGACCAGGACGTTCACTTCATACCGGAGCAGGGGGTCATCTTCCCTCGGCATCTTCATGCCCGGGATTGGTAGCTGCTGCTGATCCTCCTTGTCCTTGAAGTCGTCCAGATTCGTCAGAACGTCCTCTTTCAGCGCGTCCAGGTAATCGATCACCGCCTTGTGGGCCTCGAAGGCCTCCTTTATCTCATCGATCGCGTGCGTGACGGGCATCGCCGCGATAACCCGCTCCAGATCACGCAGTTTAAACTTGGCGCTTTTCTCCAGGTCCCTGATCTGCCGGGTGATGTCCCGCATTACCTTCTGAAGATTATCCTGCCTCTCCTCCAGTGAGGTCCGATCCTCCTCGGAGAGTTCCTCCCAATCCTGCGATGACATCGGTTTGCCATCTTTGACTGGAAGGGTCAGGATGCCGCCGCCCGACTGCTCGACCGTGAATCCGTGCTTTTCCGCCTCTGCCTTGAATGTGTTAAAGAGTTCATCACGTTTCTCAGTCAGGCCTTTTACCAGATGCGCTCTCCGTTCCTCGTAGACGGTCCCCTCGAACGCCTTCGGGATCTCCTCCTTCAGCTCCTCGACCAGATCCTGTGCCGCCTTCTTGAATTCACATCCCATGCCTGCGGGCAGCTGAAGAGCCCGCGGAGAGTCCGGTTGGACGAAGTTGTGTACGTAGCACCAGTCGTTCGGGGTTGGATATTCGGCAGCGGTCTTATTCACCGCGATCTTGATGGAGGTTTTTCTCCCGGTTCCCGGTTCACCGGCCACATAGAGGTTGTAGCCATCAGCGGTGACACCGAGAGCGAATTCGATCGATTTCGCCGCTCTCGGCTGCCCGATCATGACGATCTCGGTTTCCATTTCGGCGGTGCTGTCGGCAGGGAAGACCGCGGGATCACAGTTGGTACGTAATCGGTCAGGTGTCAGGGCAACCGGCCGGTCTGGCATGCGAAGATCCTTGCTAGGGTAATAATAATACTCAGGTGCACTCTTACCCGCTTCCGCGCAATTCTTCGATCATCCTCCGGGCGTGCATCTTCAATTCCTCTCCATCAGCCCAGATGATCGCCTGTTCAAACGCCTGACGGGCATTCGCTCTTTGGTTCCTTTTCATATATGCGAACCCGAGATTGAAATGAGCTTCGGCATACCCGGGTTTGATACTGATCGCACGTTCATACTGTTCGATAGCCCTGCGGATGTAATCCTTGGAGAAGAGGGCATTGCCCAGGAGATAGTACGCTTTCTCATCTCTCGGATGGGTGTCGATATACCGGCGGTAAGACCGTTCAGCTTCATCGATCCTGTCCAGTTCGATCAGGGCGAGTCCCAGCTCAAAATACGCGTCAGTATAATCGGGAGCGATGGCGACAGCTCTCCGCAGTGCAGAGGCACCCCGTTGGAACTGACCCCGGTCGACGTATATCTTACCCATGGCGTGGGGGATCGAGGGATCATCAGGGTCCATGATTGCGGCGATCTGCCAGAATGAGAGGGCCTGATCCCATTCCTCGGCGCGTTGCGCTGCTTCCGCGCGGAGTTTGTAAACGATCGATTCGGCTGGAAGTTCTTCGCTCAGGATTTCCAGGTTCACTCTCGCGTTCCGCCACATACCCTTTTCGACCTGGATCTTCACCAGGGTGAGCCTGGTCTGGCTGAGTGACGGATCAGCCTCAAGAATTGCCTGATACCGTTCGATCGCTTCGTCGAGGAATCCCCGGCTCTCCTGTATCTCGGCGATCTTCAACTGCACTTCCAGGTTCCCCGGTTCGGAGTCGAGCACCTTTGAATAGGCGCTCACCGCCTGGGCGATCTTCCTTGCTGCAAGCAGACGATCACCTTTCTGCTCATACTCATCCGGGGTAAGACTGAGGTTGCAGCCTCCCAGCAGTATCAGGTTGGCAAGGAAGACAGCTGCCAGACCCATCGGGAACAGCTGGCGACCGGTTCGGTATCGGTTGCGATGATTAGACATAGAAAATCAAAATACCAGTATTATTTCGTGGGACAAGGTGAGGTTAAGTGTCCATCCGAAAACTACGGATGGACACTGATGCAGTTCCCGAGGCGAAAACGAGAAATGTTCCGCGAGGTCAAGGAAATCAACGGGTTGCGCGGAGGCGTACAATGGGTACGCTGCACAAGGAATCCGGCAGATTGACGCCGAGATCGCGGAAAAGAGCCGTTTTCGGACGGGAACGAGGTTAGCTGTCCGAGATGCGTTCGTCTTCCCGTTCGGGTATCCTGACCATGAAACTGTCGCCTACCAGGGGTTCGAACTCAATGTTTTCGAGTTCGCTCAGCGTCTTCAGTTCGTCGGCGATCGCGTCAGCAGATGTGATGATACGCTGGTATCCTATCGCGTCAGGCCCCTCCCGATCTCTGCGCAGAAAGACTTCCGCCTGTCCGCGTACCACCATCAGGGAATTGTTGATCTTGTGATTGAGGCGGGAAACAGTCGCGATGTGGGTCTGGAGCCTCTCTTTCCTGACCACCCGATCCTGATCGTGGATCTGATCCGTGATATCGATGAAGATGCCGAACGAACCGAGAAAACGGTTCTGTTCGACGATGATCGGTGAGCCGAATACCTGCAGTATCCGGATCCCTCCATCCGGACGCTTGATCTCCACCTGGTAAGCGCTGGAGGTCCCCTCAGGCCTCATCTTCAGGTGCTGTTCGATGATCTGCCAGTTCTCCGACGAGAAGAAATCCTGCAGGGGTGAATCTTCCTGGGGAACGCTCCCCAGAATCTGGTGCATGCTATGGTTCGTATAGGTCGTGTGACGATTCTCATCAAGGATCCACACGCCGGCCGAGGTTCCCGAGATCAATCTCTCCAGAAGTGATGATCTCAGCAGGAGCCTCCGGTATTCATGTCCGGTCAGCATGGAAACGATGATGCCGGCGACCGCTCCGAACAACATACATGCAACTATACTCACAACTATGCTCAGAAGCGGATCGTCGAGATGGGGCTTATCGAGCAGCGGGCGAAGCAGGAACAGCCAGATTCCGCCGGCCAGTCCGGAAGCGCTGGCACCGGCAAGAAGATGGAGGAAGAAGCGTGATGATGAGATAGGCACCGCTCCGCTGGATTGTAGAGGAGCGGTGCGCTGTTCGTTTGACAGGGGAGTAATCCCCATGTGTTTACTAGTCACTTACGGTTTGAGAATACCCGCTCCCAATGTTACCTGTGTTACAATCCAGGTTCCGCCCAGGGTGACATTGCTGATCGTTGTGATCCCAGTGAACCCCCCCGACGCGGCACCACTCTTGGAGAACTCGCCCATGAAGTTTATTTCTCCACTGGCGGGGATCCAAGTATCAGTTTCATTCTCTCTCGGTGTGGTGTTGAATTCAAATGAAATGGTAGCTGACATGGAAGTGATCTGGGCGCTCTTGTATGTGCCGGTGATGATGATGTCATACTCATTAGTGCTGGTGCGGTAAATCGGATCGCCAGGCTTGACGTTTCCAGTGCCGGTGAGAACCCCGTTATTGGCACGTAGTGTGATTGTGGACGAGGGTGCACCATTCATGGCGCCCACGTAATTACCGTCGATTTCCTTCTGTTTTTGCGGACCCGTGGTACAGGTTGTAAGCCCCACGATGAGTGCGATTGCCCCGACTGTCTTTATGGTATTACGCAACATTGATTGTCACCTCACATGCAACATTATTACGATTGAGCCGGCGTGGCTACGATTTCAGTTCCAGGATCGCTTCTGACGATATCTCAGCGATCTCATGAATTCAAGAACTGATTTTCCGAAAAACGACTTTTCTATGATGCGCCTGTTACGATACAGGCAGCCTGATGGCATCATTAGTGCTCTGTCACGCAACAACCGTGGCATGACACTAGTGCCCTGTCACGCAACAACCGTGGCATTCGAGCGGCGCCGTATCCCGACCGGCTGCGTTCCGCCTCCTCGCCTTGTGCACCGTTCCGCAATTGCACTGGTATTCGGTCGCCGATGCATTCCGGCCTGCCGCGTTACTCGTCGTCACAATAGGCACCGCTATTGTAACTACTCGCGCCTTGCCGGCCGCACGCCTCGGCGCCCTCGATACTTCACCGCAATTACGGAGCGGCACACTTGCCACCGCTATGCCTCGTCATCACGCCTGGCCGGTCGAGCACGGCGTCACTCTCGGTGCCGACGTTTGCTACGTGGCATGACACTAATGATATCGTCCGTCGGGAGATCGCGCTCCCTCACCCTTGAGGTAGTGGTCGAACCAGGCCATCTGCCGCCGGTAGAGATCGATCCGGTGGCGCGGTTCACCGATCCCGTGTCCCTCCCTCGGATAGCGGAGGAACACCACCGGAAGGTCCTGTCTGTCCATGCCTCTCCAGAACTGTTCAGCCTGGGCGATCGGGACCCGGCGGTCCTCCTCTCCATGGGTGATGAGCAGCGGTGTTGTGACATTGGTGACGTATTCCATGCCCGACCATCGCTCCCAGATCTCCTTCGTCTCCCAGGGCAGGCCCAGGAACCCGTACTCCAGATAGGTCGGGATATCGGTCTGGCCCCAGAACGACCACCAGTCGACGATCCCGGCATGGGCGATCGCCGCCTTGAAGCGGTCGGTCTGAGTGATGGCCCAGTAGGTCATGAAGCCGCCGTACGATCCTCCCATGATCCCCAGTTTCTCACCATCGGCGAGACCCATCCCGATCAGGTGGTCCACACCGGCCATGATGTCCTGGAAGTCCTTGCCGCCCCAGTCCCCCTCATCCGCTATCCCGAAGGCAGTACCGTAACTGGAACTTCCCCGTACGTTCGGCCCGACCACCACGTATCCCTTCGCGGCCAGCATCTGTGACATACGGGAGTTGAAGGTGTTTGAATGACGGCCGTTGGGCCCGCCGTGGATGACGAAGATGGTGGGGTACCGGCGGTCCCGTTCGTACCCGACGGGGTAGGTGAGAACCGCTTCGATCTCGAGCCGGTCAGGTCCCATCCACGAGACCACCTCCTGCGAGGCGATTGCGTGCTCCTTCAGCCAGGGGTTCATGTCGGTGAGTCTGCGGTTCCTGCTGCCGGGCCTGCCGGCCATGACCTCGGCGGGCCACTCGGGCAGGGTCACCCGCCAGGCGGCCATCCTCCGGTCTGCTGAGAAGCTGAACCCCGAATAGCTCCCGGCTCCTTCGGTGATCTGTGTGACCGTACCGCTCTCGACATCGCACAGGAAGAGGTGAGTGTCGGTCTTGATTCCGGTCGAGAACCAGAAACTCTCTCCGTCAGGAGCGAAGGTAACGCCCCCGCCCACGGAGAAATCGAAATCAGCGGTCAGGTTTCTGGGAGTGCTGCCGCTGAAGGGGATGATGAAGTAATCGGAATCCTCGTGTGATCTCCCGGCCGAGATGTTCGCCGAATAGACAATCCACTCTCCATCGGGAGTGAAGGTCGGCCCCGAGTCTGAGCCCTCGTTGTCGGTGAGACGACGGACCTCACCGCCGGTTGAGGCGACGATGAAGATGTCGGAGTTGCTGTTGTACCAGGGATGTTCGGTGCGGTTGCTGGTAAACGCCAGCCACTGCCCATCAGGGGACCAGACCGGTCCGCCGTTGTCGAAGTCATCGTCGGTCACCTGAGTGGTCTCACCCGATTCCATGCCGTAGACATGGATGTCGGAGTGGAGCGCGCGATTCTCCTCTACGATCCGCACGTCATCGTTCTTTTTCGCCCGGGCTTCCCGCTCGTCCTGATCGGGCCACTCCTCCCGTTCCGTATAGGCGAACTTCGTCATCTCCAGGTTCCAGACCGGGGAGCCGGGCAGGCCGTCCTCGAAATGCGTGAGCTGTATTGCCTCCCCGCCGGAGAGGGGGATGCTCCAAACCTGCCGCTTCGAGTCTCCACGGGTGGCGAGGAACGTCAGTGAGCGGCTGTCGGGTGTGAAGCGGGGGCTCGACTCGTTTGATTCTCCGTTGGTGAACTGTCGGGGCAGTTCGGAGCCGTCGGCAGGCCCCAGCCAGATATGGGACTCCGTTTCCATCGTGGAGGTATCGAGCTTCGATACCGTGAAGGCGACCCACTCGCCGTCGTGAGAGATGACCGGACTGCCGGCGTTGTGAAGGGTCATCAGTTCCCAGAACGTCAGAGGCTGCTCCTGCGCGATCGCACCCTGTGTCAGAGAGAGCAGAAACACGAGAGAAACCGTGGGAAGCAGAAATCTGCGCATCATGTAACTCCTTACCTCAGGGACAGGAGGATGTGGCCTCACCGCCCTATCTGATGACTCACTTTCAGGAACAGAATCGGTCGAGGGTCTCTGAGATCCAGGATCTCATCTCTGGTATAGGTTATGTACACAGCACTGAAGGGTGGGTCGTACCGCCAGCCGAACACCGTGTAGAGATAGAACCGGTTCGTACTGTCGTTGTACTGACCGAAGACCCGCCAGTAAAGATCGGGAGTGAATGCGTATTCGAGACGCAGAACATGTCTTCGGGCTGAATCTTCCTCGGGATCGGGATTGAGCCGGAGATCGGAAAAGGAGTAGCTGGCTGTCAGTTTGGGCAGCAGGACCCGGTTGATGGAAGCCTCCCAGAGGGAGTAATCGCTGTCGTAGACCCACCCCCACGAATAGCCGATTTCAGTGCTGGCCCACTCCTCGGTCTTGTAGCCCACTTCGATCAGGTGCTCCCGGTTATAGTAGTGCCGGTCGAACCAGCGGTCGGGCTCCTGGTTCTCGAACGACACTTCATAGGCGAAGCTCAGGTCGCTGTTGAGGTAAACCATGGCCTCCTGCTGGATCTCCCAGTTCCTGAGATGGCCGTCGGTCCGGTTCCAGTAGATGTTATAGTTCGAATCGTACTCGATGAACTGGAAGGGGCCGTCGTCCCACCACCAGGTATAGCCGGCCGCCGCGTCGAGTTCCCGCCGGTTGTCATCCCGGATGAAACCCACCTGGTTTGCGTTCTCACGAAAGTTTTCCCCCAGTTCGGTGTATCGCAGGTGGTAGTCGTAGATATTCGTCTTTCGCTCGGCACGGAAGAAGTAGGCGCCGGTTGAGAGACCTGGGTCGGGCCAGGAGATCACAGCCTGACCGGTGATATACCAGTTGTTGGCAAGGTTCAGGTAGATGTCTGATCCGATGACGCCGGTGTCACCCTCCGGATTGTGCCGGTTGACCGCCAGCACTCCGACAGTGCTGTTCTCCATCACATCCCGCCTGAGCCTGAATACTCCCCACGTCGCGGGTGAGCGGGACTCATTCCAGGCGGTTTCCGGGTCATCATCACGGGATGCTTCCCGTACCATGAGTGCCGCCATGGTATTGCGCCCCGTCCGGCCGACCAGCTTTGTACCTCCATCGATCTGGCCGATACGCCGGGTGTAGAAGGTCCGGATCCGGTTGCTCCACAGATCGTTCCCCTCCAGGAAGAAGCGCCGTTTCTCGGGGAAGGACGTTTCAAATGGGGTCAGGTTGATCTGTTCCCGATCACCCTCGACGCTTGCGAAATCGGGATTGAATGTCGCGTTGAATGTCCAGGTTGAACTGAGGTCGCTCTGCAGGTCGGCACCGAATTCATTGTGCCATCCCTCATCCACACCCGGGTAGGAGATCGGTGAGTGGCGAAGGGAGAGGTAGGGAGTGACCGAAATCGGTTCAGGTTGATCGGGAGCAGGGATGTTCTCCAGCCTGCCGGAGCGGGAGATGTGGAAATACTTCTCGACCGGGCCGGCCCAGACATTGTATGAGAGTTCGGCCGGGTAACCGCGGGCGAAGTTCACCCCCCAGACCGTGCTCTCCGGGGGGTGAGAAATGGAACGGAATGGTATGCGGAATTCCGCGGTCCATCGATCGTCTTCGATCGCGGTCGCTACCTCCCATTCTGCGTCCCAGGTCGAATCGATGGTCTCACCATCGTTGGCGATCTTCTGGTCTCCCTGTGTGCCGAGCGAATTGGCGAAGAAGACGAACGCCGTCCTGTCATCCTGAAACGTGTCGAAGAGGACCCCCACGAAATCATCGCTTCCGAGACTCCCACTGTCACGGGAGGTAACACCTGCCACCGGGGGATTACCGTCAGGCAGGGGAGCGATGAACGCGAAATAGAGGGCTTCGCCATCCGACGCTACGGCTACCAGGGGATCGGCGATACTCCGTCCTCCACGGACCGGCACGAGCTGCCAGAAATCCCCCTGGAATGTCTCCAACGGCCATTCCGATTCCGGAAGGCGACCGTCGAGGATCGGAGGTGAGGTGATCGTGCGCACCGCGATCGTCCGGACACCGGGGCCCTGCAGGTAGGAGGTCTCCTGCGCGCTGACGGTCATTGACAGGGATGTGGAGAGGAAAAAGGCGAGGGAGAGAGAGAAAAACAGGGAACGCGACGGGAGGAAAGAATAATGAAGGGGAAGATTAAGGGGGACATGAAGGGGAACACACTGGTTAATGGATCTTTTCACTCTGCCGGCTCCATTCTCGAAGTCATCTCATCGACGCTTACTTCAATGATCGCGAGATCGTCGTAACTCTCGACCCTCTGCCGGTTCATCAGGTGCCCCGATCCGGGTGAGTACTTCTCGGCGAGCAGCCGCAACGCCTCCACCTGCTCATCGATATCATCCACGACACGGGCGGTGCCATAGGCCAGGGTGCTGTGGAAGTTGAAATGGAGCTTGCACGGATCGGGGCCAGGGACGAGCTCCGATTCATCCACCACGAAACAGACCCTCGGATTGGCGCGCATGAAGTCCATCTTCTTCCCCGTGGTGGATCCGTGGAAGAAGATCCGCCCTTCGTGGTACACGAAGGAGAGGGGAACCACATACGGCTCGCCATCCCGGCACATGGCCAGACGGCCGGTTTCGGCCTTCTCAAGCAGATCCGTGGAATCGTTCAGGGGGGGCGTGTTCCCTCTGCTCTTACTCATGCAGGTCTTCCGGTTTCGGGTTGTTAATCCGAGGGTCGCGAGTCCGGCATCGCCGGTGGGGCAATCCAGAGGGTCGCGAGTCCGGCATTACCGCCGGTGAGTCAATCCGGAGGATCGCGAGTCCGGCATTACCGCCGGTGGGTCAATCCGGAGGGTCGCGAGTCCGGCATCGCCGGTGGGTCAATCCGGAGGTGGTCGGATTTGACAGTGCATTCTGGTTCAGGGGTATAGTGAAGTCAATCAGCAGTATTCCACAGGAGGCGGACGACATGCATCGATCGAACCGAGGACCCAGCGAGTCACCATCCGGCGAGCTTCCCCGACGCAATTTCTTCAGGATGCTGGCCGGGAGCACGGCCCTTTCCGTGGTGGCGCTCGAGAGCCTGAACGCGGCAATCTACGAGGGCATCGAAAACCTGAACAGCGGTCTCAGACAGGATGAATCTCCCGACGGCATCTACTGGGAGGAGATCCGCAAGCACTTCATGTTCGAGGGTCGTTTGATAATGATGAACAACGGCACCCTTGGTCCGATGCCGAAACCGGTGTTCAACACCATGATGCGGTACTTCAAGATCCAGGCCTCCAATCCCTTCGAGGCGTACGACTTCTTCCCCTCCCTCAGGGATGGTGTCAGGAACAAACTCGCGGATTTTGTGGGCGCTTCTCCCGATGAGATCGTCATCGACCGGAACACCACCGAGGGGATGAACTTCATCGCCGGCGGCCTCGACCTCGGTGAGGGTGATGAGGTCCTGCAGTCCACCATGGAACATCCCGCGGGGATCCACCCCTGGCGGCTGAAGGCGGCCCGGTATGGCATCACGGTCACCGATGTCCCGATCGGCGTGCCCCCGAGGGATGTCAACGAGATCGTCAGGGCTTTCAGAAACGCGATCACCCCACAGACGAGGGTAATCAGCATCAGCCACACCGTCTTCATAACCGGCCTTATCGCTCCGGTGAAGGAGCTGAGCGAAATGGCCCATGAGCGGGGGATATTACTGCTCACCGACAGCGCCCATGGCCTCGGCCACCTCGATCTCGACATGCACGACCTCGGTATAGACTTCTTCACCACGAGTCCCTACAAGTGGCTCGGCGCGCCTACCGGCTGCGGGATGCTCTATGTGAAGTCGGATGTGCAGGACCGGGTCTGGCCCACGATCGCCTCCTCCGGCTGGGACCAGGAGGGAACGGCGCGCAAGTTCGAGACCCTGGGCCAGCGGGCCGACCCGATCATTTTCGCACTCGGTGAAGCGCTCGACTTCCAGAACCGGATCGGCAAGGATCGGATTGCACGAAGGATCAGGTCACTCGCCACTCACCTGAAGGATGGCCTGGCGGCGATCCCGGGCGTGAAACTGCACACGAGTCGGGATCCCTATCTCAGCGCCGGACTGACGGCCTTCTCGATAGAAGGAGTGGATCCCCAGCGGATCGTCGATTACGTGCGGGAGAGGTATAACATCGTCATCCGCACGATCGGGAGCGAATCGGCCGGCACGCGCGGCGTGCGCGTCTCGACCCACATCTGGCTGAACACCCGACACGTGGACATGCTCCTGGAGGGAGTCGATCACCTGGCATCACACCGCGGGTAATGGTGTATGCAATAGATGCCATGTTCGATTCATTCACGTGGTGGTTCTGACGCCGGTTAATTCTTCTGATACCGTCCAGAGCCTGGCGGCAACGGTCATATCATAGGAGCGATCGCTGGTACGAGCTTTTACAGGATGTCCCCGCAGCCCCGTCAGGCGATCCGGCTGATAATAGTCACCTCCCTGCACGTCTGGTGCGGTAGCCGCGAACAGTGCTGACAGAGCCCCCATAGCAGGTGTTTGCCCCATCCAGGGAGTGATGATGCGATAAAACCCGGTATGGGACAAGAGATTGGTGTTTACCCAACCCGGGTGAACCACAGCGGCAATCGCATCGATGCCGGATTCATCAAAACGTCTCTGGAGTTCATACACAAAGTGAACATTGGCCAGCTTGCTTTGCACATATGCCCCGTTTTTGTTGTACCCGTTTTCTGCATTCAGATTATCAAAATCGATCCTGGCACTTGGCCAACGATGGGCAATACTGCTGACTGAAACGACCCGCGCCTTCGGGGTATTGGCGATACGATCGAACAGGAGGCCGGTCAGGGCAAAATGCCCCAGATGATTAATGCCGAACTGTAATTCAAACCCATCAGCCGTTTTGTCAAAGGGGGGTATCATCACCCCGGCATTGTTGATAAGGATGTCCAGACGGTCGTAACGGCCCTTGAATTCATCGGCAAGACGATGTACTGAGGCCAGTTCGCCCAGATCGAGCAGCATCAATTCAACGTTAGCGTTGGGGTTCTCCTCGCGGATCCGGGAAACAGCTGCTTCTCCCTTGCTCTGGTTGCGACAGGCCATCACCACCGTCGCCCCTTTCCGCTCCAGTTCCCGTGCCATCTCATAACCAATACCGCTATTGGCCCCGGTGATAATGGCAACCTTGCCATGTTGATCGGGTATGTTGTCAGCGTTCCATTTCGATGACATCGGAATCTCCTGTTGATGAGCAGTGCGATTGAACACTCACTATCGCCGAAGTACCCGTCATATGGAGGTCCGGTCGAGATGTTCGAGGAGGTCGTGGCGGTAGGGGAAGAGCGCCGGGGTGCCGCCGCTGTGGAGGAAGAGGATGGTGCTTCCGGGGGGGAAGGTGCCCTTCCCGAGCAGATCGATGAGGCCCGACATGGCCTTGCCGGTGTAGACCGGGTCGAGCAGTATACCCTCGGTTGTGGCGACCAGGCCAACAGCGTCAGCGACTTCCCGGGTCAGGATGCCGTAACCCTCCTGGAGGTACTCGGGAAGCACGATGACGTCTCCTTCCTCCAGTCGGCGGTCGGCCCCCAGGAGATCGAGGGTGGCCTCCGATATCTCCCGGACATACCGTGACATCGTCTCCTCATCTTCCGATACGCTGATGCCGATAATCTTCGTCTCCGATGAGAGGATCTTCGCTCCGACCAGCAGTCCCCCCTGTGTCGATCCTGAACCGGTTGCCAGGACGATCGCGTCGGGCACGCAGCCCATCGCTGATGTCTGTTCGAAGATCTCCATGAACGCCTCGACGTAGCCGATTGCCCCCAGCGGTTCGGTCATCGAGCCCTCAACCCGCGATCCTCCGATCGAGGCAATATAGGGGACGCGTCCCGAGCTCCGTTCCTCATCTTCCAGGCGTCCGATGACGTCGGCGACACCGGAGAGTTCCATCATTTTGGTCTCGGCTGTCGCATCCACGATTTCGACCCGCGCGTCGAAGATCATATCAAGCAGGAGGTTCCCGTTCGGCTCGGTCGAGCCTCCCGGCTTTCTGAACAGGACCAGGATCGATCTCAGGCCGAGCCGGGCGGCCGCGGCTGCCGTTTGACGGCACCAGTTCGACTGGACACCGGCCCAGGTGATGATCGTATCGGCCCCCTTCGCGAGCGCGTCGGCCAGGATGAACTCAAGTTTCCGGGCCTTATTGCCGCCGAATGCCAGTCCGGTCTGGTCGTCTCGTTTGATGAGTAGATCGATGCCCTCGAACCTGCCGGAAAGTCTCTCCATCCGCTCGAGTGGAGTGGGGAGGTGTGCCAGGGGAACCCGCGGGAATGAATCGATCTTCTGTTTGAGATCATCCAGTTGCTCCATTGCCCTCTCTCCTCCAGATGGTCGGAACGGTATCCAACAGGGTTGGTGCCGGCCATGAGGTACCCGGCTTTCCCGATTGGTATTCTACCGGCGAAACACGGTCTTCGAAAGGCCTGGCGTATTGCACAATAGATCGTAACATCGTAAGGTCTGAACATCGAATACCGGTTTCATGAAAGGGACAGATGATCGTGAGGTTGATCAAGGTACCGGGCATACTTCTCCTGGCAGGTATCGTGTTCCTGAAGATGACGGCGTGCGGGGGTGACCGATCGGTTGCCGGGGATGAACTCATCGTTGCTGTGAGCGTGCAACCGCATGCCTGGCTCGTGGAACAGGTCGGTGGGGATCGGGTGGAAGTGATCTCACTCCTCTCGCCTGGAGACAGCCCTTCAACCTATCAGCCGACGGATGCTCAAATCAGCCGGGTGATGAGGGCTCGACTCTTGTTTCGGACCGGTGTTCCCTTCGAGCATGGTCGCTGGTTCGACACCCTCGGGTCATCGGCCGACCTCGAGATCGTCGATCTCAGGCAGGATATCGATCTGCGTCACATGGAACACGATCATGACCATGAGGGTGAAGCGGAGCTTGAACAGATCCATCCCGGCGAGGGCACAGAACCGGCGGGATCCGCTGAGGCCGAAACAGGGACCGATCCCCATATCTGGGTTTCTCCATCACTCCTGAAGATCCAGGCGCACACGATCGCTGATGCCCTCTCCTCGGTGGATGAAGCGGGTCGCGACACCTATCACCAGCGACTCGAGCAGATCGTCACCGACCTGGAGGCGCTTGAAGAGTACATACACTCACTCCTCGATGATCATCGGGGGAAGGCGTTCTACGTCTTCCATCCGGCCTGGGGATATTTCGCCGACGAGTTCGGTCTGAACCAGAAGGCGATCGAGATAGAGGGGAAGGACCCGAGCGACCACGATCTGACCCTCATCCAGGCGGGAATGCGGGCCGACGGAGCATCGGTGATCTTCGTGCAGCCCCAGATCGGGAGCAGGGTGGTGGAGGCGGTCGCTGCCGTGACGGGAGCGGAAGTACAGATCCTCGATCCTCTCGTCAAGGATGTCATCAGCAACCTGCGAACCGTGGCCGAAGCGATAGCGGAGGCATTCAGGTGAGCAACGATCAACCTGCTGCGGAAATAGAGCACGTCACCTTCAGGTACCCGGGAAGTGCCGATCCCCTCCCCGTGCTTGATGATGTCACGTTCCGGATCGAAGCGGATGACTATGTCGGTCTGATCGGTCCGAACGGGAGTGGGAAGACCACCCTGCTGAAGATCATGCTGGGACTGCTCAAGCCCGACTCGGGGCGAGTCCGGATCCTGGGGATGTCTCCGGTGGAAGCCCGGTCGCGGATCGGATACGTACCCCAGCACGCTGAGATCGATGTCATGGTGCCCGCCACCGTGCTCGATGTGGTTCTGATGGGCCGGCTCGGCCGCTCGAGCTGGGGGCCGAGGTTTACCGGGGAGCATGTCGAGAAGGGGATGCGCGCCCTCGGAAGGACGGGGGTGGATGGCCTGGCCCGCAGGACGGTGTCGGAACTCTCGGGTGGCCAGCGGCAACGGGTTCTGATCGCGCGAGCCCTCGCCTCCGAGGCCGAGATACTCCTGCTCGACGAACCGACCGCCGGGATCGATGCTCCGATGGAGCAGTCATTTCACGAACTTCTGGGACACCTGAACAAGGAATTTCCCATCGTGCTCGTGAGCCACGACATCGGTTTCGTCTCGGCTCACATGAAGACGATCGCGTGCCTCAACAGGAAGCTTGTATGCCATGGCGCGCCGGAGGTCACCAGGGATCTGATCAGCCAGGCCTATGTCGATCATGGGATCGACAAGGAGGTTACGCACGACGACGATTGTCCGACCTGCATGCCGGACGAGGAGAATCCTGAATGAGCGGGTTCTTCCAGGATATGGCGATGAACCCGCTCCTTCTGACCGGTCTCCTGGCGGGTATCCTGGCCAGCATCGCATGCGGGGTGATTGGGCCGTATGTGGTCACGAAGCGTATCGTATTCCTCGTTGGCGCGATCGCTCATACCGCAGTCGGAGGCATAGGCGCGGCCATCTACCTGAGATATCACTACCCGTCGATCTTCGGTCATCTCGAGCCATTCCACGGCGCGGTCGCGGCCGCGATCCTCGGGGCGATCCTGATAGGCATTGTGCATGAACGGGTGCGTGAACGGATGGATACTCTGATCGGGGCGATGTGGGCCATCGGCATGGCCACGGGGATCCTCCTGGTCAAGTACACTCCCGGTTATCATGTGGAGTTGATGAGTTATCTCTTCGGTAATATCGCGGTGGTTCAGTCGGCTGACGTGCTGCGGCTGCTGGTGATGGATATCGTTATCGTCAGCGTCATAGTGCTGTATTACAAGAGATTTCTGGCGATCTGCCTTGATGAGGAATACGCGAAGCTCCAGGGAGTCCATACCCTGAGAACGAACCTCGTACTGCTCACCATTATAGCCCTGACCGTGGTCAGTCTGATGCAGATTGTCGGGCTCATCCTGGTGATTGCGCTTCTGACCCTGCCCGCCGCCACGGCGGGACACTATATGAAGCGTCTGGGTTGGATGATGGTGGTCGCGACAGGACTCTCCATGCTGTTGACAACCCTGCCGCGGATAGCCGTTTACGGCTCGGGCGTATCTCCGGAGTCCGCCATCGTTCTGACGGCTGGCGCGGTATATATCGGATCGGTCATGTTCCGGCGCCTGCGCCGGGTCTGATCCGGTCCCACCGACAGGCTCCTTGAGCGACCTCGAGCAACGCAGCTGGCCGGTCACCTCGGCACTCTCGATACATCACCGTAATTGCGCAGCGGTGCACTAACAGTGGTGCACTAAGGCAGCAGTTTCCGATCCTTTGCGGCCTTGAGGAGCTCATCCTGGAAGGTGGGCTCGGCGATACTGATCAGCGCCTCCACCCGCTCCCGGCGGTTCTTCCCGAAGATGTTCGCTACACCATGCTCGGTGATGATGTAGTGGACATCGGCCCGACTCGTGACCACCCCGGCGCCCTGCTTCAGGAAGGGAACGATCCGGGATAACTCACCACCCTTGGCGGTCGAGGGCAGGGCGATGATCGGTTTGCCGCCCTTTGAAATGGCCGCTCCCCGGATGAAGTCGACCTGTCCGCCGAATCCGGAGTAGATCTTCGGGCCGATAGAGTCTGAGCAGACCTGACCGGTCAGATCCACCTCGATGGCGGAGTTGATCGCAATCAGGTTCTCGTTCTTGCTGATGATGTAGGGGTCGTTGACGTAATCGACCGGATGCGCCTCGATGAGCGGGTTGTTGTCGAGGAAGTCGTAGAGTTCCTCGCTCCCCAGCGCGAAGGTGATGATCACCTTGCCCTGATGGAGGGTCTTCCGGTACCCGGTCACGACGCCGCGTTCGATGGCGTGCATGGCGCCGTCGGAGATCATCTCGGTATGGATGCCCAGGTCAAGCGATCCCTCGAGGGATTCGTACACTGCATCGGGGATCCCCCCGATCCCCATCTGGAGTGTCATCCCCGGCTCGATCAATTCCAGGATATGATTGCTGATGGCCTTCTCCACCTCATTGGCCGGCTTCATGATCAGGGTGGGCAACGCCTCGGTGTGCTCCACGATCACGTTCACACGGTTCACATGGATGAACGAGTCGCCCAGTATCCGGGGCATCTTCTCGTTCACCTGCACGATGATCGTGTCAGCGGTCTGACACGCCGCTTTCGAGGCCAGTGTCTCGACACCGAGGCTCATGAATCCGTGTTCATCCGGCGGAGAGAGCATGATCATGCAGACATCGAGCGGGATGATCTCTTCGTAGAAGAGCCGGGGGATCTGGTGCAGGAAAACCGGGACGTAGTCGGCCCGCGCGTCGTTTACCGCCTCCCGGTCCGCCGGTCCGACAAAGAGGGAATTGTGGCGGAAATGCCCCTCCATCTCCAGAGTGGACAGGGGATCTTCACCGAGCAGGAGCACGTGGTTCAGCTGAACGTTCTTGAGTTCATCTTTCCGTTCGGCCAGGGCCCGCACCAGCGCCTGGGGGATCGCAGCGTTTCCGCCGTAATACACCCGGTCCCCGCTCTTGATTAACGATACGGCATCTTCTGCAGTCGTCAGTTTCGCCTTGTAGTCGTCAAGCCAGTTCATGACTGAGCCTTCTCCTCCATACATTCCTCAAGCGGAATTACGGGGATGCCGAACACTTCACCGGTGGCCTCGTTGACCATCTTCCCCCGGTAGATGTACGCGCCTTCTCCGATCCCGGGATCGTGGCAGAAGGCCTCCTTGAGTCCGAGTTCAGCGAGTGTGCTGATGTAGGGCAGGGCGGCATCGGAGAGCGCTCGTGAGGCGGTACGGGCGAGGTTTGAGGTCAGGTTCGGCACGCAGTGGTGGACCACGTCGTGTATGATGAAGGTCGGATCATCGATGGTCGTGGGGCGGCTCGTCTCAGTGCATCCGCCCTGGTCGATGGCAAGATCGATGATCACGCTCCCCTTGCGCATCTTCATCACCATATTCTCGGTGACTATCTTCTGCGGGCGCTCGCCGGGGATCAGGACCGCGCCGATCAGGACGTCGGCGATCTGTGTGAAGTAGCGCAGGTTATCCTTGCTCGACAGGGCAGTGACGACCTGGCCTCTGAAGGTGTGGTTGATGATTCTCAACCGCTCCATGTCGATGTCGAGGACCACGACGTGCGCGCCGCTCAGGTGTGCCACACCCGCGGCGGCCTGTCCGACGGTTCCGCCGCCGAGGATGAGCACGGTGGGTGGTGGAACTCCCGGCACGCTGCCCATGAGGATCCCCCGGCCCCCCTCTTCAGTCTGCAGATAGTTCGCGGCGAGATGCACGGCCATCTGGCCTGCCATCTCGCTGAAAGGAATCAATACCGGTTTACGATCCGCGTCGTCGTGGATGAGTTCGTATCCGATGAGCGTGGCCTCCAGTTCCATGAGGCGTTCGATCTTCTCCTTCGGATACACAGCGAGATGCTGGAAAGCGCAGATGATCGATCCCTTCTTGAGCAGGTCGAGGTTCTCTGTCAGGATAGAGCCGACCTTGCAGACCACCTTGGCCCTCCTGTAAACCTCCTCTGGATTGTAGACGATCATCGCGCCCGCCGCCTCATAGCGCTGGTCCTCGAAAAAGGCCGCCTCTCCCGCGCCTCGTTCGACGATCACCGTATGCCCGCGTTCGGTCAGATGAGAGACGGCGCGGGGCGTCAGGCCGACACGATGTTCGTGACGGTTGAATTCTCTAGGGATGCCGATGTCCACAGTCGGACCTCCTCTCCACCGGTCGTGGTGGAAGCGGAATGGTTACAATGTCAGCGTTGTTTCGTAGGGTCCCAGCTCGTGCGCAGATCCTCGTTCAGATTGTCCAGGCGCTCCATCTGTTCGGTCGATAACGCAAAGTCGAACACATCGGCGTTCGCGAGGATGTGTTCAGGTCTTGCCGATTTGGGAATCACAATCAGATCGTGCTGAAGCGCCCATCGAATGAGGACCTGCGCAGGTGATCGGCCAAGTTCGGCCGCGACCGCTCCCAGCCGTTCATCACCGAGTTTCTGTCCCTTGGTCAGCGGGCTGTATGCCTCCAGCATGATCTTCTCCTGACGGCAGCGTTCGAGGAGATCCCTCAGGTATAGGAACGGGCTGAATTCCACCTGGTTCACCGATGGTATCACCCGGCAGGAGGCCAGGAGTTCGTCAAGATGCCGGGTCATGTAATTGCTCACCCCGATCGCCCGGCAGAGACCCTTCTCATACACATCCTCCAGTGCCCGCCAGGAGTCGCCCCGCTTTCCTTCCACCGGCCAGTGAATGAGGTAGAGATCGATGTAGTCGAGACCAAGGGTCTCGAGACTCTGATGGAAAGCGTCGATCGCTTCATCGTATCCGTGGTCATCGTTCCACAATTTCGTGGTGACGAATATTTCTTCGCGGGGCAGACCGCTCTCACGAACCGCCCGTCCGACCGAGTCTTCGTTGC